>Ga0209083_1000764_pt1 | contig 43128 bp, 46 predicted proteins | sample AM7aDNAmetaG_FD_184132 | JGI IMG/M metagenome (GOLD analysis project Ga0209083, IMG submission 184132) | Freshwater microbial communities from Finland to study Microbial Dark Matter (Phase II) - AM7a DNA metaG (SPAdes) (version 3) | ecosystem: Environmental > Aquatic > Freshwater > Lake ... | reverse complement strand
AGCGTTCTTTGCCGGCCTGCGCCGCAACTTGAGCGGCCTCGACCGGCAAGCCGACCGGGAGCAATACTTTCAAGTGGTGCAGGCCAACGCCCGTGAAACACGCGAAAAAGTCCTCAAGCCGCTCATGATTCGACGGACCCGCAAGGAGATCATGGACTTTTACGGCGAAGATTTGAAAAAGCAGGGCTTGAAGTTTCCCGAAGTCGCCGATCCCGAACCGCTCTATTACGAACTCGACGCGACCGAGAACGAAATCTTTGACGAAACCGTCCGCCTCCTCACGCACGAATTCAAATACGCCCGCTACAAGCCGCTCGAATACTACGAAGGCGACCGCACCGGGCGGGATATTCAGAGCCAGGTCAACCTCGCCAAGTTTATGAAAATCCTGACGATCAAGCGTCTGGAAAGTAGTTTCACTGCGTTCCGGCAGACGTTGGGTCGCTTCATCACCACTTACGAGCGCGTCATCGAGGAGTTTGACAAAGGCCATGTCTTCATCAGCAAAAAACACATCGCCAAGGTTTTTGAATTGCTGGAATCTGATGATTCGGAAGCTGTCCAACGGTTGATTGACGACGACAAGGCCGAAAAACTGGAAGCGAATAATTTCAAGGACACGTTTATCACCGACCTCAAGAACGACCTGAAAACCCTGCACGCCATCCGTGCCCACTGGAAAAATATCACGCGCGACCCCAAGTGGGAGAAATTCGCTGACGTTCTGAAAACCAAGGCCCATCTCAAAAAGGGCAAACTCATCATCTTCACCGAGTCGAAAGAAACCGCAGATTATCTCGCTGGAAAAATCCGCAACGAAGTTGAACCCCAAGTCCTCGTTTTCACCGGCCTCTCACACGAGAGCATTCGCACTGAAGTCATCGCCAACTTTGACGCCAAGGTTCGCCATCCCAAAGATGACTATCGCATCCTCGTCGCCACCGAAGTCCTGGCCGAAGGTGTCAATCTCCACCGCTCCAATGTTGTCATTAATTACGATATTCCGTGGAATCCCACCCGCCTGATTCAACGCGTCGGGCGCGTCAACCGCGTGGACACCAAGTTCGACAAGATTTACACGTTCAACTTTTTCCCCACCAAGAAAAGCAACGATCTCATCAAGCTCCGCGAAGCAGCCGAAGCCAAAATCCATGCTTTCATCGAAATGCTCGGTGCGGACGCCAAACTCCTGACCGACGGCGAAGACATTAAATCACAAAGCCTGTTCTCGCAGTTGAACTCCAAGGAAACCATCACCGGCGAAAATGGCGACGAAGAAAGCGAACTGAAATACCTCGCCGAAATCCGGGAAGTTCGTGACAAACACCCCGAACTCTTTGAGCGCATCAAAAAACTGCCCAAGAAAGCCCGGTCGACACGACTCTTGCCCGGCGCTGCGCCGGCGAAACAACTCCCGGCACTGCTCACTTATTTCCGTCGGGAAAAGCTCGACAAGTTTTTCCTCGCGCCACCGGCCAGTGCCGATGCCACGACGGTTGATTTCTTCACCGCCGCCAAAATCCTGAAGCCCGCCGACAGCCAAGAATCACGCCAGAACATCCCGCGCGAATTCTATGCGTTACTCGACCAGAACAAACAAAACTTCCTTGCCACCACCGGCGCGGAAGCCGAACAGGCCGAGACATCCCATCGCGGCGACCGCAACGCCGCGACCGTTTTGAAGCGGTTGCGGGCCAAGGATGTTCGCCGCTGTCCGCAATTCACTGACGACGATGAGGAATTCGTCGGTCAAGTCATCCACCTCCTCGAAGACGGCGCGTTGCCCAAGCGCATCGCTCAAAAAATCGCCGATGCGTTGAAAACAGAAATCCAGCCACTCAACGTCCTGCACATTTTGCGGCGCGGCATCCCGCACGAATTCCTGCTGGCGGTTCCCACCCACACCAGCCACGGCAACGCACCGCGCGAAGTCATCCTTTCATCCTACCTCGTTCAAGCACCATGAATCCCGACCAGGCGCGAACGACCATCGGCGATACCTTCCGGCAGAAGTTCGACGACGCCCGCTTTCTTTATTTCATCCGCAACCTCGTCAACCACCTCGACGAATCCAAAAAACAGACTTGGACTCGCCAATACATCAAAGCCGCATTCGCGGACTTCGTGAACCATTACACGCGCCTTGGCACGTACACTGATAAGGACGGCGAGAAGATCGACGTGCTCGTGATTCATCTCCGCAAGGACACCACGCTCGCCCGCGGGCGGGTGACATTGCGCAACTTCGTCGCCGACTATCTCGCCACCGGCCACGGTCAGGGTAAGGCCGCCGTCATGGCCGCGTTCGTTTCCCCGTTGGATGCGGATGACTGGCGATTTTCCTTCGTCAAACTCGATTATACCTTTGAAAAAACCGACATTGGGATTGTCGCCGAAAGCCGACATCTCACCCCGGCCCGGCGTTACAGCTACCTCGTCGGCAAAAACGAAAATTGCCACACCGCACAAAAGCAGTTCCTCGCGCTCCTTGAAGCCGATCAGTCCAACCCCACCGTCGCCCAGCTTGAGGCTGCGTTCAGCGTCGAGAAAGTCACTCGCGAATTTTACGACTACTACAAAACCCTGTTCGAGCAGACCCGTGACGCCTTGGCCGCGTTCCTTAATTCCGCGCCGGCGATCAAAACCCACTTCGCCGAGCGCGGCATCGAGTGTGACGACTTTGCCAAGAAATTGCTCGGCCAGATTGTGTTCCTCTACTTCCTGCAAAAGAAAGGCTGGTTCGGCGTCGCGCGCGGTCAGCCGTGGGGTAGTGGTCGCAAGGATTTCATCCGCCACCTGTTCAACAACCGTGCCGACTACGCCCACATTCCCGGCCAGCGCCAACGTCCCGCCAATTTCTTCAACGACATTCTTGAACCGCTTTTTTACGAAGCCATCGCCGCACCCCGCACGGATGAAGACCATTACTACTCGCGGTTCGATTGCAAAATCCCATTCTTGAACGGCGGACTGTTCGAGCCACTTTATGGCTACAAATGGGTCGAGACGGATATTCTGCTGCCGGACACGCTTTTCGCCAATGACCAGCCCAGCCCGGAAAAAGGCGAAACTGGCACCGGCATCCTCGACGTGTTTGACCGCTACAATTTCACCGTTAACGAAGCCGAGCCGCTGGAAAAGGAAGTCGCCGTTGACCCCGAAATGCTGGGGTTGGTGTTTGAGAACCTGCTGCCCGAAAATGTCCGGCACGCCAGCGGCACTTTTTACAGTCCGCGCGTCATCGTCCACTACATGTGCCAGCAGGCGTTGCTGCTTTACCTCACCGCCCGCGTCCCCGACATTCCCCACGCCGATCTCGTGCTGTTTCTGCGGCTGGCGGAACGCTTCACCGACTTTCAGGCCAAAGAAACCAAAAAACACGCCGACAAACGCCTGCCGGAAACCATCCGGCAGAACGCGGCCCGACTCGACGCGTTGCTCGCTACCATTACTGTCTGCGATCCCGCCATTGGTTCCGGCGCGTTCCCGGTCGGGATGATGCAGGAAATTGTCCGCGCCCGCATGGCCCTGGCCGCCGTGGACGGAATGCCGGACCAAACCTTTTACCAGCTCAAACGCCACGCCATCCAGCACTCGCTGTACGGCGTGGACCTCGACCCCGGCGCGGTGGAAATCGCCAAACTCCGGCTCTGGCTCTCGATGGTCGTGGACGAGGACAACATCACCGACATCCAGCCGTTGCCCAACCTTGACTACAAAATCATGCAGGGGAATTCCCTGCTTGAAGAATTCGACGGCGTGCGGTTGCTGGACGATAAACTTCTCCAACCACCGGTCGCGCGCGAGGCGGAGATTGCTGAAATAAAAGCCCGTATGTCTGCGCTTCAGGCCGAAGCAATCCGGTTGCACGGCGAAGGCAAAAAAAGCGCCGCTACCAAACTGGCCGCCGAACTGGAAATCAAGCAGCTCAAGAAACAACTCGCCGCGCTTGTGAATCCCGACGAAGCCCAAACGACCGGCCAGGGCGAACTCCACCAGCAGACCAGTTGGGCCAGCTTGAAACGGATTCAGGATCTCCATTCAACATTCTTCGACGAAGATTCCCGTGCGGAAAAAGACAAGCTGCGCCGGGAACTGGACGCGCTGGAATGGAATTTCATGGAGGCCACCTTGCGCGAGCAGGGGCGCGAGGCGGCGCTGGCCGAATTGAAACGTGCCAGCGCCACGCACCGCAAACCGTTTTTCCTCTGGCGACTCCACTTCGGCGAAGTCTTCCAGCAACGCGGCGGCTTCGATGTCGTCATCGCCAATCCGCCTTACGTCCGGCAGGAGGAGATCAAGGAATTCAAGCCCGCATTCAAGCGAGCCTTTGAGTGCTATACCGGCACGTCGGATTTGTATGTCTATTTCTATGAGCGCGGCGTGAAATTGCTGCGCCCAAACGGTGCGCTTGCCTACATTTCGAGCAACAGTTTTCTAAACTCTGGATTTGGCGAAAACTTACGCCGCTTTTTTTCTGCCAACACACGCATCCGTCAAATTATAGACTTTGCGGAAACAAAGGTGTTTGAAGCCGTCACCGAACCTTTAGTGATTTGTCTGACGCGGGAAAACGCAGCAGACAACTCGGTCGAGTTCCTGAAGTGGGACGAATCCGTGTCGCTGGAAAACATCGCAAATGTGGTTCGGACTGATCTCCAAACAATTGCTCAGAGCGAATTAAAACCGGAAAGTTGGCAGCTTGAATCTCCCGCCGTGCTGCGGCTGCTAGAAAAACTACGTGCCGCTGGCAAACCGCTAGGCCGATACGTCAAAGAGCGCTTTTATTACGGCATCAAGACCGGCTTGAACGAAGCCTTCCTAGTTGACCGCGCCGCTCGTGACCGGCTCATCAGCGAGCACAAATCTTCCGCTGACATTCTCAAACCTTTTCTGCGCGGACGCGATGTGAAGCGGTGGCAGACCGAGTTTGCCGAGCAGTATCTCATCAAGATTGAGTCATCGGAAAACAACCAGCATCCGTGGTCTGGCAAATCTGAAAAGGAAGCGGAGAAAATCTTTGCCGCAACATATCCGGCAATCCACGCCCGATTTGAGGAGTTTCGTTCCGCTCTCAAAACACGCGAAGACCAAGGCAAATACTTTTGGGAACTGCGGTCGTGCGCTTACTGGCAAGAGTTCAAGCACTCGAAGATACTTTATCAGGAAATTAACCGAACCGATTGTTTCGCGTTAGATGACTCTGGTTACTTTGCCAACAATAAGTTGTTCATGCTGCCGGATGCTCCAAAGTTTTGGCTTGGTATTTTCAACTCACGACTCGGCAGTTGGTATTTGCACAGTTTCACCGGAGTTCCGCGTGGCGGCTTCCTTGCGTTGCAATGGCCGGTAATGAAAACGTTTCCCATTCCCGCCGCGTCGGCGGAACAGCAAAAGGCGGTGGAGCGATTGGTGGAGCGGATCCTCGCGGCCAAGGCGCAGGACGCGCGCGCCGACGTGATCTTTCGCACGGACCCGCCTCCGGCAAACACCGGCGCGGCAGGAGCGACGGCCGCACAGGTGAGCGCGTGGGAGCGGGAGATTGATGAGTTGGTGTATGCGCTCTACGCCCTGACCCCCGCCGAAATCAAGCTGGTTGACGAAAACGTCAGGCGGGCGTAAAAATACACTTCGAGTTATCACGGTAAACCGAGGATGATGAAAATATGAGTGGAGCAGACCCTAAAAGCGACGGAACCAGCATGGTCAAGTCGCAAATTGCGACTGAAATGGAAATTAATTTCATTAAAGGGACACAATTCAGGGTGGTTCATGCCGATGGTGTGTGGTTTGGCGGCGATACACATGGTGAGTTTCATCTGACATTTTTTAATGAGCGGACTCCGATTCCACAAAAAGTCATTGTCAAGATCAACGAACAAGGTCAAGCGGTTGAAGATGAGCAGAAGCGTGTTACAAAAAAAGGGCTTGTTCGCGAAATGGAAGTCGATGTGGTCTTATCATTCCAAGCGGCATTGCAACTGCGGGAGGCGCTGGATGCCAATATAAAGAACATGCGGCAGTTTATGGAAAAGTCCATTCCAGAAACCGTAATCGCAGCGATTAAGGAATCCATAAAGCAATGACGCAAACGCAATTATCACCAGATCGCTTCCGGCAAATGCATCGTCCATACATCGGATTACCCGATTGCAATGGATTGCATTCATGCAGTGAGACGCAAGAGATGTTTGATGCTTTTAAGCTATATGATGCCCTCAGTCGTCATTCGGAGAAAGACGTTTCAGACTTGGTTTTCTCGAAGTCCGGGAGAGGCGTCGCGCAATTCAAAAGCTGTCCTGTCGCGTATGATGCGAATATCGCGATGCTCGCGCTGGCCGCTGCCGGCTGTTTCGTGAACATTCCCATCTCTCGGAAGTCGAATATTAGCGCAATTGCTAATTGCATCGCATTTGCTGATACCGCACAGAATCGAGTCATTTCTGAAGATGACAAGCGCGTGATGGAATTTCGGTCACTTGTCGAACAATGGGAACAAGAGACATTATTTCATTCTTCCCTGAGTTTGATATTTACCCATCCTGCCTACCAAAGAATTATGGCAATGGGGAAGCCCGCGCTTCCATTAATTCTGTCAGAACTCCAAAAGAAATCAGGCCAATGGTTTTATGCGCTGCGGTATATCACTGGTAGTGACATTGCGGCTGAAGCGGAAGCAAAGACCTTTTCAGAAGCTAGGGAAGCATGGTTGGAGTGGGGGCGGAACAACAATTACATCTCGTGAGAAACTGCTCTTGGGTGCCTGGCGTTTTTAAGATTCGTCTTGAAGATTTTAAGTGTTGTAGTGATCGCACGACTGATCTTCCGAACGGAGGCTATAATTGCATTGCTTGGGCCGCCGGAAAAAAAGACAACTGGTGGTGGCCGTCAGATATAGCCGGTGCTGCGCATTGGCCAAAGGGACTCCCCAAAGAGCCGACGGACCAAGAAACAGTAGTTAATTTTATAAAGGCATTTGAAACAGAAGGCTATTCCGTTTGTGAGAATGCAGATTTTGAAGATGGCTTTGAAAAAATTGCCATTTATGTCAATCCTGCTGGACGCCCCCTACACGCAGCTCGTTCATTACCCAGTGGAGTATGGACTAGTAAGCTGGGAAAAGGCGAAGACATCGAACATAAAACACTTGAGGTGATTGAGGGCATAAATTATGGGAAAGCCACTTTTTTTCTCAAAAGATCAATTCATCGAGTTCCAAACCAACCAACCTAAAGACAATCCGCTCGCATCTGTGGAGATATTCGATGTTGGCCAGTTGCGATTGCGCTTTTCTGTCACCAAGCCGGGCAGCCCGGCCGTTAACGTGCGTTTCGATCCCTGGACAGCCCGGTTCAGCGGGTTTCGATTTGAATTCACCTGGAGTGAGTTGATATTTATGCCCGATTTTTGTCTCACAAAAATCCGCGAGGCGATTGCTCAATCATAGAGCGACACTTTTGCCGACTTCAGCCTAGAAGCCATCTCATAAATAGCCGGCAACGGCCGGCAGCCCAATGGGCATGCTGGCCCTACAAGAAATTTGTAGGGCGCGAACCCCGACACGATGTTGGGGCGTGGGTTCAGTGGATTTATGAGATGGCTTCTGATCTTTCTTCCAGTTCATCCGTGTTCATTCGTGTGCATCTGTGGCTAGATGTGGTTGCCGTCCTCACCGACTCCGCCAATCCCTCCGGTTATCTCATGGTCGAGTGGGCAGCCTGTGTAATCACCGGCTCACGCCTACCGCGGTTTCTTCCCGATCGGGAGAATTCAGCCCACCAGCAGATAATTCTTTTCATTTCACCGCCAGTTTGGCAGTTTGCCGACACACACGCGCCAGTGTTTTGGAGGAATCACCCCGACTCCCCCCCCGTGTGCAACCAAAAGAGTGATTCAATATGGCCAATGAAAAATTAGTCGGTAATATGTTGATCGCCCAAAGTGGCGGTCCAACCGTTGTGATCAACCAGAGCCTCGTCGGCGCTGTCCTTGAAGCCAAAAAACATTCGGCGATCAAGAAAATCTACGGTTCGCGCCACGGTCTCAAGGGGATCCTCGAAGAGAACCTCTGCGATCTCGGCAAGGAAACCAACGCCAACCTCGAGCTGGTCGCTGGCACCCCTTCTTCCGCGCTGGGATCCGTCCGCAAAAAGCCCACCCCGGAAGATTGCGTGAAGGTTTTCCAAGTCCTCCGGAAATATAATATCCGCTATTTCTTCTATATCGGCGGCAACGACAGCGCCGAGACCACCCACATCATTAATGAGGAAGCGCAGAAGGCCGGCTATGTCATGAAGTGCTTTCACATCTGCAAGACGATTGACAACGATCTCCGCGAAAACGACCACACCCCGGGCTTCGGCAGCGCCGCCAAGTTCGTCGCCCAAGCGTTCATGGGCGACAATCTCGACAACCGCGCTTTGCCGGGCGTCAAAATCAACGTCATCATGGGGCGCCATGCCGGCTTTCTGACCGCCGCCGCCGCGCTCGCCCGCGTGTATCCCGACGACGGTCCGCACCTCATCTATTTGCCAGAGCGACCGTTCACGCTGGAAAAATTTGTCGCGGACGTCCAGGCCGTGTATGCCAAATACAAACGCTGCGTCGTCGCCGTCAGTGAAGGCATTTCGGACGACCAGGGCACGGCCATCGCCGCCAAGTTCATCAAGGAAGTGGACAGCCATGGCAATGTTCAGCTGTCCGGTAGCGGCGCGCTTGGCGACCTGCTGGCGAAAGAAATCAAAGAGAAAGCGGCCATCTCCCGGGTCCGTGCTGACACCTTTGGCTATCTCCAGCGCTCTTTTGCCGGCGTGGTCAGCGTCAACGACGCCAAGGAAGCCCGGCAGGCGGGTGTGGCCGCGGTGAAGTTTGCCACCGGCAACCAGTTCAACAGTGGGAGCACCGCCATTAAACGCAAGCCCGGCAAGAAGTATGCCGTGACGATTGAGCGTACTGAGCTGCGGAACGTCGCCAAAGAAACCCGGCATATGCCCGACGAGTTCATCACCAAGGCCGGTAACGACGTGACGCCCGCCTTCATCGCCTATGCCAAACCGATCGTCGGTGACCTGCCCAAGATTGGCCGGCTGAAAGCCGTGCCGGTCACGAAAGCGTAGCCGAAAGATTCAATTGCCGCGCAACAGGGGGCATCCGCAAGGGTGCCCCTTGTTCTTTTGCGGTCGTGCCGCGTGAACTTCGGCGCGGCTACGCGCCGTAGTGTTCGAAGCGGGTGTTGGCGGATGGTTCCCTTCGGTTCATGAATACCGAACCTTCATTTCTGACAGCGCACTTTGAAAGCATCATCCATTCGAGTCAGTCCAATATTGTCCTTTTTCGATGCCGGTGGTTATTCATAGTGGGTCCACATCCGGAGAACTTTTACCGTTTTAATCTTCGCGATCACCTGATAGACCAGCCGGTGCTGAATGTTGATCCTTCGGGAATAGGCGCCGCTGAGCTCCCCAACCAACCGCTCATAAGGGGGTGGATTTTGAAATGGATTCCTGGCAAGGACGGCCAGCAAATCTTTCGCTTTTGTCCGCAGGCCGGAGGTCAAAAGTTTTTTGGCATCTTTTTTGGCCTGCGATGTGAAAACGACAGTCCAGCTCACCACTCGAGTTCCCGGCTGCATTTTGTAACAGGGGTCTTGAGGCCCTTGATAAGGGAAGCCTTCATGCCGGGGATCGCGGAGAGGTAAAGTGTTTCCTGGATGGCGCGCCAATCGTCTTCAGACAGCAAGACGCCGTTGCTTCTCTTCCCGGTAATCTGGATCGGCTCGTGTGACTGGGCCACTTCATCCAGCAGAGTGTAGAGCTTGGTTCTGGCGAGCGTTGCAGTTAATGTCGTCATTTTCATTCTCCATAATCGTACGATATAACGTACGCACTTTGTCAGTGCCGGTCAATCAGAATTTTGTGGGAGGAATGCCAAGCAGCACACCATCCGCAGAGCCGTTGTGCGGATCGGTGAATGGCTGGGCTTGTCGTCGCCGGCCGGTCTGGTAAACTATCCCCATGCCGAAACACGCGATAGCCGATTGCCGATTGTACGGATTCATTGACACGGCGTACCTCGCCGGACGTGATCCCGGCGAAGTCACCCGGCAACTCATCGCCGGGGGCGTGGACCTCATTCAGGTCCGCGCGAAAAACGAGAAATCTTCCCGGCGTCTCCTGTTGGCGCTGGCCGTCACCCGCGCCGCTGAAGGAACGCCTGTGCCCGTGATCATCAACGACGACATCGCGGTCGCGTATGGCAGCCAGGCCGACGGCATCCATCTCGGCCAGGAAGACTGGGCAGGATTACCCCCCGCAACCCGCCATCAAAAGTTGAACGGTCTGGATTTTCTCGGCCTCAGTACCCATTCCCTGCCGCAAGCCCTCGATGCCGAACGCGAGGGGGCAAATTACATCGGCGTGGGCCCGGTCTTTGCCACCGGCACAAAACCGGGCTGCGCTCCGGTGGGTTTGGCGCTGGTCCACCAAGTCGCCGCGCGTGTCCCAACTCCCTTCTTTGCCATCGGCGGCATCACTTTGGAAAATATCGACGAGGTTCTCGCCGCGGGTGCGAAACGGATTGCGGTCGTGTCGGCCATCCTCAACACTCCCGATGTCACGGCTGCGGCCAAGGCGTTTAAGAAGAAATTAACAACATGATCACCAAGCGCACGATCGTTCAGCAGGTCATCCAGCAACTCGGTGTGGAATTGGAGAATCTCGCCGGAGCTTCCCGAGCCATGCACGCCGATGCTTCCGATGAACAGAATAAGGCGGAAGACCAGTACGACACGCGCGGGCTGGAGACCGCGTATCTGGCCAGCTCGCAGGCGCGCGCGGCCACGGAAACCGAAGCAGCACTGGCGGCCTACCAAACACTGACCCTGCTGAAATTCGCTCCGACCGACCCCATTGATCTGACCGCCTTGGTCGAGCTGGAATCTCACGGAGCACGGGCGCTTTATTTTATCGGTCCCCACAGTGGCGGATTGGAAATCAACCACCAGGGAACAGAAGTTCTCGTCATCACGCCGGAAGCGCCGTTGGGCCACCAATTGATCGGCAAAAAAGCCGGGGACCGCGTGAAGCTTCAGACCCGGGGCCCGGCGCAGGAATTCAAAATCATCTCCGTCCGATGAGCGCTTTTCCCATCAGCCTCGATAAGGAAACTCAGCTCGGACAGCGCATGGCCGCACTGGGGGTCCGGGAAGCGGATTTCGAGGAAACCTTCGTTCGCTCCGGTGGTCATGGCGGTCAAAACGTCAACAAGACCTCCACGTGTGTGATGCTATTGCACCGGCCGACCGGTTTACAGGTGAAATGTCAGGAAACCCGCCAACAAGGTTTGAATCGATTTTTAGCGCGGCGGCTGTTGCTCGATAAGATCGAAGCCAAGCAGAAGGGGTTTGTAGCCTCCCAGCGCTCCGAGGCCGAAAAAGTTCGCCGCCAAAAACGTCGGCGCAGCCGGCGCGCGAAAGCCCGGATGCTCGATGACAAGTCCCATCACGGTGCCAAAAAAGCTTCCCGCCGGTCCGGTGCGTGGGACTAACTCGCCGGTCAGCGATACACTTCGCGACGATGGCCGATGTGCAGCAGATCAATCTTTTGGCTTTTGTCATCGATGTCGTAGATGACGCGATAGTCGCCGACACGAATGCGCCAGCTTTGCGAACCGCTGAGTTTCAAGCAGCCGTAGGGACGTGGCTCATCGCCGAGTGTACGAATGGTGGCAATGATACGCGAAATCGCTTCGTGGGGAAGTTTGCGGAGTTCTTTTTCGGCAGATGACTTGAACGCCAGCGCATAGCTCATAGGAGCTTGTCGCGTTTTAATCCGGCTACAACAACGTCAAACGGAATGGAAGGTTCGTCCCGGCGCGCCCGGAACAACAGGATATCCTCCAAGTCTTCCACCAAATCCTGATGCTGAAGCAGTTCGGTAATAAACTCCTCGCGCTCTGGTTCCGGCAGTGCCGCCGCTTGGATTGCTAATGTCTTGCCACTCATGCGGCAAAGCTACCTTCATCAGTCAGGCAAGTCAACTCGCGGGATTCTAACCAGCAACGAATCCGCTTGGATTACCCAAGACCGGCTTGGGCGGCAACCGTCCGCTGCGGCAAACGGCTACATTAAAGTGGTGGTGGCGCCATTACTTTGCGCTTGGTCAGTGTCAGGAAATTTTCAGGAGACATCGGACTCCAACCATATTCGAAACCAGAATTTGTAACGAGTTGTTTGAATTGGTTAAAGGTCTGGAAAGAATCACCGTAGACCCAGCAAACGATGTACGCTTCCTGACTTGAAACATCCCGCAAAAGTTTTGCAGCTGCATGCAGATCAATGCCACGACCCCGAATCGGCTTCACCTTGATGTCATCATCATCTTGGGGCTCAAAAGTCAGGGAATAAGTATTGCGTCTAAAAGAGTTGGATGGATCGTTTACGAAGTAAAGCTGGCCGTAACGAATCATCACAGCGAATGACGTCTTCGATTGGGTGCTTTCTCTTGGTAGTCGCAGTTTCACGATGTGGCCCTGACGCTCAGCGTTGGCCTGATTCTGCAAATCGGCCAGTCGCGCCAGCAGGCGTTGCAAGTTCTGGCTGGCAGCGGAAAGGTTGTTCGCCTGATCGGTCTTCGCACGCTTTTCTGAGTCCAGTTGAGCGCGGAGTTCTTTGAGTCGGTCTTCAGACGATTCCTGGGTCGAATTTCCGAGTTCAGCCAGTGACGTCTTTAAGCGCGTCGTGTTGCCGCGCAGTGCGTCAGCATCGGCGCGCAACGCGTCCCGTTGCGCGACCAGACGCACTCGGGCTGCGAGGTCGACATTCGCCAGCAATGCTTGTTGTCGGGCATTGGATTGCTGCGCTAATTCGAGATCGTGTTTTGCGAGTGCAATGCGGCGTTCCTGCAACTCTCTCCCCGAGTCCGCCGGCACAATGAGACCTAGCGGTCGAACAAGACGGCGCGGTCGGGAGACCGGCGCCGAACGGTGTAATTCTTGGGCCGCTCCGCCACTCGATTTGCGGATGGCAACCGGTTCGGGTCGTGGTTGTGCAATCCCGTACGGAACCCCGCCAACGCCAAGCGCCGGGCCAACTCGCGAAGCTCGCTGATTCGCCAAATTATTTTTTGAGCCGGAGTGATTGGCGCCCGATGCTTCATGGTTGCTTCCGGAGAAATTCGATGTCGGCCTTGTCGGCGTTGGAGCTGCGATAGCGTTTCATCCTGACCAAGTCGTGCGCGGTGACAACCCGGAGTAAGCCCTTCCCGAACGGGACGCTGACCGCTCGCGCCAACACCCGTTGCATTGGCTCGGAAGTCGGAAAAAGGATGTCCGCCAACATCAGATCATCTTCGTTTCGGAGCCGCTTATAAAAGCGTTGAAGAGTTAACCCGGCCCGAGCGAACTCCTGAGTCTCAGGGTTTGCGCGATAACCCAACCGCAAGAGCATCGCTTCTGCTTTCGACAGATCCAGCGGGTGCATCAGAAAGTCCATATCCTGTGTCGCCCGGATATAACCGTGCAATCCGACAGCCAATCCACCCACAACAGCATAGCGGAGCTTGGCTTTCTCAAAGCCGCGGACAATCCGGTCGAACTCAAGATACAAGGCCATTGCTGATTACTGACAATCCAATCCTGAGAATAAATTCAAACCGCATCCGTTGCAACCCATCAGTGGTGACCCAAATCCTCGGCTAAGAATTATTTTCGGTGCGAACGGCGGGCTAGGGACAGCCCGCCTACCGAGAAAATCCGGGTAGGCGCGGTGTCCCGCCTGCGTGGCCGTAGCCACTTCGGCGTGGCGAAGGCCCGACCGCGCCGTCTGGGGTGATCTGGCCCCCCGGGAGTTATCGATCCAGTGTAGTTCTGGCACAGAACGTGGGGGTCTTCGTTTTGTTGAGGAAATCAACCGGTTTGAAAAATTACCCGTGGATTTGGGGGTGACTACGCAGTCTTGGCCGGCAGGTCATTCAGGCGTGCCACGGCGGCTTCCCATTCCGGCACCACGCGGGCGAGAGCATCGGTCACGCCGGTCAACTGCCGGTTGATTTCCACGGCGCGGCCCGGCTTCTCATACGTGGCTGGCAACTCCAGCTCCGCGGTCAGTTCGAGTTGGGACTTCTCCAGTTTGGCAATCTCCGCTTCCAACGTGCTCACGTGTTTTTGGGCTTCCCGCAGCTCGCGGCCGCTGGCTTGCCGGGTTTCGGAATCCCGCCGTTTTTGTTCGCGAATGGTTGGCTTGGCTGCCGGAGCGGCAGGCGGCGGTGCCACCGGCGCCACCGGCACCAGCTTGGCCGACTTTTCCAGGTAATATTGGTAGTCGCCGTGGTAATGGGTCAGCTTGCCAGAATCAACATGCAGCACATGCTTGGCCAGCTTCCGGATAAAATAAACGTCGTGGCTGATAAAAATCAACGTGCCGGAAAATTGTTCGAGCGCCCCGATCAAGGCGTCAATACTCGCCATGTCGAGGTGGGTGGTTGGCTCGTCCATCAACAGCAGGTTTGGCGGATCGAGCAACAATTTCACCAGTGCGAGCCGGCTTTTCTCACCCCCGCTGAGGACGCCGACCGACTTGAATACGTCGTCGCCCCGAAACAAGAATGATCCCAGCACGGTCCGGACGGATTCGGTGGAAACTTTTTGCGGCGTATCGAGTGCTTCTTCGAGAACGGTGCGTTCGGCGCGCAACATTTCAACCCGGTATTGCGCGTAGTAGCCGGACTTCACGTTCAATCCCAGCTCGCGGCTGCCGCCCTGGACCGGGAGGACCCCCGCCAGTAGTTTCAGCAACGTGGATTTGCCGGCTCCGTTCGGGCCGACGAGCACGATGCGCTGGCCGCGTTCGGCCTCGAACTCCATCCCCCGGTAGACCACGGTCGTATCGTAGGAATAATGGATGTCCTGCAGCTTGATGACGCGGTGGCCGCTGCGTTCCGGCTGTGGGAAATGGAAGCGGATCCCCCGGCCTTCCTTGATCGGTGCCTCGATCTTGTCCATGCGCTCGATCTGCTTGAGTTTGGCCTGCGCCTGGGACGCCTTGCTGGCCTTGGCGCGAAATCGGTTGGCGAAATCCTGGAGCTGATCAATTTTCTTTTGCTGATTTTTGTACGCCGCCAGCAATTGGACTTCGTTGGCTTCGCGCTGGGCGAGGTAGTCTTCGTAGTTGCCGCGATACCGCTGGAGTTGGGATTGCCGGATCTCAACGATGCTGCCGACGAGATCGTTCAAGAAGGCGCGGTCGTGGGAGATCAACAAAATGGCGCCGGGATAGGTCATGAGGTATTGCTGGAACCATTGCAACGCATCGAGATCGAGGTGGTTGGTCGGCTCGTCGAGCAACAACAGGTCCGGGGCCTGCACCAGCAGGCGGGCCAGATACGCGCGCATGACCCAGCCGCCGCTCATCGCCTTGGCGGGCCGGTTAAAATCACGTTCCCGGAAGGCGAGACCGCGGAGGATCGTCTTGGCTCGCGGTTCGAGCTGGTAGCCGCCGAGTTCATCATACCGGGCCTGCACCTCATGGTAATCGTGCGATTCGATATCGTGACCCGCTTCAAAGGCTTTTAATCGCCGTTGCAGCTCGGCGACTTCGGGCGTGATTGCGATCGCCAGCTCGAGCACGGTCTCATCGCCGGCCGGAGCGGTTTCCTGCGGAAGATGGCCGAGGGTCGCATTGCGCTCGATCGTGACTTCCCCTTCGTCGGGCCAATCGTAGCCGAGCGCGAGGTTGAACAGCGTGGACTTGCCGGCGCCATTGGGGCCGACCAGGCCGATCCGCTCGCCGCGATTGACCTGCAGCGACGCGTCCTCGAACAAAATGCGCGCGCCAAACGACTTGGTAATACCTGAAATTGTTAACATGGGGGGCCGGACAACCTAACGGCAGAACCGCATTCGAGCAAGGCAGAAAGCATTGACCTCCGCGACCGCAGGGCACATGCTAGCCAACAATGACGACACAAGATAACTCCCGGCCTCTGCTAGACTGGCTGTTGGCAAAATTCCCGGACGTGCCGAAGAAACGTGCAAAACAATGGATCACAGCCGGCCGGGTCAGCGTCAACGACGTCATTATTCGCAAGCCGCATCACTCGCTATCCGATCCCGGCACGGCTTTGAAACTGCTGGACCGACTGGCGACGACGTTGGATTGTGGGCCCACCGGCTGGCAGATCCATCCACGAGTCAACCTGCTCTACCTCGACACGGCACTCGCCATCGTCAATAAAGGCCCGGGCTTGCTCTCGGTCACTGCCGAACCGGATGATTTATCAGCACAAAGCATTTTGGCGGATTTTTTGGCCGGTAAGTTCCGGGCTTTCGATCGCGGCTTGGCCGGCCGGACGCTGCCGGCGACCTACCGGCGGTTGGAACCATTACCGGTGCACCGGCTCGACCAATACACCAGCGGCGTGTTCTGCATGGCCATGAATCCAGTGGCGCGCAAGCTCTTGATCGAACAAGTGAGCGCGCACACCATGCGGCGTGAATATGTGGCCTACGTGGAGGGTCGGTTGCAATCCCCGAAGGGCACTTGGCGAAACTGGCTGAAGTTGAGCGAAGATGAACTCCGCCAGGTCATCGTTCCGCAATCGGAGATTGGGAAGTCGCGCGGCCCGGTGCGCAGTCCGACCGGGCGACCTCCGGCAAGTGCGAACTCCGAGCCAGCAGCCCTCCCGAACCCCAGCAATTCACCCGGTGTTGAGTCCGAGCCGGTGGAGGCGATCACGCATTACGAAGTCATCGCCGAGTTTGCGGGCGTCACAAAATTGCGGTTGCGGTTGGAAACGGGCCGCAAACATCAAATTCGCGCCCAGGCGGCGTTTGCGGGGGTGCCGCTGATCGGGGATCGGACCTATAACCCCCGCCGCCGGATTGATTTTCCCCGGCAAGCATTGCACGCCGAAATTCTAAGTTTGGAATATGGGAAGCGGATGACTTGGACTGCGGCGCTGTCGCCTGACCTCCAAGAACTGGAAGCCAGTTTGCGGCGGCGATGATGATCCCGGCTGGTTCTCACAAAACTTGATTACAGAAGCTTGCCAGCGTGATGTCACGCAGCAGATCGAGATTGCCGTCTCGGAAGCCGATGCGACCGACGACCCGTGAATTTGGGGCGCTGGGGACAGCTGGACACTGCCGCCATTCTTTTGCTGAGACCGGTCGCGCCTGGAAGGGCGCCGACGGTGGCCTCCAATTGCGCTGCCCGCGCGGCCGAGTTTTGACAGGCGAACCGGGAGTCAGTAGTATCTAAATGTGACCGCGACCCTAACCTCATTACAAGATATTCTCCGGTCCTGCGGGCGGACCCTCGTGGCTTATTCCGGCGGTGGGGACAGCACGCTCCTGGCCAAACTGGCGCACGATCTATTAGGCGAAAAGGCGCTGGCGGTGATCGCCGATTCGCCGAGCTTGCCGCGGCGGGAGCTGGACGAAGCCTTGGCGCTGGGCCGTCAATTTGGCTTTCCAGTGCGGGTGATTAAGACGGCCGAAATGGCCGATGCCAATTACCTGAGCAACCCGGCGAATCGCTGCTATTTCTGCAAGGCCGAACTGTTTGAGAAGTTGGCGGAGATTGCGCGCACCGAGCAGTGGCAGACGATTATCTATGGTGAGAACGCCAGCGATGCCGGCGATTTTCGGCCGGGGGCGCAGGCCGCCCAGGAATACCGGGTCCGCGCGCCCTTGAAGGAAGCGGGGTTGACGAAAGCCGCCGTTCGTCAGTTATCCACGGAACTGGGCCTGCCGACGGCGGATAAACCGGCCATGGCCTGTTTATCGTCCCGAATTCCGTATGGGGAGCCGGTCACTGCCGAAGCCTTGGCGATGATCGAGGCGGCGGAGAATTTCTTGCGGGATGCCGGATTCTACGATGTGCGGGTCCGGCATCATCAGAATGTCGCGCGAATTGAAGTGGGTCCGACTGAGCTCCCAAAATTATTCGATGTCAAGCTGCGGGAAGCAGTGGTGCAGGCTTTGCAAAAAATCGGTTACGCCTACGTGACACTGGATTTACAGGGTTACCGGCGGGGCAGCGGCAACGAGGTGCTGCCGAAACGCACCGATCGCCCAGCAATCCGCCGCCCCGCTTGATGTCCGCCACTCCGCGCGATGATTTTGGAAATATTCAATCCGCTCCACCGCCTATCGATTTTTTGCAACAAAATCTGCTTCGTGTGGTTCTGACGGCTAAATATCACTTTACATCCCTTTGCCCGGTGCTATATACAATTCAGAAACACTGCATGCGAGTTCAGTGGCCCCATAAGACATATTCGTATTGCACCCCTATCGAAAGGTAATTCACATCATGGTATCCACAGCCGTCAAAGAACTTCAGTCAGCCAAGAAACAACTTCTCGCGAGAATCAGCACCTTGGAATCAGAAATTGCACAGATCGACGCCTCCGTTGCAGCCCTGGCGGGTCTGGAAGGCAGTGGTTCCGAAGCTGCCGATTCGAACGCAGCAGAGTCAGCCCCAGCCGTTGGTGCAGGGAAGCGGATAATTTCGGCCGCCACCAAGGCCAAAATGAAGAAAGCGCAGCAGGCGCGGTGGGCCAAGATCAATGCAGCCAAGGCAGGGAATGCTCCCGAAGCTGATGCCAAACCAGCCCCAAAGAAGAAAATGAGCCCCTTGGGCAAATTAAAGATCAAGCTGGGCGCACTCAATCGCTATGGCAAGACCGCTGAAGCCAAGAAAGTCAAAGCTCAGATTGCCGCGTTAGAAGCGAAGAAGTAACCAAGATCCAATCGTTAACCCGAAAGGAAAGTTCCAATGAGTGATTGTAAATGTACCTGTGCCTGTGCCGCCAAGATTGTTGGGATGCTGGGAGTTCTGGTGGTCGTATTGGCAGTGATTATGAAGTTTGCAACCACTGGGCCGACCCTCCACTTGTTGGGAGTCGAGACCGGCGCGACTCACCTGATTCTGGGGGGCAACACGCTGATTCTGATCGCGCTGTTTTTCCGTCCCCAAGGCAGTTGCACTTGTAAGTCTGGTTCTTGTTGTGATGGCGAGAAAGGGAATTCAACCAACCAGAAGTAACCATGGCAGCCAAAGCTGCCGGTTGTTGGTTGCGGGGCTGCGCAGGGATCTGATTCCTGCAGCGGAGCCTTTCTTCATCCACTTGATGTGAAACTGGCAAGCGCTTCTTCTTCCTTGCTGTAAATCTGAAACACCTTGGTAAACCCAAGCAATTCGATGATCTTGTGGATCCGCTCAGACACATTGACCAGTTTGAGATTCCCGCCACTTTCACGGGCCAGTTTCGTTAATCCGACCAGCGCGCCCAGTCCGCTGGAGGCGATGTAAATTAGTTCCTTGCAATCGAGTAGGACATTGAAATGTTGCTGCTGGAATAACGTGTTGAGGAATTTTTCCAGGCGGAGAAAAGTTTCCACGTCCAGTGCACCAATGATCCGCACTATTTCGATTTTACCGTGCATTTCGTGATCAAGTCGAAAGTTATCCATGGTAATCGCCTGCTGAAAGGTGCCAATTCCTGACCGGCTTATTTCTTCTCAAACGCGGCGTCGAACGCCAGGGCGTTTGGCTTGAAGTCCACTTTGCGGACGAACGCGGCGGCTTCGGTGGCCCCATGGTCGCGATCCATCCGGCCATCTTCCCATTCGACCGAGAGCGGTCCCTGGTAGCCGATATCGTTCAGGGCAACGATGATGTCCTCAAAATTGATGTCGCCATGGCCGAGGGACCGAAAGTCCCAGTACCGGCGGGCATCGCCGAAATTGACGTGGCCGCCAAACACGCCGACCGTGCCATCACCATGGCCCCACCACGCGTCTTTCATATGGACGTGGAAAATTCGGTCGCCGAACGTGCGAACGAATTTTACATAGTCCACGCCTTGGTAACCGAGGTGCGACGGGTCGAAGTTGAATCCGAACCGGCTGTGTTTCTTGACCGCCGCGAGGGCGCGCTGGGCGCTGGCGATATCGAAGGCAATTTCGGTCGGATGCACTTCGAGGGCAAAGTTGACGTTGAGTTCGTCGAATGCTTTCAGGATCGGCCGGAATCGCTTGGCGAAATCGTCAAAGCCTTTTTGCCAGTACTCGTTGCTGGTGGGCGGGAAGGCGTAGATGGAGTGCCAGATGGACGAGCCGGTGAATCCGTTGACCACGGCGAGCGCGCCCTTTTTGCCGCCAAGGCTGGCGGGCTTGGCATCGAGAAACGCGCGCGCGGCCTGGCCGGCCTTGATCATTTTTTCGGCCGCCCGCTGGCGGACGCCTTCGGGATTGCCATCGCCCCACACATCGGCAGGGAGAATGGCTTTGTGCCGGTCGTCAATATTATCACAGATGGCCTGGCCGACGAGATGGCTGGAAATAGCAAACCCGGTCAGGCCATGGCCGGCCAGAATTTCCCAGCGTTTTTTGCAATAGCCTTGATCGGCCACGGCCTGATCCACATCGAAGTGGTCGCCCCAACAGGCGAGTTCGAGGCCGTCGAAGCCGAAAGCTTTGGCTTTTTGGCAGATGGTTTCAAAGGGCAGATCGGCCCACTGGCCGGTAAAAAGAGTGACTGGTCGCGCCATAATTTCCTCCATGAATTGGTTCTGTGCCTCTGATAGCCAAGTTGTCGACAGTTCGCAAGCACTATTGCCGGACCCCCAGCGAACGAAAATTGCCGGAAGCCGGTTTATCTGCTATTTTATCAGCACTAGGGCAAGCGAATGCGGATCTCAATCATAACCGTCGTCGGCCTCGGCCTGGGTTTACTTCTGACCAGCGCTTGTCGTCCGGTTGGCTCTGCGCAAAAACGGCCCCCGGCCCAACAGGCGGTGACCATCGTGCACTGATCGGGCCATGAATATTCGCACTCAATTACACCTGTTGATCCTGCTGGCGCTGCTCGTTGCGGTCGTCGTCACCAGCACCCTGATCGTCACGACCCGCCAGTTCAATGCGGCGGTCCGGGAGAACGAAGTCGCCAGCGCAATCAACCGGCAACTGGTGGATCTGTCGCTGGTAACGAGCGATTATCTGCTGCACGACTGGGCGCGTCCCGAGCGGCAGTGGCAGGAGGCGTACGAGCATTTACAGCGGGAAGTGGCGCAGGCAGAATTTCGCCGCCGCGCCGACCAAATCGTCGCCGCCCGTTTGGGTGCTCACGTTCAGGATTTGCACGTGGTCTTTGACGCTCTGAGCAATGGCGGCCTCGTCAGCTCCGGGTTGCGCCAGCAATATATCAGCCAGGTGAGCGGTCGGATCCAGGCCATTGCCAGTGATGTGGAGCAATTGATCCGGAGTAGTGGGGCTTGGATGCAGCAGGTCCGGCACAGCCGGCTGATCGTGGTGGTGGCGGCCGTGGTGGTGGTGATTGTTTTTCTCCTGGGCATGGCGTGGGAACTGGAACGCGTGGTCGTCCGGCCGTTGCAGCGACTTCAGGCTGGCGTCGAAATCGTCGGCCGCGGACGATTGGATTATCAGATTGGATTGCAAACGACCGATGAACTGGGCCAGCTGGCGACTGCCTTTGATGCGATGCTGACCCGCTTGCAGGCGATTACGGTTTCGCGCGATGTGTTAGCCACGGAGGTGGTGCGGCGGCGCCGGGTGGAAGAGGAGTTACAGTTGTTTTTTACTGTCACGCCCGACTTGTCCTGTTTCGCAGATTTCAAGGGTAATTTTACCAAACTCAGTCCCGCCTGGTCGCTGGCGCTGGGCTGGACGGAAGCGGAACTGCTGGCCAAGCCGTTTGTCGAATTTGTGCATCCTGCCGACCGCGACTTGACGCGCCAGCGCACGGCGGAATTAGCCGGCGGCGGCAAGGTGATCAACTTTGATAACCGCTATCTCAGCCGGGACGGAAGTTACCGCTGGCTGTCCTGGAACGCCGTCAGCTTGCCGGAGCGGCAATTGATTGTTGCCGTGGCGCGGGATGTAACCGATCGAAAACACGAGCAGGCCGAGCTGGCGCGGTCGAATCAGGAGCTGGAAATGTTTGCCTATGTGGCGTCCCATGATTTGCAGGAACCGCTGCGCTCGATTGCCGGGTTTATGGAGCTTCTGCGGGAGCGCTACCACGGCCAATTGGACGCCAAAGCGGATGAGTACATCACCTTTGCGGTGGATGGCGCCAAGCGGTTGCAGACGCTGATCAATGGTTTACTGGAATACTCCCGGGTGAGCACCCGCGGCAAACCGCTGGCCGAGGTGGACACCGCGACCGCCCTGGCGGAGGCGCTCGCCAATCTCCAGAGCGCGATCTTGGAAACCGGGGCTGCGGTGACCCATGATCCGTTGCCCGTTCTCCACGCCGATGCCGGCCAATTCGCCCGGCTGCTCCAAAATCTGCTGGCCAATGCGCTCAAATTTCACAGCGATCAACCGCCGCGCATCCACATCGGCGTGCGCCGGCAAGCCACGGCGTGGGAATTCTCCGTTCGCGACAACGGGATTGGCATCGATCCGGAATCGTTCGACCGGCTCTTCATTATTTTTCAACGGTTGCACACGCAGAAGCAATACCCGGGGACCGGCTTGGGGCTGGCGATCTGCAAACGCATTGTCGAACGGCACGGGGGCCGGATCTGGGTGGAGTCGATCCCCGGCCGCGGCACCACATTTTTCTTCACCATCCCGGTTGTTACCCCAAGAGCACTGGAACCATGATCGTCCCAGAACCCAAAGAGGATCCAGCATGTCGGTCCCGCTGATTCAGATACTTCTCGTGGAAGATTCCGTGCCGGATGCGACGCTGCTGCGCGAGACCCTGGCGCAAGCGGCCTCCGGGCAGTTTGCCGTCACCACTGTGGACAGTCTCGCGGCGGCCCGCGAGTGTCTCCGCCAGAAAAACTACGATGTAATTTTAGCCGATCTCGGCCTGCCGGATAGCCACGGTGCCGCCAGCTTTGAGCGGCTCCGCCAGCATGCCCCGGTCACCCCGATCATCGTGCTGACCGGTTTGAATGACGAGGAATTGGCCGTGCGGATCGTGAATGCCGGCGCGCAGGATTATCTCGTGAAAGGCCGCGTGCCCGGCGATCTGCTCGTCCGCGCCCTGCGCTATGCCATCGTGCGGCAGCGCATTGAACACGAACTCCAGCGGCGCAACGAAGAAATGGCCAAAGATCTCGCCATGGCCCGCGAATTCCAGCAGGCCTTTCTCCCGCGAAAGTTTCCGACGTTCCCCCCGGGCGTGGCACCGGCGCAGAGTGCCTTACACTTCTATCAGGCGTATTGGCCTTCCAGCGCGGTCGGGGGCGATTTTTTTAGCGTAATTCCGCTCGACGACACCCGGGCTGGGATCTTTCTGTGCGACGTGATGGGCCACGGCATTCGGGCGGCGCTGGTGACGGCGATGATCCGCGGATTATTGGAAGAATTGCGGCCGTGCGCCGACGAGCCGAGCCGGTTCCTGACCGAACTCAATCATGCGCTGTTTGATGTTCTGCCCGCGTCCGACACCACGATGTTCGTGACCGCGTTTTACCTGGTGGCGGATACCCGTGCGCGCACCCTGACCTGGGCGACGGCCGGCCATCCGAGCCCGCTTTTCATTCCCCGGGCGACCGGGCAAGTCCGGCCGCTGTCGCCACCGGGCACGCCCACCGGTCCCGTGCTCGGCCTGTTCGAGCGGCCAGATTTTCCCGCCGCCACCGCGGGGGTCGCCCCTGGCGACTTCGTCTTGCTCTTTACGGACGGTCTCTACGAGGCGCTGAACCCGGCGGGCGTCGAGTTCGGGCTCGCCAATCTGGAGACGTGCGTGCAGACCCTCGCCACGCTGCCGCCGCCGGCGCTGTTCAACGAGTTATTGGCGACCGTCTGCCGTTTTGCGGCCCCGGGCACTTTTGCGGACGACGTGTGTCTGCTCGGGGTTGGCTTTGGCGGGCCGGTGTGAGAGACTGACCGGCCATGTTTACCGACACGCATGCCCATCTGAGCTTTCCGGATTTTGCCAGCGACCGGCCGGCCACCATCGCGCGCGCGACGGCCGCGGGCGTGACCCGCATCGTTAGCGTGGCCACCGATCTGGCAGACGCGCACCGGGTCCTGACGGTGGCCAGCCAATACCCCGGCGTGTTTGCGGCGGTAGGGTTGCATCCGAATCATAGGCCGGATTCCTGGCGCGCGGAGCTGCACCAAATCGCCGAGTTGGCGAGTCAGCCGAGAGTTGTCGCCATTGGCGAGACCGGCTTGGACTATTACCGATTGCCGGGTGCCTCGGGAGAGCGCGGTTCCACCCGAGCCACGTCCGAAAGCGGCGCGCCGGGAGGCTCGCCCTCCAACCAGAGTGCGGCCGCGGTCAAGCAACAGCAGCAGGAAATGTTTCAAGCCCATCTGGAGTTGGCGCGCCACCGGCATTTGCCGGTGATCATCCACTGCCGCGCGGCCGATGCCGACACACTGGCCACGGTCCGGGCCAATGTCCCGGATTGGCGGCCGTGGGGGGTCATGCACTGTTTTGCCGGCAACACACAAATGGCGTTGGACTGTATCGAGCTCGGTTTGCTGATCAGCTTTACTGGCATCGTCACGTTCAAGAATGCCGAAGCGCTCCGGACGGTGGCGGGAGCGGTCCCGCTGGAAAGTTTGCTGCTCGAAACCGACGCGCCCTATCTGGCCCCGATCCCGCAGCGCGGCCAGCGCAATGAGCCGGCCTTCATTCCACATATTGCGGACGCCCTCGCGCAACTCAAGGGTGTGGCGGTCGAGGAATTGGCCCGTGTCACCACGGCCAACGCCCAGCGACTCTTCGGATTGAAATCATGAAATGGTCGAGTCTGATAAGAGCGTTCACTTTAATCGAACTATTGGTCGTGATCGCCATTATCGCGCTGCTGGCGGCGTTACTCTTGCCGGCCTTGAAAAACGCGCGGGACTCGGCCAAAAAGTCGATTTGCCTGTCCAACCTTCACGAATTTGCGATCGCGTTGAACAGTTACGCGGATGATTCCAGCGGCGTCTTGCCGCCGTTTACCGGCTTGAGTGGAGTCGAATGGATCGGCGCCAACCAGAGTTGGTCGTTGCTGATCATCGGCAATTACATCTCGGTGAATGCCCTGTATTGCCCGGACAGCTACGGACGGTCGGCCAACATCTCCTACGGAACAGTCAGTCGCGGTTGGCTCGTGAACAATCCCGGCGCCGGCTGGATGCCCGGCTACTTCGACTTGACTCTGAATTTTCTCGGCTGGAAACTGTACAATAGCGGCGTGTGCCCTGAAAGCACCCCGGTCCGCCTCAGCGACCCCTGCTTCAACAAACAACCGATCGTCAGCGATCAGGAGTGGATCTCCAACGCCCGCTGGCCCAACGCTGCCTCTCTCTATCCGGTTACCTGGCCGGCGCACGGCAGCCCCCGGTACAACTTTCTGGGCATGAATATCCTCTACGGCGATAGCCATGGCGGATGGCGACCGGCCAACCAGGGTAACTGGGGTTACTGGTCCGCCGCCAGCATACTGGTATACCCGCCGTTCAACTAATCCCGGACCGTCCCAAAAGCTCATCCTGCTGAAAAATCTCCGCGCAACGGTCAGCGGGGCCGCTGACCCTCCCGAAAACTGACAATTCTACGTGTTTCTCCAAGGGAGCGACGGCGGCCTCGCCGTCCACGCCGGGTTTTTCAGCGGAATCACAATTCACATTTGGCTGGAGGAACACGCGGGGTGTTTTCCGATTTCTCATCAGCCGCGCCTGATTTCCTGGCGCTGCGGCGCCACGGTTGCCATTCACCGTGAATGTTGTTAGGCTGTTGGAACTGGATGGATCAGACCGATAACATTTTTGATTCTGTGGACGTCTGTCTCGCTGAACTGCGGCAGGGGCGGATGGTGATCGTCACGGATGACGAAGACCGGGAGAACGAAGGCGACCTGATCCTGGCCGCCGAAAAGGTCACAACGAAAGCCATGGGTTTTATGATCCGCCACACGAGCGGCGTGATTTGCGTGCCGATGACCGGCGACCGGCTCGATGCCTTGCAACTCCCGTTGATGGTCGAGCAAAACCGGGAAAGTCACCGGACGGCGTTTACGGTTTCGGTGGACGCGGCGCGCGGCGTTTCGACCGGAATCTCTGCCGCGGACCGCGCGGCGACTGTGCAAACCCTGGTCAATCCCCAAGCCAAACCCAACGATCTGGTGCGGCCGGGGCATATTTTCCCGTTGCGCTACCGGGAAGGCGGGGTGTTGATCCGCGCCGGGCACACGGAAGCGGCGGTGGACCTGGCCCGGCTGGCCGGCTGCGTGCCGGCCGGAATCATTGGCGAGATCACCAACGAAGATGGCACGATGGCCCGGTTGCCCGAGTTGCAAAAATTCAAGCAGACGCATGGCTTGAAACTCTGCACGATCCGCGACCTGATTGAATACCGGCGCCACCGCGAGAAGTTGGTGGCGAAGGAACAGGAAATTTCCCTGCCGACACAATTTGGTGATTTCACGCTCCACCTGTACCGGTCGCTGCCGGATGGCGAACACCATATCGCATTGACCTATGGCGACGTGCGCGGTCGGGCCAACGTGCTCGTGCGGATGCACAGTGAATGCCTGACCGGCGATATTTTTCATTCCCAACGCTGCGATTGCGGCGCGCAACTGGAGCAGGCCATGCAGATGGTGGCCCAGGAAAAATGCGGCGCGATCGTCTATCTGCGCGGCCAGGAAGGCCGGGGGATTGGGCTGGCCGATAAGATTCACGCCTATCGCTTGCAGGAAAAACAGGGACTCGATACGGTCGAAGCCAATGAGCAGCTCGGGTTCAAGGCCGATTTGCGGGAGTACGGCGTGGGCGCGCAGATTCTGGCCGATTTGGGACTGCGCACCATTCGGATCCTGACCAACAACCCGAAAAAAGTGATCAGCCTCGACGGGTTCGGCCTGCAGATTGTTGAACAGGTGCCGATTCGGATTGCGCCGACGGCCCACAACCGGAAATATTTGGAAACCAAGAAACTCAAAATGGGACATAAGCTCTAGCCATGTTGCGCGCGCAAAAATCAAAAATTGAACTCAGCGCCGCTGGCCTGCGGTTTGGGATCGCCGCGGCCCGCTACAATCCGGAGCTGGCCGATTCGCTGGTCGCGGTGTGCCTGGCCACGCTGGAAGCAGCGGGCGCGGATTTGCGGCGGTCGCGCGTCATCCGCGTGCCCGGTAGTTTTGAAGTCACGGCGGCGGCCGCCCGGCTGGCGCAGTCGGGCCGGTATGACTGTGTGATCGGTCTCGGGGTAATTTTGCAGGGCGCGACGAGCCACGCCGAACATATTGCCGGCGCGGTCGCGCACGGACTGACCACCGTGGCCATCACGACCGGCGTGCCCACGGTCTTCGGGATCGTCACCGCCAATAATCTCCGGCAAGCGCGCGAGCGCTGCCTGGACCGAGAATATAACCGCGGCCGGGAAGCTGCCCGGACCGCCATCGAAATGGCCCGCACATGGACGAACCTGTAAAATCCGGTGGCCGCCGCCGGCAAGCCCGCGAACTCGCGGTCCAATTTCTCTACCAGTACGACGTCAGCGGCGGGACCGATTTGCGCGCGGCGTTCGCAGAGTTTTGGCCGACCCAGCCCGATGATCAGACCAATGCGCGGGGATTCGCCGAGGAATTGATTCGCGGTGCTGTGGCGAATCAGGCGGCGCTGGACGAGCGCATCAAAAAATACACCGAACACTGGGAGCTATCGCGCATCGCGGCGGTCGACCGGAATATTTTGCGGCTGGCCATGTACGAAATGCTCTTCCGCGACGACATTCCCCCGGTCGTCAGCATCAACGAGGCTGTGGACATTGCCAAGAAATATTCCACGCGTGAATCCGGCGCATTCGTCAACGGCATTCTCGACCGGCTGCGCGGGGATCTGCCGCGGCCGGCGCGCACGCCGGCGGGGAATTAAGGGCCGAAGTGGCGAAGGGCCGAAGTGCCCAAGTAACCAAGTCAGAAATCTTATCGCGATTCCATGTTCTCAGGCACTTCACCACTTATGCACTTCAGCACTTCGGCACTTACGCACTTGAACCCTTAGCCACTGATGCACTCCGCCCCGCGCCTCGTTGATCTGCACCTGCACACCCGTTATTCGGACGGGAGCTGGACGCCGGCGGAATTGTGCCAGGCGGCCGCACGCCGGCAACTCGCAGCCATTGCGGTGACCGACCACGATACGGTGGACGGCATTCCCGAAGTTCTGGCGGCGGGCCAGGCGCACGGGGTTGAAGTGTTGCCGGCGGTGGAGATCACGTGCCGCGTCAACACTCGCGAAGTTCATTTGTTGGGTTATTTCCCCGGGGCCACCTGGCAAAATCCGGAGCTGCACGCCGTGCTCAACCACGCGAAACGGGTGCGCGAAAAGCGGGTGGGCGCCATGGTTGCGCAGTTGAACGAGCTGGGGATCGACTTGACGACCGCCGAGGTGTTGGCGGGTTCGCCTTGTGGGACGGTGGGCCGGCCGCATGTGGCGCTGGCACTCCGCCAGCGCGGGGTGGTGAAAAGCGTGGAGGAGGCGTTTGACCGGTTCCTGAAATCCGGCAAGCCCGGCTATGTGGAGCGGTACCGGATGGAAGCCGCCGAGGCGATCGCGCTGATCAAACGCGCCGGCGGGGTGGCGGTCCTGGCGCATCCGGGGCTGGGTCAGGCCGACGACGCCATTCATAATCTGGTGCAACAAGGGCTGGCAGGTTTGGAGGTCTGGCATTGTCGGCACACGCCGACGCAGATCGAGCATTACCGCGCCCTGGCGGAGCGGTTTCATTTGCTGGTGACCGGCGGGAGCGATTGCCACGGCACGGTGTCCGGCAAAGCCTTGCTCGGAACGGTGCCGGTGCCGTATGAATGTGTCACGGCAATCCACCAGAAAGCCCAATGAATCTTTTCCAAAAATTCCGGGACGGCCTCAAGAAGACGTCCACCAAACTTGCCGCTGAAATCAAACGAATCGTCACGCGTGCGCCGCGCCTGGATGCGGCCGCAATCGAGGAACTCGAAGCCGTGCTGATCGCTTCCGATATCGGCATTGGCATGACGACCCGGATTATTGAACAAACCCGGGCGGCCGCAAAATCGGCGGGAACGGCGGACGTGTTTGCCATTGCGCGGGCGGAAATTGCCAGGGAACTGGGTGGAGTCACGCATCCTTTGGCCAAGGCGGGGAGTCCGCCCACGGTGATTTTACTGGCCGGCGTCAATGGCACCGGCAAGACCACCTCCACCGCCAAACTGGCACATTACTTGAAAGCGCAGGGCCACACGGTTCTGCTGGCGGCCTGCGATACATTTCGGGCGGCGGCGATTGAGCAATTGAAGATTTGGGGTGAGCGCGTGGGTTGCGACGTCATTGCCAGCGCGTACGGGGCCGACAGCGCGGCGCTGGCGTTCGACGCGGTGGGCGCGGCGCTCAGTCGCAAGGTGGACTATCTGTTGATTGACACGGCGGGCCGGTTGCACACGAAACAAAATTTAATGGAAGAAATGAAAAAGATGCACCGGGTATTGCAAAAACGCCTCCCGGCCGCGCCCCATGAAGTCTTGCTTGTGCTGGATGCCACCACTGGTGCCAACGCGTTAAATCAGGCCCGTGAATTTCATCACACGCTCGGAGTGACCGGGTTGGTGGTCACCAAGCTCGACGGCACGGCGAAAGGTGGCATTGTGGTGGCCATTGCCCGGGAGCTGAAGCTGCCGGTAAAATTCATCGGTCTCGGCGAACAGCTCGATGATTTGCAGCCGTTCGATCCGCAGCAATTCACCGCGGCGTTATTGGGTGAACCGGCGGGCGACTAACAGCATGATTTAAAATCCTTGGGACTTGCGGCGCGAAGTCCTTGCGGCGTTCGCGCCCGACAATTTTCTCGGAATCAATTGTAAGGCTGGCCTGCCCACTGGGCTGCCAGCCAAACGCCGCGAGTTTTAAAACATGCTCGAAGATTTTGGCGGGCTGCCCGTGGAGGGCGAGGCTCCCGCCGAGCCGAAGTGTTGCGTGGATGATCCGCCAACGGCTCCGGGTTCAACTCCGACAGGAGTGGCGAGTCCCGTCTCGCGGACCTCGCCAGTTTTGGAGTCTTGACGGTGGCGCGGTTCGTGTTGTAGCTTGGCGACGCGTGACGCGGGCGTAGCATAGTGGTAATGCGCCAGCCTTCCAAGCTGGTGAGGTGGGTTCGATTCCCATCGCCCGCTCCAGCCTGCGCTCGCTACTTCGTAGAGAGCAGAGGTTGCCGAGTCCGCGAGGCAAAAGCGGGCATTCGTGTCTAATGCGAGCCACGGCTTGGCACGCCAGATTATAATTTATTGTGTGGAGAGGTACCGAAGTGGTCAAACGGGGCAGACTGTAAATCTGCTGGCTTATGCCTTCGAAGGTTCAAATCCTTCCCTCTCCACCAACTTTCCTTGCAAGCACTTCTGCAATTTCACTTCGAAACACCCGAAACGTTTGCCCGGCCAAAATATACCCGCCAGTATAGTAGTGTGGGCCCAGTCACTCAGATTTCACCCTAGCCAAAAATCAGGGTGCCCCCTGATTGCACCAATTCATGCCGCTGATAGGTTCGAAACACACAGCATGAGCCATACGGAATCAATCAATGACGGAAGGAATGATTCGATGAATCAGACACGCAATCAACACTCAAGCAGTGCCGCCGGTGCGCGCGTCGCCACGGGTTCGTTTGGCCGGGCTGATGATCTTTTGGAAAACCATCAAAAAATCGGGGCCAGTGCAATCACCGGGGACGAAAAAACCTTCCGGGTGTTGGTTGTGGACGACAATCCGGTGGATCAAGAGTTGGCCGTATTGCACATGGGACAGACCTGGCCGTATGAGCGGGAGTTGGAACTCGATTTTGCCGTCGACGGAGCGGAAGCACTGGCCAAGTTGCGGACAAAAAAATTCGCCTTGGTGGTCTTGGACTGGATGTTGCCGGTCTTGGGCGACGGAGAGGTTTTGCGGCAGCTCCGGCACCAGGGCCAACGCATCCCTGTCGTGGTAATCTCCGGGCGTGAGCGGGAGGATATCGCAGCGGATCTCGATGCGCTCCAAGCCGCATTTCTGAACAAAGATCAAATGAACGCGGACACATTTCAGTTGGCAATCGGCCACGCCCTGACTTTGCTGGGAATGCAGTGGACTGCGCCCCATGCTTCACTCCGCGAACGGTGTCAGGTTGAATCGGGTCTCAGGCCACCGGCAATGTGAAATAGAAGCGGCTGCCCTGTTCCAATTCACTCTCGACCCAGACCTTGCCGCCATGGGCCTGAACGATGTGTTTGACGATGGCCAAGCCCAGACCGGTCCCGCCCAGTTCGCGGCTGCGTGCTTTGTCCACCCGGTAAAATCTTTCAAAAATTCGCGACAAATGTTCTGCCGCAATCCCCGGCCCATTGTCAGCCACGCAAACTTTGAGAAATCCGTTGCTGGAAGCAGCGGTGACTTGCACGCAACTGCCCGCCGGTGTGTATTTGATGGCGTTGTCGAGCAGGTTAACGAACACTTCGTGCAACCGCTGGACATCCGCTGACACGGCCGGCAGGTCGGCCGGGATCCCCAGCGTCACCCGGATGTTTTTATCATGGGCGCGCTGGCTGAGTTCTTCAATCACCGCGGCCGCAGTTGCGCGCAGCGAGGTGGGGGCACAGTCCAGCTTGGCCTGTTGGGATTCGAGCGCAGAAATATTGAGCAAATCGTCAATCAACAGCTCCAGTCGGCGGCTATGACGCTGAATGGTTTCCAAGAATTGTCTGGCGATTTCCGGCGTCGGTGGATCCGCGTCGAGCAGGGTCTCCACGTAGCCTTTGATCACTGCCAGGGGTGTGCGCAACTCGTGGCTGACGTTGGCCACAAAGTCTTTCCGCACGTTTTCGAGTTGTTTTAACCGGGTAATGTCATGGAAAACCACCACCACACCTGCCGCACCGGTCAACTGTCCGGCTTGGACGGTAAACACCCGCTCCGCGGGTTGCAAAAAGTTTAATTCCCGGGCGGCCGGTGCAGCCCCGATGAGTTCGGCCAAGCCGGCATTGCGAAAAACTTCCAGCACCGTTTTCCCGAGTGCGGCGTCCGTAAAACCAAACGCTTGTCGCAGGGCAGTATTGAGCAGCCGGATTTTACCGGCGGCATCCACAACCAAGACCCCTTCCGTCATGCCCGCGAGAATCCCGGCCAAATGCGCCTTTTCACTGGTGAGTTCCCGCAACCGGGTTTCCAGTTGTCGGGACATTTGATTCAGGGCCCCCGCCAATTCGCCGACTTCACCGGTTTCATAGTCGGGCGCATTCCCGGTAAAATCACCGGCGGCCACGCGCGTTGCCATCCGCCGCATGGCATCAATCGGGGCGCTCGTCCGTTGGGCCAGCCAGAAAATCAACGGCAAGGCAATCAAGCCCACCACGATGCTTGCCATGGCAATGGCGTGGCGCACATGTTGGCTGATCGCCGCCACATCGTGTAACGGGAGCGCCACCCGAACAATCCGGTCCGGGGCGGCGCGCACAGCCACGTAGAGCAAGTCGACGCCGATGGTATCGCTGCGGCGCTGCGCGCTGCCAAGGCCATTTTCGAACGCGCTTTGGACTTCCGGCCGATACAAGTGATTTTCGATTGCCGCTAATTGGTCCGCCGGTTTATCGGATTCGGCCAGGACGGTGCCATTGCTGGCAATGACCGTCAGGCGCAAGCCAATGCGTGGGGCCAGCGCATGCAGAGAATCGTTGAGATCGGCGGCCGCAGTGCGTTGGACAAGTTCACTGACGAGTCGGGCGTCGCGGACGAGATCCCCGCGAATCTTGTCGATCAGGAACGACGGGAGACTCCAATCGAGGCATAAATTAATCGTGAGCAGCAGCGCGACCAGCACCGCCGCCACCGCGCCAAACCATTTCCAGCGTAAGGACAGCCGCATCGCTGTTACTCCGTGAACCGGTAGCCGACCCCGCGGATGGTTTCGATCCAGTCGGCCGCTTTGCCGAGTTTTTCGCGCAGCCGCCGCACATGGGTGTCCACGGTGCGCGTGTCCACGTCGCCTTCATAGCCCCAGACGTCGGTCAGCAGTGCATCCCGGGTCTGGACGCGGCCCCGCCGTTCCAGCAGCAGCGCGAGCAGCTTGAATTCCGTGGCGGTGAGCTCAATGAGTTTGCCTTTATAAGTGGCGGTATGCTTGGCGATGTCCACGACGAGATCCGCATGCTTTAGGATCTCATTCGGCTCCGCCTGGCCGGCAGCGCGGCGCAACACGGTTTTCACCCGCAAGGCAAGTTCGCGCGGGCTAAACGGTTTGGTGACATAATCGTCAGCGCCAAGCTCAAGCCCCACAATGCGGTCCACTTCCTCCGCTTTGGCCGTGAGCATGATGACTGCGATGGACGCAGTTTTCGGGTCGGCCTTGAGTTGTCGGCAGACATCGGTACCGGAGATCCCCGGCAACATCAGGTCGAGCACGATCAAGGCCGGCAGTTCGTTGCGGGCTTTTTGGAGCGCCGTCTGACCGTCGCGGGCGGTTGAAGTTTTGAAGCCGGATTTTTGCAGGTTAAAAACCAGCAGATCCACCACATCCGGCTCGTCATCCACAATGAGAATGGTGTCAGACATGAGCAAAATGGAAGAACGGAAGAATGGAAAAATGGAGAACGGAACCGGCATTGTTAATGCGGCCATTCTGCCAATCTTTCAGCCTTCCATTCATCCAACCTTCCGATCTTCTTGAGGGTTCGCTGATTGGTGGCGGATATCACGGCCTTCATAAAGATAGACCACTTCCTCGGCGATGTTGACGGCATGATCGCCGATCCGTTTGAGGCTGTGCGCCACGCCGATCAAGTTTAAGGCGCGGGTGATGGTGTGCGGGTCTTCGATCATGAAGCTGGTGAGCTCCCGGTCGAGCTGGCTTTCGAGCTGGTCCACTTCGGGATCGGTCTCAATGACTCGTTGGGCGACATCGAGTTTGCCGTAGACGAACGCGTCCAGCACGGTGTGAATCATGCCGCAGGACAGATCCGCCATGCGCGGGATATCCACGAATGGTTTGAGTTGGGGCTCGCGGTTTAACGCCAGCGTCCGATGGGAGATATTCACCGCCTGGTCGCCCACGCGCTCGAGTTCCGCGGCAATTTTCATGAGCACAATGAGGAAGCGCAGGTCGCGCGCCTTCGGCTGGCGCAGCGCGACCAATTCGACACACCGCTCATCGATTTGTTTTTGCAAAATATCGAGCGGGGTATCCCCGTCGAGGACGCGGTGGGCAAAGTCGTCGTCGCGTTGGACCAGCCCCTTGAGGGCCGCCGCCACCGCCTGCTCGGCCAGCGACGACATCCGCATCAGCATGTCCTTGGTTTGGGTCAATTCTTGATCAAAGTGCAGTTCCATAGTGCCTCAGCGGGGGAATGGAAGATGGGAAGAATGGATGACTGCCAGACCACTGGAGCCAAACCTTCCAATCCTCCATCCATCCATTCTTCCATTGTTTTGCATGTGTTTCATCCAAATCTCCCGGTCACGTAGTCTTCCGTTTGCTTGTTGGTCGGGTTGGTGAAGATCTTGTTGGTGGCATCAAACTCCACCAGTCGTCCGAGATAGAAAAATGCGGTGAAATCGCTGCACCGCGCTGCTTGCTGCATGTTGTGCGTCACAATCACGATGGTATAATCTTTTTCAAGGTCCTGAATCAATTCCTCAATCTTCGCCGTCGCCGTCGGATCCAGGGCGCTGCACGGTTCATCCATCAAGATGATTTCGGGCTCGACGGCAATGGCCCGCGCAATGCAGAGCCGTTGCTGCTGACCGCCTGACAACATCAAGGCGGATTCGTGCAACCGGTTCGACACCTCATCCCACAATGCCGCTTTCTTCAAACTTTTCACGACCCGGTCTTCCACTTCCGCCTTGTCCGCAACCCCTTGAATCCGCAGCCCGTAGGCGACGTTATCAAAAATCGATTTCGGAAAGGGATTCGATTTCTGAAACACCATGCCCACCCGCTTGCGCAACTCGATCACGTCCACTTCCGGGGCATAGACATCGGCGCCGTTGAGTTCAATGCGGCCGGTCACGCGGGTCCCGTTGATCAAATCATTCATCCGGTTCAAGCAGCGCAGCAACGTGCTCTTGCCGCAGCCGCTCGGCCCGATGAATGCCGTGGTCTGATGCGGTGCAATCGCCACGTTCACGTCAAACAGCGCCTGTTTCTGGCCGTACCAGAAATTAACATCGGAGATTTGAATGACTGATTTATCCATGCTGTAACCTCGACCGGATTTTGGCGCGCACGAGCACGCCGGCCAAATTTAATAAAAACGTCACGAGCAACAGGACCAGCACCGAGCCGTATAAAATCGGCTTGGTTCGTTCAATATCCGGCGACTGCGTCGAGAGCACAAACACATGATAGCCCAAATGCATGAACTGATCTGTCCAACTGTTGGGCAGGTGCGCCAGATAGTAGGCCGCGCCGGTGAACATAATCGGCGCCACCTCGCCCGCGCCCCGGCCCACGGCCAGGATCGCACCGGTCAGCACACCCGGCAACGCTTCCGGTAAGACAATCCGCCAAATGGTCATCAGTTTCGTTGCGCCGAGCGCCAGGCTCGCCTCGCGCAGACCTTTCGGCACGGCGCGCAGTGCCTCTTCCGTGGCCACGATCACCACCGGCAAGGTCATGACTGCCATCGTTGCCGCCGCCCAGATCAGGGCCGGCTTCCGGTAGTGCAACGCGCCGCCGTAGAACATCTGATCGATCCCGCCGCCGACAAATTGTACAAAGAATCCCAGGCCGAACAGCCCGAACACAATCGAAGGCACACCGGCCAGATTATTGATTGCCCCGCGGATAATGCGGGTGATCGGCGAGAGCGATTTGGCGTACTCGGTGAGATAGACGGCAGTAATCACGCCGACCGGCACCACTCCAATGGTCATCAGGAGCACCAGCGCCAGCGTCCCAAAAATCATCGGGAACACTCCCGCCGTCTTCGCATCGAACATCCCTTCGGTCGTCCCTCCGGTCACAAAATGCCAGGAAACCTGCCGGGCGCCATGCCAAACAATTTCGCCGAGGATGGCCACGATGGTCAGCACAATCAAGGCGGTTGCCGCCAGCGTGACCGCATGAAATACCACCGACCGCCAGTCAAAACCTTTGGTTTGTAAACTGGTCATTCCGCTCCCTCCAGCTTCCGTTTCAACCGATGGACGACTACGTCACCGATGAGGTTTGTGGCAAACGTCACCGCAAATAGCAGTGCGCCCAGCAAAAACAAAATCCGGTAATGGTTCCCGCCAAACACCACTTCCGCCAATTCGGCCGCAATCGTTGCGGTAATGGTCCGGCAGGAGTCGAGAATGGAAGCGGACATGATGCTCGCGTTCCCGGACGCCATCAGCACGATCATTGTTTCACCGATGGCACGCCCGAACCCGAGCACGCAGGCGGCAAACACGCCCGGCAGCGCCGCCGGCAACACAATCTGCCACGCGACCTGCCACGGGGCCGCCCCGAGCGCGAGCGCGGCTTGGCCGTACCCGCGTGGCACCGTGGTCAGCGCATCCTCGGAAATGGTGAACACCACAGGTATCACCGTCAATCCCAAGGCGATCCCGGCGACAAAGGCGTTCAGCCGGGATTCGTAGTGGAACAGACCTTGGAGAATGCTGGCCAGGACCAGCAGCGCAAAAAAACCGAGCACAACCGACGGGATACCGGCCAGCAATTCGATGGTGGGTTTGATGATTTCGCGAACGCGCGGGCGGGCGAGTTGCGAAACGTAAATCGCCGCCCCAACGCCGAGTGGCACCGAGAACAACAATGCCACCAGCGTCGCCTTGAGGCTCCCGACAAAAAGCGGAATGATATTATACTTGGGAATATCGCTGACCGGCTGCCAGATATATTCAGGCTTGTCGTAGCCGACCCATTGCCGGGCGCAGAGGAGCCAGCCCCAACTGGTGGTATTAATTCGCGAATCGGGTCCGATATTTTGCTTGAGTTCTTCGGCTTTGAGGTCGACGAGGGTCCGGACTGTCTCGGCATCATAGCCCTGCAAATCGGCGGCGGTAACTCCGAGGTATTTCGCTAATTGCGCGGGTGGCATGGCGGTCATTTGTGCCGAGGAAACGGGCGCTTGAGAGTGAATATTATTGGTTTGCCGGAGAATCACCGGCAACGCTTCGCGGGCCACGAACGCAAAAATCAGGAACACCACCAAGATCGTCGAGAGGGCGACCAGAAAAATCGCCCGCTCAATCAACCATTCGGCCCAACGCCGAGGGGAGGAACCCCGGCGTTGGGCCTTTGGGAGGACAACACTGTTTGTTGTCAATCGATCAGTCACCGGAGATTCTTCGGTAACGGGAAGTAACCCACATCTTTGACAACCGCCTGGCCTTCATCGCTCAAACACCAGGTAAGATATTCGGCGACTGCACCACTATCCTTGGCCGGGCTGACATAATTGAAGAGGTACCGGGAGATCGGATAGGTCCCGTTCAACACGGATTCTTCTTTCGGCTCAATGGCGGTGCCGCCTTCGAGCTTGCTGATTTTCAAGGCTTTAACGCCTTCGCCATAAGCAATGCCGCCGTACCCGATACTGGCTTCGTCCTTGGCAACGCCTTGAATTACCGCCGCCGTTCCAGGCATCGTCTTGGTGGTTGCCGCGAAGTCCTTCTTATTGAGCACGTGCTCTTTAAAGAACTCGTAGGTGCCGGAGCTGTTTTCCCGTCCGTACAGCGAGATCGGCGCATCGGGACCGCCAACGGCCTTCCAGTTGGTGATCTTCCCCGTGAAGATGCCTTCCAATTGCGGGAAGCTCAACTGCGTGAGGGGATTGCTCTTGTGAACGTAGACCGAGAGCGCATCCAAACACATCTTGTATTCGTGCGGCCGGGTCTTGAACTTCTTGACGAAGTCTGCAACTTCGCCGGGCTTCATCGACCGCGAGGCATCGCAGATATCGGTCGTCGCGTTGAGCAACGCGGCAATGCCGGTGCCCGAACCGCCGCCGGTGACCTGGACGGTCGTCCCCGGGTGTTTCTTCATGTAGGTCTCGGCCCACTTTTGGCCCAGAATCACCATGGTGTCAGAACCCTTGACGGTGATGTCGTCCGCGCGGGCAATGCTGGCCACAGTGAGGACAGCTGCTGTGATGATGGTAGTAAGTTTCATGGTTATTTCTTAACGTTGGATTGTTACGCTTGGATGGCGGTTGTGTTAAAACTTCCAGTTTAAGTCGGCTTGAAACAGGTTGTAATTGCTCAAATTACCCTTCATGTCGCCCGCGCCGTTCAAGGTTGGCACTACGGCATTGATGGTGTGGGCATTGGCATAGGTGACACCCAACGAGAGGAAGTCAGTGAACATATATTGGCCGTTCACAACCGCGCCCTGCATGTTCAGCCGGCCATCGAACAGGTCGGAATCCACAAGGTTCGGATCCAAGGCAAATAGTTCGGTATGCTGCCAATAGGCTTTAACCTGCCAGTCGCTCTTTTTCTTGTTTTTGCCGATCGATGCGCCGATTTGGTAGGCAACGTTCTGATCGCCGTAGCCCTTGTAATTGGCCGTCCGGTTGGCGCGCTCGGTGGCGCTGGTATTCAAGGCAAATTCGCCAAACACTTTGCCGGGCTGATGGATGCCCGGGAATTGGAAGGCAAATTCCGCCGGCAACTCAAACACTGTGAGGTTGTTGATCCCGGCAATATCGCCAAAACCAGCCGCCGTGGTTGTGTTGGTCAGCGTGGGATTGAAAATCCCGGCAGTATTATTCGGATTCACATATACATAGAAGGTCGGCGCCACCGTGAAGCTCATCTCTGGGCTGATCTTCACTTTTCCACCCACTTGCGCGCCCATCATCCAGGTGTCATTGCCACCCGCAATCGTTTTGAAACCGTTGTTACCAGCCGATGTATTGTTGTAGGTGAACTCGCCGAGGGTCAGGAACAGATCCACCGGATCCGTCGAGAACTTCACTTTTTGGACAAAGCCTTCCGGATTCAGATCGCCGTCCCAAACCATGGCGGAGGTCATGAAGGGATTTTCCATCTTGCCCGCGATCAGCGTCAGCCAATCCGCCGCTTTATACTGGGCATAGAACTGACCCACTTCGATGGCGTTGTTGCCACCTTTGGCCCACGGACCACCGGACAGCGCGTTGCCGCCCATCGTCACGTTACCAGAATTGGATTTGGTGGCCGTCTCAAGGCGCAAGCCGTACGAGAAGTTCTCCAGCAAATCGCCTTTCACGCCAAAGCGGAGGCGATAGCGGAACCGATCCAGATCAGCATTGTCCGAAAAACCGAGCGTGGCCTTGGTGCCCGCGTTGCCAGTGGCTTGCCGCCATTCATAGCGCAGCCGGCCGTCGCCAAAGAACTGCATGCTATTGACCCAGCTTGAAACTTTGACTTTGTTGTAGGCTTCGACGGTCTGGGCATTTTGGACGTCGAGCTGTTCGCGCGCGGCGTTCGCCTCGCGCTGGGTGATGACACCCTTCTTGGTGAGCAGGTCAAGAATGGCATCGCCACTCTGACCGAAGGCTGCGCTGCCGCTGAGGAGCGCCGCCGAGATAACTGCTGTGACTGTTCGTTGGTTTAGTTGCATTTGTTTCTCCCTTTTGTTGGCGGAAAACTAATCAGCCCACGTTACAAACCAAGAGCGATCAGGTTACAGTTGTGTGACAAACCGGCGACTCTGAGAGGTGGCCCGCGAGCGAAGTTACAGTTGGATGACGAAATCCACCCTGCCGAACATCACTTGGCTCGCGCCCGTAGCTGCCGCCGTGAGGCGGTGGCGCGCACGCGCTTGGGACTGACCGACGGCCCACGCGCTTACGCGCGCGGCTACGACCAGTTATTGACGCTTTGCTCGTTCCCAGTCTTCCCGAGAGATTTTCTCAATTGTAACCTGTCCGTCTCCAGTTGCTCACATAGCGGGTTCATTGTTGGGCCATGCAAACAACAATTTCATTACCGGAACGAAACACCGGCTGGCGGGTTTTGGCAGCCGATCCATCACAACGCTACCTGATCACTGAAGCGCAAACCACCGCCGAGGTCGCCGAAGCGCAGGCACTCCGCTTTGAGGTGTTCAATCTCGAACGGGCGGAAGGCTTGGTTGCGTCCTTTGTCACTGGCCGGGATGAAGATGCTTTCGACGCCGTTTGTCATCATCTATTGGTTCGTGAAGCTGGCACCGGCCAGGTCGTTGGCACCTACCGTTATCAGACCGGCCTCCACGCACAGGCCAATCTCGGGTATTACAGTGAAACCGAATTCAACCTCCGGCCCTACGAACGCCGGCGGCACGAAATCCTGGAATTGGGCCGCGCCTGCGTCCATAAGGATCATCGCAACCTGCGGGTCTTGGCCACCCTGTGGCGGGGGATCGCCAACGTAGTGGCGCGAACGCACACTCGATTTCTCATCGGTTGCAGTTCCCTCAGTTCGCTGGACACCGGAGCCGGTGAGGCATTGTACCAACAACTGGCCCCCGCCCATCTGGCGCCCATGGGACTCCGCGCCCTGCCACAGCCGGCCGCCATTTGCCCGGTCGTGCGCCCGCTGCCGGCGGCGCCGCGGTTACCGAAATTATTGGCCGCCTATCTCTCCTTCGGAGCTTGGATTGCCGGGCCGCCCGCCATGGATCGGGAATTTGGCACGATTGACTTCCTCACCATTCTCGACATGCACAACCTCAACCCCGAGGCCGCGCGCCTCTACCTCGGCCCGCAATGGAAAAAACAATCCGCCGCCTTCGCCGCCTCAGCGGCCTGCTGATCATTACCGCGGTCGCGTTCGCCGAATATGCCGTGACCATCACCGGTCGCCGCGGTCCGGACCGGGTGCGCCGCCAGTCGCGCTGGATCCAGCGGCAGGCGGGCCGGTTTGCCCGGATGCTCGGCTTGCGAATGCAGATCTGGTTTCAACGCCATTCCGCACCGTTGCTCGTTTGTAATCACGTCAGCTATCTGGACATCATCGTGCTGGCGGCAGCGCGGCCGGTTCGATTTGTTGCCAAGTCCGAAGTGCGCACCTGGCCCTGGTTCGGCTGGTTGGCCCAATGCGCCGGGACCCTGTTTATCAAACGCGAACACCGCCGCTTATTGCCGGACTCCAACCGGCAGCTGGCCGACCTGGCCCGCCAGGTTGGCAGCCTGGTGATGTTTCCCGAGGGCACCAGCTCCGATGGCCAGACTGTTTTACCGTTCCGCAGTTCACTGCTGGCCGGGGCCGCCGCAGAAAATTTGTCAGTCCTGCCGGTCTGGATCGGTTATGAGTTACCGGACGGCGACGTGACCCAAGCGGTTTGCTGGTGGGGCAACATGACGCTGGTGCCGCATCTGTGGCGACTCTTGGGCTACAAGGAAATTATTTCGACGGTGCGCTTTGGCCGGCCCGTCTGGCATTGGGACCGCAAAGTCCTCGCCAGGCAATTACACGAAGCCGTTTGTGACCTCGCCCGACCGCGCCCGCCGCTCCAGACCGGCGACCCCCAACGCGCCGCCCGGGTACCCCGCCCACAGTTTGCAACCACCTGAGCCGTGGCTCAGTTTGCGTGCGCGGCGTCGCGCAACAGATTCTGAAAGACCCAGGCATCACTGCGCTCCACCCAGACCGGAGCGAAAGCACCCCGTTGCTGAAGCTCGCTGTTCGCCGTCAGCACGAGCCGGACTTTGCCATGTTCGTTGGCGATCAAGACGCTCGTCCCCGGTGTCGGAACAATCGTTTGCCCCAGCCAGCTTTTCCGCAGTTGGGCGATGGGCACCCGTTGGGTTGTTTCCGAGACCACATAGAAAGTCCGATTCGGCGTGTCAAATTTAACTTCCGGAAAAGTGAATCGAAACGTTTCTTCGTCACGCGATCTTGTGGCGGACCGGTCGCTGAACCACACTTCCGCGCCGAACTGCCCTGTGCGGGCGTTCCAGGTGAACAGATGATCCACCACCCAGCCCACCGCGTACGTCTGAGCCGTGTCTGGACTGAGCAGCTTTACCTGCGCTGCCTCAGCCGAAATCGCCGCCAGCAGGCTCAAAGTGAATAGGAGTAATCGTTTCATGGTTGCACTTTACCGTTTGGCACTGGCGAGTCAAATCATGAAGATCGCGGGTCAACTCCCGATTGCGGATTCCGCTGAAAAACCCGGCGTGGACGGCGGGGCCGCCGTCCCTCCCTTGAAGAAACACGTAGAATTTTCTGTTTTCGGGAGGGTCAGCGGCCCGCTGACCGCGGCACGGAGGTTTTTCAGCAAAATCGAATCTATTGCGCGAACCGGTAACCAAGCTTATCGTAGCTGTATGCGAATCCCGGACCGGAATCCTGCCTCAAACGTAACCAAAACAATTCAAGCCATCTGGGTGATCGGCTGCCTGCTAATTATTGCGTCGACGGGCTCTGTGGCAGAGGAGTGGCCGCGCACTGGCGGGACGGCCGGCCAACCCGCCGTCACCAATGCCCCACCGCCGGTGGAGCAAGATTATCCCATCGCCAACGGGCACTGGGTGAGCCTTGTCCTGGATTGGGGCGCCAAGGTGAAGCTGGAGGATGGCTCCGTCTGGGCGATTGCCACCAAGGATCAATATAAAACCCGCAACTGGCTGGTAGCCCAGAAAATCAGCGCGAACCCAAACCCCAATGACCGGTACCCATTCAAGCTCACCAACACCGATCTCAAAGCGACGGCTGACGCGCGACTCGAATCCCGATCCCGCTAGGCGATTAATTCCTGTCGTGCGCACCCGACACCCCGACCGACCGGCGGGAACTTGACGACCCCATTCACTTGAGGTTATAATCACGCTTACTGGCATGAATACCCCCTTAAAAAATAAAGTTGCGATCGTGACTGGTGGTGGCCAGGGACTCGGTCAAGCCATTTGCCAACACCTGACCGGTGTGGGTGCCCACGTCATCGCGGCCGACATCAAAGGCACCGACACAAAAGTGGATGTGACCAATGAGGCCGACGTGCAAGCCCTGTTCGATAACGCCGTGGCCAAGTTCGGCCGGGTCGATCTCGTGGTTGCCAATGCCGCCATCCTGATTGCCGAGCCGATTGCCCAAGCCAATGCCGAAAAATGGCGGTCGGTAATGAACGTGAATCTCTTTGGCAATTTCCTGACGTTGAAACACGCGTGCCGGGTCATGCAGCCGAACAAGAGCGGCGCGATCATCCAGATCAATTCCAAGTCCGGT
>Ga0209083_1000762_pt1 | contig 43165 bp, 64 predicted proteins | sample AM7aDNAmetaG_FD_184132 | JGI IMG/M metagenome (GOLD analysis project Ga0209083, IMG submission 184132) | Freshwater microbial communities from Finland to study Microbial Dark Matter (Phase II) - AM7a DNA metaG (SPAdes) (version 3) | ecosystem: Environmental > Aquatic > Freshwater > Lake ... | reverse complement strand
AAAGGGAAATCTTTGAAAAAATAGAAGAAATTGTGGATTTTTACTGGTATACAGGAACATTTAAAGCAAGGAAAAAAGCTATTGCAGATTTCAAGGCCCGTTATCTCAAAGGAGGCAAGTAAATGACAGCACAGGATAGCACACTCAAGTGTCCGAAATGTGGACACCAATATCATGGTAATTCCATTTGCTTAAACATGGCTAGTGATAACGATTGTTCTTGTAATGGTTGTGAGCCAGTAGTCAGTCCTGCCCCTAGCAAGCCTGAGAATCCTGAACCTGAATTGACACCCGAACCTGAACGAGTAACTGCACTAGAACCAACACAAACAAAGAGACTAATCGCTGGAGGATTTAATCAAGGAGCAAAATCCCAGTTGTTACGAAGTCAAATTGAACTTCCAGCAATCAAGATTTACTGGTATAACAAGGGTTTTGAAGCAGGCAAGCCTAGAGCTAGTGTGGAACAGATTGCCGATGTTCTTGACGCCCGCTATAAAAAGTATGTCATGTCAACGTGCTTGAATGGCGCACAATTTAACTTAGATACAGCAAAACTAATCAAGGAACTTTGGGAGGCAGTATGAGTGAATCTGTAAAGCCCGATGGGATGCCCCCGATTATGCCACTTTTGACGGCACAGGAAATCTGCGGCTGGATAAATCTTGACAAAGAATACACATACAAAGTTGATGGGGAAGAAATCACAACTCTCGATATGTGGGGAGTTGTCGAAGCGGCGGCAACAAAGGCATGGGAAGCACGGGAAAAATACGATGCCGAACAGCACCTAGCCCTTACAGCCGACTTGAGGCAGGAGATAGAGGGCTATAAATCTCTAGTGAAAGAACTGACTGAATCATACGAGCGTGAGTTGGCTGACTTGAAGCAGAAGAATGAGGTGTTGGAAAAAGCACTTGGCGCAATTATGGAAGCGGGCATTTCACTTGCTCCTGCTTATGAGTGTTTGAGAATAAAAAATCATGGCGTTTTTGCGCCTTACGAGCGCGATACTGTCGAGCATAAAAATTGGTGGCGCGAAGTTCAAGCGTTAGAGGCGCAGTCATTGGAGGGAAGCAAATGAACGATAGCTCAATTCTTATAAATTTGGGGCTTGTGTTCGTGAACCTCGCCCTTGTAGGTTACTCACTCAAAATGCTCACAGAATACTGGAAGGATAAAAAGAAATGAAACTGGAACGAATAACAGAACAGCAAATCAGGGATGCAATCGCAAAACTTCAACCAGATAAGTGCCAATACGATTATGAATCTGTGGCAAATTGCCAGCGTGATGCTGACCAAAAGGTAGTAGATGAACTGGAACACAAATTAAACATGAGCAAAATTGAAGTAAAAGGACTTGAGTTAACAGCCAAGGCTCTTGAAGCAAAACTGCCTACCAAAGAGGAGGCATTAGCGATGCTCCACAAAGATAACGACTGCGCCGATTGTGATGATAGACCCGTAACAGATTGCGCCGAATGTGGCTCTTTATGCGAGGCTGGTTTTGAAAGGCTCCGAGCCATTGTTGAGGGGAAGTAGATGGAAGAAATTACAATGGATTCAGTAATGCGCGAATACTATGAGAAGGGAGGATATAATGCCATTGACGAAAAGCAAGATTGAGTATCTGGACTATAACTGGCCAATCGTGACGGGCTGCAATAATAGACGTGAGGGCCTGTGTGGCTTGCCGTGCTGGGCCGCTGCACAGGCCAAACGGTTCGGCAAGAGTTTTGAGCCCGCCGTACACCCTGCCAATATAGACGCCCCGCTGGTCGCCCGCGGTCTTGGCGCGACAATCGGCGCGGCCTTCACTGGGGAATTGTTCACTTTTGCCCCTGAAACCCCTATGCTCCAAGAGCGCGCAAGCCTGCGACAGCTTATGTGGGCCGTGATGGCGGCCACGCCGTTGACCCGTTACCTATTCCTGACAAAGCGGCCCGCTGACTTGGCCAAGTGGGAGCCTTTCCCTAGGAACGCCTACGTGGGCGTGAGTGTCAATACACGGGCCCAGTTTGAAATCGCCACTGTCGCGCTGGGTGATGTCAAAGCGGGCGGCAAGTGGCTGTCATGGGAGCCCGTGCTTGAACCCCCGTACGGGCCCCTTGTACTTGAATCTGGCCTTAAGATGGCTGGCATAGGCTGGGTCGTGATAGGGGCGGCCACGGGGAGGCAAGCGGATATGACGTGCCTCTTGGGGGAGTACGGCTACGGGCACGTTGAACCGTACTCCAAGAAGTGGGCCTTGAGCCCGCCCGTAGAAGGCGTCTTGAGCATAATTGAGGCCGCTGACAAGGCTGGGGCGAAGGTATGGCTCAAGCATAATCTGGCAGGCACGTTCGGCAACGGGATAAAGTTTAGGCAGCAGAGGCCGTGGAATGTTTAACAACCTTGAAAAAGAACGGTACGTGCGTGACCCGTTTGCCCCTCACCAATTCCGCTTGCAAGAGGCCCCGAAAGAACTACGGCTGGTTGCAGAGTACATCATGACCGTCTGCCTTGAGGTGGGCGTAGCTGGGACGGGCTGGGAATATAAGACGGCTACACAACTTGACCGTGAACTGGCCTTGAAATACTGGTTGATAATCAACCGCCTGCAATTTCCGCTTGATTGCGGGGCCTTCAAGAAGTGGCTGGGCACGGCCCCGTCCATGGACTTAATCAGCCGCGCCCGTCGCTGGCTGGTTCAAAAGAAGTACTGTTATCTCAAAGACGGCGTGGGTGAGAACGCCCAGAACGCCGCGAAGAAGTGGAGGGCAAACTTGAAATGACATAAACCATTGAAAAAGCGCGCCGCTAGGTGCTACGATTAAAAGCTAGAGCCGAACAGTTGTAAAAATAATTTAGAGAAGGAATGGTGAAACATGGCTGAAAAACCCGTAACCCCAGTGAAAGCACAGGACAGGGCTGGACTGTTCCAGAAGCCGTTGCCACAGATTCTTGACGGTATCATTGACGAACTTGATGCGCGCAGCCGCGAACATATTGCGAACATGACCAAGCTCAATGATGAAACCAAGGCCCACGCTGACCGTGCAGCCGCAGCGGCCAAGAAAGCCGCCGCTGATGAAATCGAACTGCTCAAGGCGGGGCTCAAGAAAGATATGGGAGACCTAGAAAAACGGCTCAAAGATGCCGTTGCCTTGGGCAAGGCTGAAAACGCGGCTGAAAACGCGGTCACGGAGGCACGCGTTGAGGCCCTTGAGGGCAAGTTTAAGTCATTACTGGCTGGGCTCATTGAGGCCAAGAACGCCGAAGTGAACAGCCTGAATGCCCTCATGGAACGGTTATAAGACCGTGGACATATTGGCCGTCGTTGCAATAATCTTGGTTGCCTCTGGAATAATGACCGCAGTTGACGCGAAAAGGGGGTATAGATGATTGTATTGCTTGTCTTTTGCTGTGTGGTTTTCCTTAACAGCGTTGTGGTCGGGGCGTGGCTGGGGGGCTGGAGGGTGTGAAGGCAATACTGGCCATTGACCCGTCCAGTACAGTTGCAGGCTGGGCCGTGTTAAACGGTTCCGTGCAAGCGGCGGGGGTGATTGACCTCACCCAAGAGCCGCCGTGGCTGCGGTACACGGTATTGATAGCCCACGTGGCCGCGATATGCGTCAAGCATGACGTGGGGGGCATCGTGTGTGAAAGGGCCTTCTCCCAAGGCTATAACACGGCCCCGCTATCAGTGGCCGTGAACTGCGTTGAGGCGTATGCCAAGCAAGAAGGACAACCGTTCACCCTGTACAGTCCCTCACAGTGGAAACGTGACCTCACTGGCAGCGGGAAGGCCACGAAAGAACACGTGCAGGCCGTGGTAAGAAACATCGCCCCAGAGGTAGGGGCCGTGCTAGACGCTGTGAAAGCCGCCCACGTTGAACACGTGGGGGACGCTATCGGGCTGGGATTGGCCCACAGGGGACACTTTAGGATAGACCCACTGAAAGTGTCACCCCCCAAACGAGCCGCCTCAAGAGCTAAAATCAAGCCCTCTAGGGCCTAAACTGGTACAATGACCAATGACTACGCGGGCCGCGCTGAAATTAACTCAACGGCCCGCGTGTGGTATTCAATGGCTGAAATCCAGTACACCATTGAACAATGCCTATGGCTGGCTGACAATTATCACACGCTGGCCGCAGGCTCTTGGCCCCCCAAGCCCCACTCTGTTGAAAACCGTGAGGCCAGCATACCCCGCGAAAAGGGACACCCCGCAGGGTATTTCACGAAACCGTTAGACATTCTATCAGAGCTTACGTGGCGTCTTGACCGTTGTAATGACCGCGTCCAAGATGGCCACGTTTTCTTTTGTCTGCGGTGTCTGGGCTGGGAACATGACCATCTTGCCCGCCTTCTCAAGTTGCAACCGTGGGAACTTGACCGCATTGAGGGCAAGGTGCTGGCCTACATCAGCGGGCGGCGAAAAAAGCGCGGGTACTTTGAACTGTTCAATCACCCGCGGCGGGCCCGAATCTCCTGAACTTGTGCCTAGGTACAGGAGTTTTATAAAATTATTTCAGGCAGACTCTTGACAAACCTCATAGCTAACGTGGTACGCTTATCGTGCATCGGCGACCTATTTCCCTTGGCCGCCCGTGAGCCCCTTCGGCAAGGGCAAGCGGGCAGAGCCAGTACAGCGAACCTCCACGCTGGGACTGGCTCAACCCTTATGAAACAAAATCTGTGAAAGGGAGTTAAAATGCCAAAAGCGAAGGAACTGAAATCGGCCCCCGTAGCGGGGCCGCAAGTATTCTGCTCACACACGGAAATCGTAGAACTGGGCAAGATAATCCCGAACCCGCGCAACCCGAACACTCACCCCGCCAAGCAAGTTGAACTGTTAGCCAAGATAATCGCCGCCCAAGGCTGGCGCGCTCCCATTACAGTCAGCAAACGCAGCGGGTTTATCGTGCGCGGCCACGCTCGATATGCCGCAGCGGTCAAGCTGGGGCTCACTGAGGCCCCAGTGGACTATCAAGATTACGCGAGTGAGGCAGCAGAGTGGGCTGATATGATAGCTGACAACCGCCTTGCTGAACTGGCCGTCATTGACCGTGCCGCACTTAAAGACCTACTCGGGGAAATGGATAACGGCGCGTTTGATATGGACTTAACGGGTTTCGACGACGGGGCTATGGAGCAACTTATGACTGCCGTTGCGTCAGAGGAACCCGTGGAAGGGGCCCCGCAGAACATGGTTGTCCAGTACAGCATTATCTTTGACGATGAAAGCCAGCAAACCCGCTGGTATGAGTTTTTGAAAGTCCTCAAACTCAAGCACCCAGACGCCGAAACGATAGCTCAAAGGCTGGACGCCCATATCTCAACGGTGTTGGCGAATGGTCACGATAAAGGCTGAACCGTGGGCAGATTGCCCAAAGTGCGGTAGGAATTATGAGGGAATTAGAGTCAGATACGGGCCTCAAGTGTTCTGTATGACGTGCGGGGGAGACCTCACAAGCACGCACGTTGAAAACATATACACTGAACCGTCCAAGAAACCGCCATGCAAAAAGAATACCCAGAAACCATAACGCTCACGCTCAATACCAAGGGCGTTCTTGACCTTGATACGGTCAAGGGCTGCGCGGCGGGGATGGCCCTCAATCCCCGTGGCTGTTATGGCCTTTGCTACGCGGCCAAGATAGCGGCCTTCCGCGGCTGGGACTTCTCCAAGAGCGTCAACCGTGTCTGGGGTGACGCACGTAACCGTTCAAGGATACTTGACACTCTCAAGCGAACCTCAAAGAAGTGGGTACGCATAGGCACGATGGGCGACCCATCAATGGACTGGGCTCACACGCTGCGGGTTCTCTTTGACCTAAGCATTACGGGCAAGGTTCCAGTGGTCATTACGAAACACTGGAACGTCATGACCCGTAACCAAGTTGAAACGATGGAGTACGTGGGGGCAGTATTGAATACTAGTATCTCCGCGCTTGATACGCCCGCCCAGATAGCCCATAGGCTCACGCAGTTTCACGGGTATCGCGGGCGTTCGATACTGCGGATTGTGTCATGTGACTTTAACCGTGACAATGAACAAGGGGCGGCCCTTGCAACGGTTCAAGATGAATTGTTCAGGCAGGGTGGCAGCCGCGTCATAGATACGCCGCTGCGGCTCAATGGGAACTACCCGCTGCTCGTTGAGGGGGTAATCAAGGCAGGCAAGTACAAAGACGCCGCGGGGTATGATATAGGCCAGTTAGTCAGCCTCTACAAGAAGGACGCCTTTCTTGGGCATTGTCGCCGCTGTCCTGACCAGTGCGGGGTAAAATGAGCCGTTATAAGAGCTACATAGACACGGACGTGGTCACAGAGGCGCGCAAGCGGATTCATCATATCTACGACCTCTTTGATACCGTCGTGGTCATGTTCAGCGGCGGCAAAGACTCACTGGTCACGATGAACTTGGTACATGAGGTCGCCATGGAACGTGGGTTGGCCACGGTGGACGTAGTTTTCCGTGACGAAGAAGTAATACAGCAGAGCGTGATTGACTTCGTGCTTGAGTATCGAGCGAAACCGTGGGTGAAAATGCTCTATTTCGCCGTGCCTCTATACTCCAAGAAGTACATACTGGGACGCACGTTCCAATACGTTCAGTGGGACCCGAAACGCCGCTGGGTACGCGCGAAACCTGATTTTGCTATCACGCTGCCAGAGGGTGATGAACGTATCTTTGACCAGTACACAATGGACTATTTCACGGCCCAGTATTACCACGGGAAAAAGGCGTTCGTGACGGGCGTGCGGGCAGATGAAAGCCTCACACGTTACCGTTCAGTGGTAAATAAGCTGTCAGAGAACTACATCTGCAAGCCTATGGTCAGCCAGAAGGGTCAGCAAGACACCCCTGACGTTAAGATATGCAAGCCTATCTATGACATGAGTGAGGCTGACATTTTCAAGTATCTCTGGGAAAATGACATAAAGTATTGCCCAACGTATGACGCCCAGTTGTTCGCAGGGGCGGGCCTGCGTGTGGCGACCCCGTTACTGGCAGAGGGGGCCCGTAGGTTCTGCAAGCTCAAGACCTATGAGCCCACGCTCTACAAGCAAGTGATTGACATATTCCCTGAAATGCTGGCTCATGAGAGGTACTTCCTTGACCTTGATACGCGGGCAATTAAAGAGCAGTACGGCCAGAGCATTGAGGGGGTGCGTACGTGGATATTGGAAAACCTCACTGACGAGCATGAACAGGCGATAGCCCTACAACGTCTGGACGGGATTGAGGGCCTTCACCGTAATGACCCAGCCGCGTACTCTACCAAGCATATACTCAATTACTTCATGGGGGGCGGGTACAAACGCCTTATTATGCCAGAGCGAACAGGGGGGAAACATGGTTAAAAACGCCGTACCGTTCCAAGACTTGAAAGACCCAGTGAACCGTATCAAGTGGATGCCCGCTGACGACCTTGAGGCCAATGATTACAACCCGAACATGGTTTTCAGCCCCGAACTCAAACTACTGGAATTGAACATATTGACCATCGGCTGGGTGCAGCCCATCATAATTACCCGTGACAATATAATCATAGACGGGTTCCACCGCTGGATGCTCTCCCGTGAGAGCCCCGCGGTTGTGGCCAAGTATCACAGAATGGTTCCATGCGTGGTACTTGACATTGACCGCCCGCACGCTATGACCTTGACCGTTCGAATGAACAGGGCCAAGGGCGCGCACGTGGCTATTGATATGAGCAAGATTGTCCACGCCTTGGTGAATGAACACGGCTGGACGGCAGAGGCCGTGGCCACTGAAATCGGCGCGACTCAAGATGAAATCAAGCTGCTCCTGTGCGACAACGTGTTCAAGCAGAAGGACACGGCGAATTATAAGTACTCGAGGGCATGGTATCCGCGGGAAAGCAAACGCGACCCAAAGCCAGAGTCAGAGGCGGTTGAGGGGCTGGCATGAAGTCATACAACGGTTTCAGCCCAGAGATACGCGACAAGTCAGACGTGTGGTTCAAGAATGAATGTATCGCACGCCGCAGGGTATGGCCCCGAACGTGCGTTCTATGCAACCAGCCCCACGGGGTTATTGACGCGCACAGTGAGGACTACGCGGAGCCGTTCGGCCCGCATATCGGCAAGTTCGGCCTCTGTTTTTGTTGTCATATGATGCTCCATTGTAGGCAGCGCAACCCGACAGGCTGGACGCTCTATCTCGCGTATCTTGGCAGGGGCGCGCAGTTTGAGGCTTTCTACAAACGCGACTGGGACACCTTCAAACGTGAAATGCTTGACCCCACGGGGTTCAGGCGGGCGTTTGAAACCGTTGATATGCCCCCTCACGCCCTCAAGAGCGAATTACTGGGGCTCTTGAATGGGGGCGTGGTCAAAGAGCCGCACGGGAACTAAAGACCGTGGGACGGCGTTCTGGGGGCCGCATACGTACACACCGAAGGGGCACTATCGAAATGCCTGAAAAACAGAGCAAGATAACCAAAGAAACCTATGAGGTTCACTGTGAGTCATGCGGGAAACTGCGGACTTGGCCGTACACCCTGTGCGTTCTTTGTCGTGGAGTTATATGCCCAGCTTGCAGGCATTGTTCGTGTGACCCAGATGAACGCAGGGGCGGCGGCGATACTTATTGAGGCAAGATTGTGGACACTGAAAAGCAGAAAGAAAAAAAAGACACCGTGACCATGCCTTCGGGCAAGGTGGTTTCATCACAATTCCGCGGGCTCAAGCCTTTCGTTGCAGGCCAGTCAGGGAACCCCAAGGGTCGCCCGCGCAAGGAACTTTCCATTACGCCTGCCATTATGGCTCAACTCACGGTCAAGCCGTGGGTCGTGTATCTCCCTAACGGCAAGTATCGGCTGGACTTGGACGACAAGACGCCGTTGCAGGCGGGGTGTAAACGTGAACGGTCACAATACACTTGGCTGCAACTCATTACACTGGCAGCCCTGCGGTCAGCGGTGAGCAACCCCCAAGGGCTGCGTGAGTTACTGATTCGCATTGACGGGCCGCCGCGGCAAGAGATTGACATTACCACAGGCGGGGAGCGCGTTAATGCCATGACGCCCGCCCAGCCCGTTCCAGAGGCCGTTCTGCTTGAGGCGTGCAAGATACTGGCGACCAATGAGGGGTTCCTATCGTCCAGCGTGAACTAAATGACAGATGCCATTGAACGGTTACGGAAGATAGACGGCCTCAAGCTCACCCCGTACATACCTCACGTCCCCACGGGCAAGCAGGCCGCCTTTCTCATGTGCGATACCCGTGAGGCCCTGTACGGTGGGGCTGCGGGCGGGGGCAAGTCAGACGGCTTGCTCATGGGGGCCCTGCAATACGTGGACGTGCCTCACTTCCGCGCCCTGCTCTTACGGCGTACGTTCAGCGCGCTAATTCTACCAGAGGCTCTTATGCACAGGGCCCGTGAGTGGCTGGTCAATACTGACGCAAAGTGGCGCGACAGTGAGAAAACGTGGTACTTCCCGAACGGGGCCACGCTCACGTTTGGGTTCTTGCAGTACGACAAGGACTGTGACCTATATCAAGGGGCCGCCTTTCAATACGTGGGGTTCGATGAACTCACCCAATTCAATGAGTATCAATACCGCTATCTGTTCAGCCGCCTACGCCGTACGCTGTGCCCTGACCATAGGGAAGGGTTCAATGAAGCGTGTACCACGTGTCAAGAAACGGCTCAACTGGGGCACGTTCCCCTGCGTATTCGTGCGGCGTCGAACCCTGGGAATGTTGGGCACGGCTGGGTGAAACAACGCTTTATCGTAGAAGGGCCCACGCAGGGCCGCCCGTTCATCCCCGCAGGGCTGGCAGACAACCCGTATCTGGACGCAGATGAATACCGCAAGTCATTGATGAACCTTGACGCGGTTACGCGGGCCCAGCTACTCAACGGGGACTGGTCTGCCCGTGTGTCTGGGGGGATGTTCAAACGTGAGTGGTTTGAAATCGTTGACGAATACCCGCGCACGGCGACAGTGGTTAGGTACTGGGACTTGGCAGCGACGGCCCCCAAGGCCAACACTGACCCAGACTACACTTGCGGCGTTAAGATGGCCAAAACAAGTGACGGGGTATATTATATCTGTGACGTAAAACGGGGCCGCATGAGCCCATTGAGCGTTGAGTCACTGGTATCACAAACGGCGGCCATTGACGGCAAGGCAACCTCAATCTACATGGAGCAAGAGGGCGGGTCGGGCGGCATAAACTCGATTGACAATTACAGGAGAAACGTCTTGGCTGGCTATGCCTTCTATCCAGACAAGGTGATGGGGGACAAGGCCACGCGGGCCCGCCCCCTGTCCTCACAAGTTGAGGCAGGCAACGTGAAACTGGTCAAGGGCCCTTGGATTGGCGAGTTTCTTGACGAGCTTGAGATATTCCCCGAAGGCGGGCATGACGACCAAGTTGACGCGGCAAGCGGGGCGTTCGGGATGCTGAACGGCAGCACGTTCAATGACTGGGAGCGTGCAGCCGCAGCAATCATACAGAGGAGAAATGAGAATGGCTAATCTTTTTACACGGTTGCAGGGTTCAGTGAAAGCGGGGATTGACGCATGGAAACCCTCAAGCGTGCAGTTTGGGCCCAGTGAACCGTTACGCCCGCAGGCCCCTCTTGAGCCTATCCGCGAAACTGACTACATGGTAGGCCGCAACCTCTTACAGACGCCGCGGGCCGCTGAAAGCCGCAGCGTCACTTATGCCCAGATGCGTGCCTTGGCTGACGGATATGACGTGCTGCGTACGGTCATTGAGAAGCGCAAGGACGAAATGAAGGGCTTGGAGTGGGCGATTACGGTCAAGCCTGAATACGCCCATCTTGACTTCGATGGACAGGTCAAGGCGGCCACGCAATTCTTTAAGAAACCCGACGGGGAACACACGTTTGACCAGTGGCTCGGCATGATTCTTGAGGACTTGTTCGTTATTGACGCCGTTACCATATTCAGACGAAAAGACAGGCTGGGCCGCCTCTTGAGCCTTGACCCAGTGGACGGGGCCACGATGCTTGTCTTGGTGGACGACAGGGGGCGTATCCCCGTTGACCCCGTGTTCAACCAAGCAACGGGTCAGTGGTGTGAGCCCGCAGCGTATAGCCAGATTATCAAAGGGCTCCCGCGAACATGGTACAGCCGCAAGGAATTGTTATACGCCCCGTACAACGTCCGCACGAACGGCGTGTACGGCCACAGCCACGTTGAGGACGTAATAATCACGGTTAATATAGCCTTGCGGCGGGCCCAGAGTTTCCTTGAATACTTCCGCACGGGTAACGTGCCATACGGTATCATGCCCTCACCCGACACGTGGACGGCAGAGCAGATTATCAAGTTCCAGAACCAGTTTGACACGCTACTGTCTGGAGACCTTGGCCAGCGGTCAAAAATCCAAATGGTTCCATCAAGCGGAACCGTCCAGCAGTTGCAGCAACTCACGTTTGACGCTCTGTTCGATGAATGGTTGGCCCGTATCGTCTGCGCCCGTTTCGGGTGCAGCCCTGCGCCATACGTTCGAATGATGAACCGCGGCACGGCCGAAACGGTAGAGGAGGCGGCCACAGAGGAAAGCCTTGTCCCCATGATGCAGCATATCAAGAACCTCAATGACAGCGTGCTGGCAGACGACCTCAACGCGCATTTCCTTGAGTTTACTTGGACAAGCGGGCAGTTGCATTACAAGCTGGCTGACGCGACCATGAATCAAAACATGGTTGAACACGGGGCCATGACGATAGACGACTGGAGAAAACTCCGTGGACAGCCCCCGTTGCCTGATGGTATAGGGGCTATGCCTATGGTCTGGACGGGCGGCGGCCCTGTCCCCCTTGCGAGTGTGGTCAATGGCACGTTCCAAGCGAATGCGGGGCTGAATTCGGCTCCTAGTGCCCCGAACAACGTGCCCAAACGGCCAGATGACTTCGAATTGAGCCTAGAGGAGCCAACTGACGAACGGCTGCCATCTGAATACCAGTTGTCGTTGAAGGCCCAGAAAAGTGAACTAGAGGCTTGGGAGCGTTTCACGACCAAGCGTATCGGGCGACAAAGTGTGAGGCAGTTTGAGCCCCACGCCTTGCCCGCTGAAACGGTTAAGGAAGTCACGACAGCCCTTACCTTGGCTCCCACGGTAGAGGCCGTGAAATCAGTTTTTGATACGGCTCGTACCAATCTCACCCGCAGGCGTACGCCCCCCGTGGGCGATAGCTTGAACAAGCTCATGGAAGAATACGGCAAGGTGCTGGCAGAGGCGAAGGCTCAAGCCAAGCATGCCGCAGCGGGAGGTGCTGAATGAACCCTGCTCTCGCAGACTTGGCCGTGAGTATGCAACGACTTGCGACCCAGTATATCCCGAGAGCCTACGCTCTAGGACGCGATAAAATCCTCAAGCGATACGGCCAGATACTTGCATGGGGGGAGCGTGACAATGCCAATCTTGAGATACTGCTCTCACGCCATGCCAAGGAATTGCAGAGGGCTATGGCAGCCCTTGAACTTAAAATCGGGCAAGGGGCCACGGTGGAGCAGGCCGTGGGGCTCATAAATGAGAACCTCTGGACGTGGGCCCTGTCCCCTGCGACAGCCGTGGGGATTGCGGCGGGGGTGGACGCAAGCCGCGCCATTATAGCCCGTGCCGAAAACCTTGACCCCAGCGACATAGGGGTAATATGGCTGACCGCAGAGGACGCGAAGGTTTGTAAGAAGTGCCTCTACCTTGCTGGCCGCTGGTTCAATGCCAAAGACGCCTATGAAATCGCGGCGACCATTCACCCCCATTGTCGTTGCCCTGCTCACTTTGATGTAGGCGTGCCCAGTGAGGCTCTTGTGGGACCGCTGCCAAACTACCGCGCAGGGACGAGTGAACAAGTCTTTGAGAACCTTGGCAGCGTCATAGACCAAGCAATCGCCGCCCGTAACCGTACGGCGAACCAGTACAGGCAAGGCAGCCCCAGCGGGTACGCTAGACCTAACGTGAATATCTAGGGGGGAGAATGGGTGTCAAGAGGGTTTTCACAACGGCTCAAGCCAAGGACATAATCAAGACGCTGGGCATACCGCCCAGCATAGACATTGAACAGTTACGCATGGGGCTGGACGTGGAACTGGAACACGGCACGGTCAACCCAGCCACAAACATCACAGGGGACGACCCGCTGCTCACGGCCAAGATAGCGTGGGCACACTTGGTTGAAATCCATGATTACTACACACGGCTGTACGCCATGGAACAGTCAGCGGAATAATTTTAGTTGAAGGAGAACAGACACATGAAAAAGGCATTCACGGTCACACGGCTACTGCTCAAGGCGATATTCCTTGGGCCCCTGTACCTCATGGGGGTACTGAACGCAGACTTTGGAACAATCAAACTTGAGTGCAATAACGCGACCACGGGTTCCCCAGCATACCAAGCAATCGGCGGGGCAAACACAGAGGTCAGGTGGTCAGATAGCGCGTCCCAAAAGAACATAGCGTCTACGTCTTGGCCCGCCATGATACGACCCGCGGCAACCAGCCAAGTGAACTACACGTACGCGTACACGGCTGACGCCACGGGTGACGGCCTGTATGCAAACGGCGGCGCGTGCCCGACCTATTCCAAGGACAACTATCGCTGGGCAAGGTGGAACTGGACGAATGACGGCACGTTCGCCAGCGCGCCCATATTCACGGCGTACCCCACAACGGCTCATGGAGCCATTACGGGCGGTGACGGGTCGCTATTGGGCGGCCATGCTACGGACACGTCCAGCTACTCATACCTCAAGGGCAACCTCTACGGGCAAGTCACGGCAACGGCAGACCCCGCCGCAGGCCCGAGCAACGCTCCCACGGTTACCAGCGGCACGGGCGGTTCAGTCAACCCCACAGCGGGCGCGAACTGGATAGCAAACTTTCAAGCCTTACAGGGCGATACGAACTACATCACTTTCGCTGCGACCCCCACAGCCACGACAGCGGGTTCGATTGCCTGTCACTTTGCCCTGTTCACTGGGCCGAACATGACCCCCAGTACGTACACCGTGGTCATGACCTTGAAATACACTTGGACTTAATGTAACCGTTACGGGAGGTGAAAATGCCGTCAAAGTTTGAAATCATGATGATTAAGCGCAGCGGGCGCGCTTGGTGGGAGGCCCGTTACTACGGCGGCAAGATAGTAGCAGAGTGGGACACCTTCGAACACGCGCCTATCTTGCTCCCGTTGGCCCACGTGAAAACCTCACGCTGGGAAGAACTTGACAAGAAGTTACTGGCTGGGCTGCGGCTGCTCTGTCCTAACGGTATGGCGGGTGAACTGGACAAGCCCCCGTTCTTTCAGTTGAAAGTGGGTTTCCAGTTTGTGGGGATGGGCGGCGGGGGAAGTGGGCGCAGTTGCAGCGCGCAGATAATAGGCAGCATTATCTCACAGGACGGTTCCTGTGAGTGCCACGCTTGGAACACGGCCACAGGGGCACTTGAAAGTTTCAAAGACAACGTGTTCGACTTCAAGTATCAAAACATCGGCCGCCTGAACTTGGCCGTGCAGGGTATTCACGGGTTCGACAAAACATCTGGCTAGATTCACGGAGTAACGTATGGCTATCGCCTATAATGCGGCAATCGGGGCCACGGGCACGACCACGCCCACAACGGGCAGCCTGAACCACGCGGCCAACGTGGTTATAGTCATAAACATCACTTATATAGGCACGACTTCCCCGAACGCCGTGACCGTGGGCGGAGTGGCTGCAACCTACATCACGGGCTCAAAGGTGAGTTATAGCACCAATAATTCGGCAGAGGCTTGGTACATTTACCAAGCCTCCGCCGCGAATGAATCGGTCAGCGTCGGCTTCGCGTCGGGGACTAGGGTATCATGGAACGCGGTGAGTTACACAGGGGCGTCAAAGGCGTTTGAGAACGTAGCAACTGGTAACAACACGGGCTCAAGCCCTACGACCTCAACCGTGACGCCCGCTGCGGGTACTGCTGGCCGTATGCTTATCTGCGGCGTGGGAGTGGCCCAGTCTGCAAACGCATCGGGCTCGATCACAATCACGCTCAACCGTACCCAGCGTGATAGCACGCGTGCCCTAGCTGGCTCATCAAGTTTGAAAGCTGTCAGCGCGGCCATACAGGAGTACAGCGACAACTCTGGTGGCGCGGCTCTAACGTCCACAGATACCAAGTCAAGCGCAACCCTTGACTGGGCTACGTGGGCCATTGGCCTCAAGGGATCTTTTTACGATGATATGGCCACGCGGTTCCAGTTATTGGGGCAGAGTTACAAAAACGCGGCGGCTCGATTCAAGGTAGCCGTCCCTGTTACCGCGTACAAAGACACTAGCATGCGGTTCAAGTTGGCTGTGCAGGGGTATTGTGATGTGTGAGGGAATATGCCATACGCTGTGATTGAAAACTCTGGGGTCTGCGCGTACCAGGGCAAAATACAAGTGCGAATGTCTATGTTCTTGAACCCGTCTGACGCTAGGTACAATGAGTGCCACGTAACCGTTCCCGATACAACGGGGCAAGTATATTCAGGCCCGGTTGACGGCCAGGGCAATCCCTCTGACCCAAGTGATTTTCAGGCTTGGCTGGAGACTCTACCCACAAAAGCGATTGACGTCCCGTTCAATAACCATTTTGAGTATGTCACGGTTGGGGCCAACGCCTTGAGCCTTATCAATCTCATGAAAGCAAGGCTGGCCGGTTTCTACGCGGTATGGGCTGGCAATCAACCCATTGAAACAGGCTACACCCCCGTCCCTTTTAAGGCTGGCAACGGCACGCTTGCCCAGTGTAATGCCACTGTCAACACGATAACTTCCCAGACTATCCAGGTGTCATCGTGAGTGTCTTACAGATTGGCTATCCTCACCCTAATGATACGACGGCAGGCTCCTACGGCTACACCTATATTGAAATTGACTATCCAGCCCCTTCCTCCGGCAAGCTGAAAGCCATTTCCTTCAATTTTCAGTCCAGTGCTACTGGCGTTTCAGTGGGAACCTGCTATGGGTCAGGGTCAACCTACACTGGCAGGGATTATATCGGCATCGGGAACATTACAGGTTCCCCAACCACCCAAACCTTCACAGGGCTGAACATCACTGTCAATGCTGGCGACTGTTTGGGCGTCTATACGGGCGGAGGTGCTGGCCCTTCAATCGCAACCGCGGGTGGAACCAACGGGGTGAAGTGGTACATGGGCGGCCTATTGTGGGGAATGGGGGCTCAATCCGTTGGCGGGTTCAATAACAACATAATGGAATTCACAGCCAAGGGTGTCACCGACAGCCTCACCGTTGGCTCTGGCGCGTTATCCACGTGGGACTACTACTCATCAATCTGGGGGACAAGAGTTGACCTAGGGAACCCTGCGCAATCTGACGGGATTTTATCATCGTTCTCCGCTTATTGTTATTACCAGGACGGGACGGGGGTAATTGCGGGGACGGTCTTTCAGGGCGGGTACTCAAACCAATTTACCAGCAGGGGCTCCGCAAGTATTGGAACCGTCGCCAATGGCAGCAAGCAGACATTTACAGGGCTCTCAATCCCGATAAAAACGGGCGATGCTTTGGCAATGTATGGGACTGGGGGCTATATCACCGGGAGTGGTATCGCCTCATCCGGATCATGGTTGAGCAGCGACGGCGCAAACCACTTAGACGGGAACGCTTTTTCATATCCTTCGTATAATGTTTGGGGATTAGGCGTAGAAGGCGTTATAACGCCACTTGGCTATAAGGATATAGCCAGTCGGTTCAAGTTGTCGCAGCCAGTGACACAGGCATTAAAGGACGTGGCCACGCGCTTCCTTGTTGGCCTGCAACCCGTGACGCGGTTCAAGTTGATAGGCCAAGGCAACAAAGACGCCACTGCACGTTTCAAACTGAATGTGTTATCGGTCTATGAGGATATAGCCACACGCTACGCCGTAGTCGTGCGCGCCTATGAGGACGCGGCCTCAAGATACAAGCTGACAGCCCAGAACTTCAAGAACGTTGCTACCCGGTACCTCATGCGGGTAAAGGGCTACAAGGACGCCCAAACTCGTTTCAAGGTGACGGCCCGCAACTTCAAGGACGCGGCTACACGCTACGTCATGCGGGTACGGGCGTACAAGGACACGCAGACTCGTTTCAAGGTGACGGTTCAGGCTTACAAAGATGTTACCAGCCGTTACAAACTCACAGCCCAAAGCTATAAAGACATTTCGACGCGGTTCAAGACAGCTGTTCGCAACTATAAGGACGCGGCGACACGGTACGCCCTGACCGTTCGGGGCTACAAAGACACAGCGGCCCGTTTCAAGGTAACGGTTCAGACGTATAAGGATATATCAACACGGTTCAGGCTGGCCGTAGCCAAGGACATAGCCACAAGATACAAGGTCATAGCCCAGACGTACAAGGACGCCCAGACTCGCTTTAAGGTCACTGTACGGGCGTTCAAAGACACCTCAACGCGGTTCCAGTTGACGGTACGCGGCTACAAAGACATTGCAACCCGTTTCCGCTTGGCTGTCACGAAGGACATAAGCACACGTTTCAAGGTAACGGTTCAAGCGTTTAAGGACACGGCGGCCCGTTTTAGGCTCAACGCCCAGAACTACAAAGACGCTGCGACACGGTTCAAGGCCGCCGTTCAGGGGTTCAAGGACGCGGGCACACGCTTTTACGTGGTTACGGCCCCCACGAGCTTCAAGTTTATCCAGACCCGTTTCAGCATGGCCGTACGTGGTTTCAAGGACGCCGCGGCAAGGTTCGCAGTACGGGCCCGTAACTATGGCAACGCGGCCACGCGGTTTATCGTGCAGGCCCGCGGCTGGAAAGACGCAGGGGCAAGGTTCGGGCTGGTAGGGCGGGCATTCAAGGACGTTTCAGCACGTTACCGCCTCAATGCACGGCAATTCAAGGATATTGGCTCACGTTACCTCTTGACGGCCCTCAACTATGCCATAGCCCAGACCCGCTTTGTCTTGATAGCCACGGTGTTCAAAGACGCCGCTGCACGCTTTAAGTTGAGCGTGCTGGGGTATAAGAACACGGCCCTGCGGTTCGCATTGAACGGCCTTGGCCAGCGTGACGCAGCCACGCGGTTCTTCCTTGAACTCATAGCCCTAAAGGACATAGGCACGCGGTTCTACTTGACCAAGGCGGGGAACATAGCAGGCGCGGGGTCACTGTCAACCTATTTCCGCGGGGCAAACTTTTTCTCCCCAGCCCTTGAAATGGACGGGGGCCCGTGTGGTACGATTATAGGCGACGGTGACATAACGGTTCTGGGAAATGGTACAAGCAAGGCGCGGCCCGCCATAAAGATTGATTCAGATGTGGAAGGTGGCTAATGAGAAAACTTTTACCCCAGACAGTCACGTGTTCAATAGACATAACCGACACGGGCACGGGGGCCCTCTTTGACCCCGCGAACGGCGTGACCATAACAATCACTGACCCCACGGGCACGGACATAATCGTTGCAGCGGCCATGTCGAAATTGGCCACGGGGGAATATAAGTACGACTACAATCCCGCGGCAAACGCCGTGCTGGGGACGTACATGGTCAAGCAAGTGGCTGACGACATAACGCGCAAGGGCGTGTTCACGAACAAGTTTTCATTTATCAGTATATTGGAGGCAGAGGCTACATGAAAAACGCAGACTACGCGGTAAAGTTTATTGACGTAGAGAAGGGCACTTTTGTCGGACTGCTCTGCCCGAACGGTGGAATCGCGGCCCTCAAGGGTAAGGACTTTGACGGGGAATACTTCACGAAGGACACAGACTATCGTGACGACCTGTTCCAAGACGTGCAGTTGCCCATTCTCTACCAGCACGGGCGCGACTCAAAGGTGAAGGCAGCCATAATTGGTCGCGTGACCAAGAAGTGGGACGATGAAATGGGCCGTTGGATAGAGGGCCAGTTGAACCTAGCAGACTCATACGCGCAGGCGGTAGCTGGAATCATCAAGCGCGGTGGGGCAAGGCTGTCCAGCGGGGCAATCTCACACCTCAAGACGGTTGAACTGGACGGGCGTATCTCATGCTGGCCCGTGTGTGAGGCGTCCGTGACGCCCACGCCTGCGAACCCCACAGCCGTCATACCCAGCTACAAAGCTGTCAAGATACTGGAAGACGCAGGCGCGTCATTAGCAACACTCAAGGGAATATACTCAAAAGGAGCGAAATTATCAATGAAAAGTAAGACAATCAAAGAAGTAAAACCTACTGACGGCAAGGCCGACGAACCCGAAAGCGCGGCAGAGGCCAAGCTGGAAGGCAAAGAGGACTCAAACGGGAAAGTTTCAGAGGAAAAGCCTCAAACCCCGCCCGCAGCCAAGGCTCCCCCCGAACCCGCCGCCGCCGCCGCGTCCCCCGTAGAGCCCGCGGCTCCCGCGCCCGCAGCGGTAGAGGAAACCATAACCGCGGAGCAGTTGCCTGTGACCGTGCAGGCCGCATTGAGGGCCCTGCACGACAGCATTGTTGACATATTCCCCGCCGTGGAAACCCCTGAACAGGAAACACTCGCGGAGAATGAGGAAGCGGCCCCAGAGGCCAATGAGCCACCCCCAGTCGCCCAATCAGCCCCGAAACCGCCCGCTGTGCCCAATGCGGCCCCCGCAGCCCCGAAGGCCCCAGAAGTGGCTCAAGAGCCCGCTACGCCTGCGGCCCCTGAACCCCCCAAGCCAGAGGAGAAAAAACCGTTCCCCGCGGCGAAATCAATGGACGCTGGACTTAACACGGTGGACGCTGTGAAAAGTCTTTTGGATAGGCAGGCAGACACTTTCGCGCTGGCATTGAAAGAATCTGTGAAGGCAGCGGTTGAGCCGTTGATGGCACGGATTGGCCAGCTTGAAGGACAGCCCGCGACCAAGGGGCCCGTACTCCGTTCCGTGCAGCCCGCGCCTAATACCACAGTCGTAACCAACCCCCGCATTGAATCCACAGAGGGAGGTGCTGAAAAGGCAGTCATGAGCAGCCTCATTGACAAGGCCACTGACCCAGCCGTTAAGAAATGGCTGAGTGAGCAGGGGGCCGTATCTGAAATCAATGAGATACTGTCTGGCCCCCCGCGCCCTGTGCGCGGCTACATTCCGCGTGACGGTTAAACTAAAATAAAATAAAGTCGAAAAGAAGGAGTAATTTACATGATTCGGTTAGGCGAAGTCACACAGGAAACCATAGACATTACCAACGGCATACTCAAGGCGGGGAAAGTCCCGCTGCGCGGCGATACCAAGTCCATCACGGCTGCGACCACGGCCCTCACTGGCTATCCTCTTGAGGCCCCTGCGAAACGCCTGTACCCGCTGGAAGACCAGATGCGCCGCCGCGTACCGCGCTTTGTCAACCCCCAAGGCGGGACTGACGCACACTGGAAACAGATAACCGCTATCAATAGCCTTGGGGTCAAGGCAGGCGTAGCGGAGGGCGTTCGCAATAGCAACGTCACCCTGACAACCGCCCCCAAGTCGGCGGCATACAAGACGCTCTCCATGAGCAACGAATACACCCAAGAGGCTATGGTCATGGGCCGCCGCTTTGAGGACGTGCCCGCGTTGACCATGCTCACAGCCTTGCAGAACCTCATGATTCAGGAAGACCGCTACATCATCGGCGGCAACCAAACGGGCCTGAATGCCGCTATGGCCGCAGCCACAATCGCCGCAACTGGTTCAACTCTTGCAGGCGGCACGCTTACCTCTGGGACGGCCTATTCAGTGGCCGTTTCAGCCTTGACTCTGCAAGGGTACTTGAATGGCGCGACTGGTCGCAGCGGCGGCACGACAGACAGCCCCGATGAAACAATCGCCAAAAAGTTGAGCAACCAGACTCCAGGTGGCTCATACAACGCCTTGACCGTGACGTGGACTGACATTCCAGCCGCGTTCGCGTACAACGTGTTCATTTCCACAAACGCAACTGACACTCCGTTCTACTGGGGAACCGTTACCACGAACAAGGCCGTAGTCGGACTGAACAAAACCAGCGGCAACGTCACCAATACCGCCGACCAGACCGCCGACACGCTGGGGTACAGCGGCCTGCTTGAGCAGATTACCGCCGCGGGAGCCCTGACTGCGGGCGCGTACTACAAGGATATGTCAAACGCTGCCATGACCGCAGACAGCGCGGGGGGTATCAAGGAAATTGATACCATGCTGGCCTCAATGTTCAACACTTGGGGGGCTGGCCCGACAATGGCCCTCATTAACAGCCAAGAGGCCACGACCATGAAACTGCTCACTCTTGGAGCCTCTGCAACCAACACCGTCCGCGTCATGATTGACAAGGGCGAAAGCGAAGGGTTCAAGATGGGGGCAGGCGTCAAGAAATACTTTAACCAGTTCACAAACCAGTACATCGAACTGGTAGTCAGCCGCCATATCCCCGCGGGCAAGATGATTTTCTTGGGCGAAAACGTGCCCTACCCGAACGCGGAAGTCCCGAACAACATTGAAGTCGAGTTGCAGCTTGACTACTTCGGCGTTGAACGGCCCCAGACCGCCCGCAGTCAGCCCGTTGACGTAACGTGCATCGGGGCCTGCAAACTCTATCTCCCCGCCCTCTGCGGCGTGTTCGCCAACTGCCTTGCCAGCTAGGGCTCACTGAACCGTTAAATAACAGGGCCGTGGGAGGTCAATCTCCCACGGCCCACAGGAGTAAAGAATGGTACAATCAACAACCCCGCGCGTATTCACTTCCCCGCCTGTCACAACTGACACGTTGATAGCTGGGGATATGTTTATAGCCAGCGGGCAAGTGTTCACATACCTAGGGGCTGGGAAAGGCATCACGAGCCTGAACGGGCCCCCGCAATTCGGCAAGACGTACTACGTAAGCTCTACCAGCGGGGTAAGCGGGAATGATGGCATGACGTGGCTCACGGCCCTTTCAACGATTGCCGCCGCTGTGGCCTTGGCAGTCGCAGGGGACACAATCGTAATCCGCGGTTCTTTCACAGAGGCGGTTGTGATAGCCGTGTCCCAAACTGGCTTGAGAATTATTGGCGACGGCACAGGCCCTAACCAAGCTCAATGGACGGCTGCAACTGACGCCGTATGCTTGACCATCAACTCGACTGACGTGCTGGTCGCCAATATCAAGTTTAGGCCCCCCGTATATTCGGCTGGAACCCCCGCGGCTATCGTGCTGGGCGGGGCCAGTTATACCACGATTGTCGGGTGTCGGTTCCAAGGGAAAACGGGCTCATACATAGCCATATATTCCCCAGTGTGTGACAGCGACAACGTGAAAATCTACCGCAACCAGTTTATCTACATGAACAACGTGACCACGGTGTACGGTTCTGCGATACTGGGCGTGGAGGCGGGCGGCCTGTCATATTCCTCATGGGAAATTGTAGGGAACTACTTTGACGCCCCAGTTGAAGGGCTCAATATCAATGGGCGTGGGTGTCTGATTAAAGACAACGTTTTCATGACCAACGGCCTCAAAGCTGATAATTCAATGGGCGTGGTCACAGGCTCCGCAGGCAGCAAGAAAGCCATTGACCTTTCAGGTACAAGTTCTAACTCAAACATGGTCACGGGGAACGTGCTGGGGGGCACGTACAGCGCGACCCTCTATGCCGCTAGTGCGGGGAATGACGTTTGGGCTGGCAACTTTAATATCGCGGGCATCACAGCGGCCAATCCAGTCTAGGAGGGTGAACCATGCCATTGACTTTAGTGGCCCCAGTTACAGAGGCCGATTACAGGGCTCACCCAGCCTTGCCCCTGCCAGAGTCGTTTTCAGGGGACACGGCTATCGCCCTGCTCAATCAAGCGTGGGCCTTCTTGACCAACTGGGCGAACCAGCCATTGACCAAGACTACGACCACAGAGGACTATCCGTTTGGCACGCGTAACTGTAACATGACGCCCGAAGGTTACTTGAACCTCAACCCGCGTTTCGGCCCGATTATAAGCGTGACGAGCGTAACGTACTCACTTGATGGGTTGACGGGCTGGACTCCCTGTACCCGTTTCTATGCCCTGCGTGACAATATCCGCGTCTATGACGCACCTTTCGCACGCGGGGACGTGGGTATAGTGAAGGTGTCATATTCAAGCGGCATAGACCCCATATCTGACGACCTCAAACTGGCCTGTTTCTGGGCCGTCAGCTTGATAAATGCCGCGGGGTTCTTGCCCACGCAGGCGGGGATAGAATCGAACCCCGCTTGGCTCAATGACGACCTTCGCAATACGTACTTCAACCTTCGCCGTGTCATGGAAATCTACAAGAGGCGTAGTTAAGTGGCTCTTTCAATCACGATAACCGTTGACGGCCTTCCTGACGTGCAGCGGGCCGTTGACAACTTGGCCTCAAAGATAGCCAATCCTGACGACAAACTCATGACCCGCGTGGGGCTGGCTGTTATTGAGGACACCGAACGGCGGTTCATGACGGCTGGGTATGGCACTTGGCCGCCCCTGTCCGCTGCAACGGTTAAACGAAAGAAGGGCTCTTTCATCTTGATAGACACGGGGGCCATGTTCGCCTCACTCCGTATCACCAAGCAGGGCCCCCAGATGGTTGACGTGACAGTACCCTATGGGGGTAGAAAGCATAACCCTAAAGTGCCGATGTATCACCAAACGGGGACAAAGCGTATGCCCCAGCGGAAAATCATGGACAAAACGCCCCAGTTACTCAAGCTAGTTGACGAAGCCGTGAGCCAGTGGATTGACGATATGCTCAAGGCTTTCAAGGTGGGCTGGAAATGAGAACAGTCGTTGACTTGGTGATAGCCACGTTACAGGCAGGCATGACTGACGGGTACACAGAGGACGACCAATTCTTTGTGAAAACGTGGTACACGGCTGACCCGCTGGCCTTCCAGAGTACCGCCCTGCCTGCGGGGGCCGTGCTGGCCATGACGCCCGCGAGTAGGTCAACGGTATTCGTGGGCATGGACACACTCAAGGACACAATCGCCGTGAGGCTATTTCAGGGCCGCACGCGTGCAGAGGCAGACCCCACAGAAGTCGCCGCGGGCATTACACGCCTCTGGGGCATGGTAGAACGAGCAGAAGTGCTACTGCGTACAGACCCCACGTTCGGCGCGCAGTTTGTTTCATCTGAAATAATGTCGGTCAACCCGCTTATGCCTGCGGTCAACGCCGCGGTGAGCGCGGCTGAAATAACCTTGGAAATAAGAACGCGGGCCCTCTGGGGCTCATAGGAGAAATGAATGTCAGCGGGTATCAAAGCATTAAGGAAAATCCAGATTGGCCGCGAAACGGTTGCGGGAACGGCTGTCCCTGCGACAGCGCGCCTTATAGGCACGGCCACAATCGAAAAAGAACTCAAAGTCAACCGCCCAGAGGACAGGGAAACGGGCAAGCTGTCCAGCTTTGAGTTTTCGTCACCCGTGGGCGTCAATGTCAAAGTGGGCCTTGAAGGTGAGGCGTACTTTGAGCAGTTGCTCTATGTGCTTGGAATGTCACTGAAAGGCGTCATAGCAGGCACAGGGGGCGCGTCCCCGTACACTTGGACGTATGAGGGCAGCCTATTGGCATCATCATCTGTGAACACGTCCACGCTGGAATACGGTGACGACGTACAGGCGTTCCAAGTACCTTTCGTTTTTGGGAAAAGCCTTGAGCTTTCAGGCACGATTGATGAAGCCGTCAAGTTCAAGATGGACGGGGCCGCGGCAGACGTAACCCCGCAAACCTTCACAGGCGCGATTCTCGACCCGTTGACCCTCAACCCTATCGCCGTGGACACGGGCAAGTTGTTCATTGACACGACTTGGGCGGGGCTGGGCGGGACGAACAAAGCGGCCACGTTGGTTGACTTCACGTGGAAAATCACGGAAGGCATAATCCCCGTCAAGTATCTTGACGGCAATCTCACAATGTCTGACCGTGCTGAAAAGAAACGGCACGTAGAACTTGAAATGACGCTGGCTTTCAATTCGGCGGCGTATGCGCTCTGGGCGATGGCCGTGGCCGTTCCCCAGACCAAGACATTCGTGAGGCTTGAATTCACAGGCCCCGCGCTTGTGACGGGGAACAACAAGCTCACACTGGACGGCTGCTACGTGCTTGACCAGCCCCCTAAACTGCTTGAGGAACGTGAGGGTCAAGACACTGTGAAGGTCAAGCTCATGTCTATCTACGATACAACGTCAACGAAAGAGTGGTCGGTAGCCGTAGTCAACGGTCTTGCCGCCATGCCATAAGGAGGGCACTTTGGGAAAACCTTGGCCGACTCATGAAATCAAGATAGCCCGCGGGTATGACTGGACGATAAAAGTCAAGGACCCTACCATGCAGCAACTCATGGACATTGATACTGCATACAAGTCAGGGGAATGGCAGACAATCAAAAACAAAACGGCCCCTCTGTTCGCTGAATGGGACGCAACTAACCCCGCGGGGGAGCCGTTGCCGTTGCCCACGGCTGAAAAGCCTGAACCGTTAGACGAGTTGCCCCAAGTGGTCATACAGGACGTTATGATTGGCATACTGGGCGTTTTCAAGGGCAATTCTGACCCAAAAGTGAACGGCGGCGACTCAAGCTCATTGGGTACTTCGCCGCCAAACGCAGAGCCTCAAAAGACGGCAACGGAAACGCAAGCATAAAGAACCCCCCCATTGAGGCGGTTCTCTGGGAACTGGGCAAGCGGTGGAACCGTACACCGTGGGAACTCAAGCAATACCCAGCCAGCGAAATCAAGAGCATGATTGACTTAGAAAACATAGCAAGTTTCACAGCAGAGGGGTGACACTATGGCTGATTCAGAAGTAAATATCCTTGTCAACGTAATCACCAAGGGTCAAGAAACCCTGCAAAAGACACAGAAAGACCTTAAAGACCTCGAAAAGAACGTGGCCAAGGCGGCCGATACCACGCAGAAGTCTGACAAGGTTGAAAAAGCCAAGAACAAAACGCTGGGCGACCAGATACCCGTACTCAAAGAACTGTCCCCTATACTGTCTAAAATCGGGCTGGGCTGGGCGGCGGGGGCCACGGCAATCGCAGCCGTAGGCTACGGGGCCATGATGGCGAGCCAGTCTTTCCAGACGTGGGTTCATTCCATGATTGACCTTGCCGCCCAGACCAACACGCTAACAGGAGCGCAGGGGACGTACAATGAGTCAACTGACGAAGCTGACAAGCACGCGAACGCCCTGCAAATCACGATGAAGGACTATTCATCGTCCATGATTGCCCTTGACGGGGTTACGCGTAGCAACGCAACGTCACTAGGCATACTCACAGAGGCAACCAAGATTCACAAAGACACGGGCATTTCGCTGGAAACCGTAGTGAATAACCTTGCGGGGGCCTACGATGGCACGATAGCCGTATATGACGAAATGGGCAACCGCATACCCGCGGGCGTAGAGGCCGTCAAGAAAATGGAATCACAACTTGACGCTACAAAGAACGCTACGAACGGGCTGCGCTCGTCAACTGACGACAGCTTTCACCTCATTACTGAAACCGTGGGCAAGAGTGTGGGGAACGTGGTCACTGAACTCAAGCGTGCAGCCGAACAAGTGGCTATTGACGCGTGGATATTGCTAGGAATCGGTGAGGACGGCTGGCTGGTCAAAGGTATCGGCAACGTCATTCTATGGTTCGAAAAGATTGACTGGTCAGGTATCTGGAACGGCATAGGCGCGGAGTGGTCGAAGTTCTGGAATGGGCTCTGGACTGATATTCAAAAAATCTGGGGCACGATTTCAAGCTGGTTCAGCGGCATAGATTGGTCAAGTATCTGGGAAGGCGTCCGCACGGCATGGGACAGCGTGTGGAGCAACCTAGGGGCTGACTGGTCTAAACTCTGGCGCGGGGCTGTGAACTTGGCTATCGTTGACCCGCTGAACGCCCTCATAACCCTGCTTGACAAGATACAAGTGGCCATACCTTCAGTTGACATACTCGGCTGGCATACGCCCGCGGTCAACTTCGGGGTGAATATCCCGCAGATACCCCAACTGGCCGAAGGCGGCAATATCTTGGGCGCGGGCTCTGCCTTGGTGGGTGAAAACGGGCCTGAACTGCTCAATCTCCCGCGGGGCGCGCAAGTTTCCCCGCTGGGCGGGCAAACTGGCCCCGTCACGATTCAAGTGTATGTGGGGGACGCACAGTTGGCTCAATTCGTAATAGATAAACTTGACCGTGACGTGCGGCTGCGGGGAGGCTATTAAATGCCCTCACCGATTGCCGTTACGATTAACGGGGCAGCGATTTCGTCCATTATTGAGGGCAGTTTCAGGATTGAATCAATACTGGGTTCAACCATAGACACAGCCACGCTGTCAATCTATGACAAGGATTGCAGCTTGGTCGTGCCTGAACAGGCAGACATAATTATCACCCGCACTGATACGGGGGGCCGCATATTCGGCGGGTTGACCTCAATGCCCAGCGCGTACACGGAAGGGCTGTCAAGGTACTATGACCTATCATGCCAAGACTACACGATACTCTTGGACACTACGATAGCCTTCAACACGTACCCATCTGGGTACACGTACGCAGGACTCACAGGCGACCAAGCCATAATTGCGAACCTCTTTGAAAAGTCCATCCTCAATGCCACGGGTACGGGGCAAGCCAGTGAGATAGAGGCGCGCACGAATGTCGGGCAAGCTCTAGCCAGTATGGCGGCCATGTATTTCAATTATCAAACGCTGCGGGAATGCGTGACCACAATAGCCAATTATTCAGGCTGGAACTACTTTGTTGACTACTCAAAGAGCTTGCACTATTACCTCAAGACCACTACCGCGGCTCCGTTTGACCTTTCAAGCTCCCCGAACAACACGACCACGCTGGGGTATCGCAATCTCAAATGGAAACGTGACGGTACGAGCATACGCAACTTCTACTTGATATTCGGTACTAACCTATTCAGCAGCACTCAAACGTATTATCTGCCCTCAAACGGGGTAAAGACTACCCTGACACTGGGCATCACAGACCTCAACGCGAATGTTATCTTGCAGCCCCCAGCGGGTTCATCGAATATCTTGGTCTGGAAGAACACGGGGACTGACGGCTCCCCTGTGTGGACAGCTTTGACGGTGGGCATAAGCGGGATTGATACGGTTGCAACCAAGGATTGCGTACATAACGCGACCCAGCAGACGCTCCAATTCGCCGCGGCTCCCCCCAATATGGCCACAAACTCAATCAAGATACAGGCCGTTTACATGATGAACGGCGGGCAGGCTGACAGTGAACCGTCCAGCATAGCAAAGTACAATAGCAGGCAATTCGGCAAGCGGCTCACGGCGTCTGACGCTAACTCTGCCGTAGCTATGGCGGCCAAGCTCAAAACGTACAAGGCCCAATTCGCCTATGCCCTGAACACTTGTACGCTCACGATAGACGATGATATGTTCCCCGCGGGGAATACTAACCGCTTTGAAGTGGGCCAATGGCTACACCTCACAAACGGCATATTGAACAAGGGCTGGATGACGCCGCCCCTTGACGCCAAGGGGTTCCAGATATATAAAATCACAACGACGATAATGGGTGGCACGAAATTGAGCTACACGCTTGAACTGCGTGACTGGTACACAGAGGTTGCCGTATGAGTGACACTATCGCAAACCGCAACATAGACCTCCCTGACCTTATTGTGAACTTGCAGCGGCAGAATGAGCCCGTTCCCCCGAACATCGGCGTTGACATATTCTTGTTCCAAGGGGTAACGGAGGCGGGGATAGCGTTTTCTGACAGCGTGACCAAGACTATCACAGGTCCGAATTACTACTGCGTGAACACGGGCGGGTATGACCCCATAATCTGCGGAATGTGGACGTGTTCTTGAAGGGGATAGTATGAGCAAACTCAAAACGGGAATGACTATTAAGTGTAACGTGAGCCTGCGTGATGCCAATACGGGGGAGATACTGGCCAAGGCCCGTAACATGGTTGTCACCACGGGGCAAGCACTCACGGGAAACCTCTTAATCAATTCAGCGGGGTACAGCACGGGGCTGTCATACTGTGCAATCGGGACGAGTACCACAGCGGTCAGTGAAGGGCAGACGCAGCTTGTGGCTGAAACCAAGCGTCAACAGATAGCCCAGAAGTCAATCACGGGCAACGTGATTTCAGTGTCTACGTTCTTTGTCGCGGCTGATTGCGGCATATTCATCAAGGAAGTGGGACTGTTCGGGAATGACGCTACGGCAACGGCTAACAGCGGGACAATGTTCGCGCGGGCACTTTTGAGTTATGACAATTCAGGGTCACCGCGCAACTTGGTAATCGCTTGGAGCATAACGATAGCTCACGCGTAAAGGGGTGAAATATGGCTTTTAATACTGGGTTCTGGACAGGGGGCGTGACCCCCACGCAAGGCACAGCGGCGAATATGAATATGTGTCTGCTCGGCTGGGGGCTGTATTCAGATTTCCCCGCGGCGGCTGCGGGGAATAAGGGTATGATGGCTCTAGCCACGGACAGGGGCATGGTTTATTACTCTGACGGCTCCGCATGGCAGCAGACGGCCATTGTACCGCCTGCCAGCTTGGCTCAAGGCGATATACTGTATTTCAACGGCACGTCATGGGCACGGCTGGCAGCGTCAACGTCTGGGTATTTCCTCAAGACGCAGGGGGCAAGCGCGAACCCAGTCTGGGCGGCTCATGACTCTATCCCCAGCGGCGTGATAGTCATGTGGAGTGGCACGCTTGCCAATATCCCCTCTGGATGGGTGCTTTGCAACGGCACTAATAGCACCCCCGACTTGAGAGACAGATTCATAGTAGGCGCGGCGGCAGGCGCAGACCCTGGCTCTACGGGCGGCGCTCTATCTAAAACCACTGATGGACATTCCCACGTATTGCCTCTTGTATCAGCTATGCAAGCGGGGACATCAAGTGTGAACGCGGGGTTAGCAACTAACTCCCACACCGACTCCATTTCCGACATTCGCCCTCCGTATTTCGCCTTAGCCTTTATAATGAAAACGTAAGGAGAAAGGCCATGTTCACCCAAACGGTTGTCACCTTCGCGGTTATGCTAGCGACACTGGTCGTACTGGTTGTTCAGGCCCTACACGGGGCCCAATGGGCCGCTGATACCTTGATTGCCTTCGCGGGGGCGGTTCTGGCATTCTGGGGCTTCTCGCTGCACTCTGACACCCCCAAGGCAAAGACTTATATGGGCACGAACCCGCCCGCGGGCCTGAAAATAGGGTCTATCCTGTACTGGAAACGGGGCGGCAATATCGCAGCCGTGCTTTCATTACTCATAAAACTATGTGACCCGTGGGCCCGTCAAAACTGGGATAGGTGGGGCTGGCATCTTTCTTTTATTTCGGGCTGGGATGATAAAGACGGCTGGCTCAATACGGAGGCCAGCGGGGACGGCGACAGGACGGTTCCATTGAAGTTGCTGGGGGGGGAGTACCAAGTCAAAAACTGGTTCACAGTACCACTCACGCAGACAGAGGTGGACAAGTTTCTCGACTGCCACGCAGCGGACACGGGCCCGCTATACACTTCGAAGGCCCAGACGGTTATAAACCGAATCAAGTATGATTATTTCAGCTACTTCTGGACGGCCATATACGTACTTTCAGGCCGCAGGCTCCCGCGGCTCATAGACAACCGTGACAACTGCTGGGAGCTTGTTTTTGATATGGCATACTGGTTCCATGACCCGTTCACTGGCCAGTATCAGACTCCGTACCTTCCCACGTTTTTAGCGGCATATCAAAAACGGCTGGCTGAAACTATCATGATTGATAGACGCAAGTCGAAAAATCATGTAATCACCCCCGCTGCGGACAACGGGGTGAGGCTATGAATATGACCGCGGGGGAGTTCGCAGCATTGGACGATAAAAGCAGAGCAGCCGTCACCTATGAGGTTCTCGCCAGCATACAGACTGGGCAGAAGGAAACTCATGAGGCCCTTGAAGAACTGAAAAAGTGTTTCCAGAATGACCGCGTTGAAGGCGAAGGCACGATAGCCGCCGTGGCCAAGGCACAATCAACGGCTGACGTAGCTATGGCCACGGGCAAGGCAGCTAATCGGCGGCTTGATAGCGTGGTCTGGGCCGTGGCGGGGTTCTCCGTGACCACGCTGGTATCTTTGGCGATAGCGATTCTAACGTACTTTTTGGAGAGGAAAATATGACCCAACTAATGCTCGGGAAACTGCCTGCAAAGAAAGACGAACGGACTTTCACGCTGCGGAGCATCTTGGCCCCCAGCCTTCCCCCGCCGCCCCCAGTTTTTGACACTGACATGGCTCAACCGTGCCCCCTGTTCATTGACGTACTCTACAATGACCTTCTAGGGGATTGCGTCATGGCAGGCCGCGGCCATCATACGCTCCGCTTTGAGGCTACTGAGCAAGGCACTCTTAAACTTATTACCAAACCGACCCTCAAGAGCGCGGTCAAGAAGGAGTACTTCATCGAAACGGGCGGCGCGGACGCTGGACTGGTTGTCCTTGACAGCCTCAATCACTGGAGGCAGAACGGTTGGACTATCAATAGACGCAAGTATTCAATATACGCGTTCGCCGCCGTACACCCGACTGACCACGTTGAAGTCATGCAGGCGATTTCATTACTGCAAGGCGTGGGCACGGGGTTCCAGTTACCCCAGTCAGCGGAGGACGCGTTCTATGCTGGCAAAATCTGGGACGTGGTACACGGGTCAAGGATTGTGGGCGGGCATTATATTTACTTCAAGGGGTACAACCCCATCGGGCCCGTGATAATTTCTTGGGGCAAGGTTTGTCAAATGACGTGGGCGTTTTTAGACTATTATTGTGACGAAATGTTCGCTGTCGTTGACAACGTGGACAAGTTTTTGAAGGGCCCCCCGCGGATAAATGTCCCCGTTCTAAACGGGTATTTACAGGGGGTTTCCAACAACTAAAAAACGGTATTTTAAGACAACGGGGCGGCCTAAAAACCGCCCCGTTTTTCTTTGTTTTCGGGGGGCCGTAATGGCCCCTATTTTCTTGTTTTTTAGCTGGGAATTGGCCGTTTTTAGGGCCCGTCAAGACGCCCCTCACGACACCCCGCCGAGTCATTTCAGCAAACCGTTCAATGGTTTTCGTGGCTCACTGGTCAATATATGTGAGGGCCGTCAAGAACCAAACTGAACCCTTCAAGAAAAGTGACGTGCCCAATTACATAGCTCTTTTCATTCACTGAAAACGTCAGGCGTCATTATAACTTCGCATACACGCTAAAATAGAACGCGCATACGCGCAATCCAGCATATACCGAAATGCGTGCGAATATACCCCAATGTTATACATATACATACACGCTATTTATCCATGCGAAATGCTTACAATGTTATAAGTGTACATACATAGTAAAAGTCCATGCGACAAGGGCCTTTCGCATAACCTCTTATAAATGCGGCAGCCCGCATTAAGAGCCGATTATCGGGGCCCTGAATGGGGGGGGGCGTGCGGTTAATAACTGCGACAAAAACGACTTAAAAACATTGACCCACTGGGGGTCACTCGCGGGCCTCTATATATAGTAGATTACCCCGTTTGCAGGCATAAAACTCATGTAACGGTTAAAATATATTTTCATTCATGCCTGAATAGATGAAACTCACGCATGAAACCCCCAATTTCAGGCACGGAATATGCCCTTGACAGCCCTTTACAAGTGTAAATAGAACCGCTACATTATAAGAGTAGGCCGTAACTTTTACCTGAACACACTAACACCGCGACCTACCCGCCCCCACACTTTTGAGGGCTTAACAGGAACCAAGAACCAAGAGAAGCACAGGACTTGCCAAGAATACGGGCTGAGTGTGCTGAATAAGAACCGCGGGGACGACAGGGAACTGGACGCTGATTGAAAAAGCACCCGCTGAAACGGTAGAAAGAACTGAATACAGAGTGGGGGGCGGGTTATGACCGCCCCTTAATGAACGCGGGCTGGTCACAAGTCCAGCCCCTTGGAGGGTAACATGGCAGCCGAACAAGCAGCACGACATGAACTGGGCAGAACGGGCGAAGTGATAGCCCGCAAGCTGGTCAAGGGCCGCTTGACCGCACACAAAGCACCCTTTGACATTGTGGACTTTAGGAACAGCCAAGCGTACGAAGTGAAAACGGTCAGCGCGGCCACGGCAAAGTTGCCGATACATATTGCAGCGGCCAGCATGGAACGGAAACAAGCGTTTGCAAAACGGTACAACCTAGCCATGACCTTGATTGTGGTTGTGGTACACGGGCCCCGCCGCGTGGAAGTATTTACAGGCGAACTTAAATGCCATACTGCGATAACGCAGTTGAGCAAGATTAAATAGGAGGCTGAACATGATTAACAAACTGACCAAGAAAGTACATCTACTGAAACACGGCGACAAGGTAGTAATCAATGGCCGAAAGGGAATCGTTGGAACCATCGGCGGGTATGCCGCTGAATACCAAGAGAACCCGTACGAACTGATTGCCCATGAAAACAAACTACTCGCAGCAGAACCGTACCGAAGGAACGTGCCTGCTTGGGTGACCCAAGAATGCACGTGCATCTGTGCTGACCGTGGGTACTACGAACAGCAGAGGGCCGAATGGGCCGCCGCGATACAGATTAAGGACGGGGAGCTTGCATGGTTGGAAGGCAAGCTCTGGGAAATGAAGTACGCGGGTGATTACAGCAACATGGCGAGCTTTACGGCTGTGACGGCCAGTAAAGCAACCGCGGAATATGACGAAATATTGACCCCCGTGGAGGCATAAGATGAACGACACACAGACCGCCGCCCGTGACATTTACGCCGAAGCAGACAGGGCTGGGAAACTAGCCCTGATGGCCTGCGTACCTGACCCGATGATAGTGACGCCCGTTGACCTACGGGGCTGCATGATAGGCCCCAGCGACTTTATCCCTGACGGGGTCTGCGGGTTTGCATGGGTGAGCATACGGCCAGCCAGCCCCAGCGGGCGAACTGATTGCCCGTTTGTGGCTTGGCTACGCAAGAACGGCATAGGCCGATATGACAGCTATGGGAAAGCATGGAGCATCTGGGTGAACCACGGCAACCAAAGCATGACCAAGAAAGAGGCGTACGCCGAAGCGTTTGCATCTGTGCTGACCGCGTATGGAATAAGCGCGTACGCTGGCAGCAGAATGGACTAGGAGGGTGATAAAATGCCGAACATGAGCTATTGCCGCTTTGAAAACACGGCTGGGGACGTGGCCGATTGCCTGCACGCCTTGAATAACGGCGAAGGGGCCGACAGCGAACTGAATGAATATGAAAAGCGCGGCAAGCGGCGGCTGATTGCCCTATGCCGCCAGATAGTTGAGATTAGTGAGGACGATGATGATTAAGAAAGCCAAGTGCGAAGGCTGCGGGAAAAACGGATTGACTGGCTGGTCGGCCTGTATCGAAAAGCAACTCTGCGCGGCCTGTCTGGGCTCGATAACCAATACGCCCGCGAGCGTGATACAGCGTGAATTGGAAGTCAAGATGGTACACAAGCCTGACGGCTCTGGGTTCTGCACGTGCTGGGCCGACACCTACATCTGCCAAGTATGCGGGCATGAGTTATGCGGGGAGCATAATCCGCCCGCGTGGCGGCCTGACTTAACGGGACACGCAGTCGCGGGGAATATCTGCCCCGCCTGCTTGAAAAACAAGGGAGGATAGAACATGAAAAAGACGGCGGCCGAGTACAAGCAAGGGGACAAGGTGAGGTTCTGGGTGTTCAGCCGTGAGTACACGGTTGACAAGACCAAGGCGGGGGCCGCGCAACTGACGCGCCCCCGTGACACGGCTGAAAAGCAGACGGCGATTGTGGTACGGCTCCCCCGCCCAGATGAAGGGTTCAAAGACGGGGTGATACTGGTATTGAGCCCCACGAACTTTGAACTGTTCAAACAGACAGGCAAAGAGCCACGACTGGGCAGGCTGTACGGCATAAGTGCCAACGATATTCTTGAGGAGGGCGAATAAAATGATACACGCGAAGGTAATCTATTCGAACATGGACGAAGATATGACCCGCTACATTGAGGTCGCGGACGTGGCCCAGATGGTCGGCTGGGGACGCGTGAGTTATGACCATTTTAGTGGAACGACAATAGGAGGTGCGAAACATGGATAATGACAGGGACACACTAGCCGCGGTGATTGAACGGTTACAGAAGGCGCGGGGGGTTGCCCACGTTGAAATGATTGACGCCCGCAGAATCAAGAACGCGAGCCTGTCAAACTTTAGCGAAGGCCGTGTGACGGCCTTTGACACAGCTATCAAGATGATTGGCGAGTTAGACAAGCCCGTTGAAATCTGCGGCGTGTGCGGAGCCGACCAAGCGGCCTTCCGCAAAACCTTTGGCCTGAAAGAGAATGAGCCTACGGGCTGCGAATTACACATGAAGGGGGTGAAATAATGCCATTATCTGATAGGTTTGACAAGCTGCGTGATGCAGTTTGGGGAATGCCCGCATTTATCCACAAGCACACGACCATCTTGAGCCCCGCGTGGCTCTTTGTGCCCCAAGAAACTTGGACGGTTGAAACGATACACACGGCAGAGGTGGACGTGGTATTTATTCAGAGCATAAGTGCGGAAGGCTCCCTGCGGGTCGTACTGCCTGACAAAGTGGTTGAGGCAATCTACCGCCAGAGGCAGGGCATACTCAAAGAGAGCCTGAAACAACGCGGGAAACAGGCCGCCATGACCCGCAAGGCCAAGGCGAACGCCGCGCTCCCGCCGCCCATTGATGAAATTGCCCCCAAGGGGAACCAAGCATGAAGGCCATGAGCCGCGTTGAGGCGGTTGTGGAACTCAATAGGCAGGCCCACTTGTCCAAACGTACGCGAAACTCTGAAAGGCTTGCCCATGCGGCTCTTGACGCCTTGGGGTTGACCCCAGAGGAACAGGCCGTGGTCGGCCCCGCCTGTGAGTTGTTCTACCCTGACCGCCCGTTGAAGTAACGGCCCCGTTGCAGCCGTGGGGCGTATCTGAAACACGCCCCACGGACAAGCGAATAGGCACGGGTGACGCAAGAGTGTTACCTAGCCATGAAATACGCATAGGAGGGCATTATGGCACACGAATTCGAGAGTGGTTTCTACGCGAAAGAGCCCGCATGGCATGGGCCGGGGACAGTGGTGACGGGCCTCTTGACGGCCAAAGAGGCCATTGTGGCCGCGGGTCTGGATTGGGACGTAAAGTTAGTCCCGATTTACGCCCATGACACCAAGGGTCGCATGACCAAGGTTGATGAAAAGCGGGCCGTGCAGCGCGACAGTGACGGCAAGGTGTTCGCCGTGCTTTCCCCTGACTACACGCCCGTCCAGAACCGCGACGCATTTACCTTCTGCGACAGCGTGATAGCTGACGGTTCCATGCTTTACAACGCCGCGGGCAGCCTGCGCGGCGGGGCCCGCGTCTGGATATTGGCAGAGGCCAAGGACAGCTTGAGCGTTAAGGGTGATGAAATCAAGAAGTATCTGCTGCTCTGCAACGGGCACGATGGAACGATGGCCATTCGGATGCTCTTTACGCCTGTACGCGTGGTCTGCATGAACACGCTACAAGCGGCTCTGGACAAGGCCGACAAGACCGCGACCTTCTACGCACGCCATACCACGGGCGTCATGAACCGCGTGGACACGGCCCGTGAGATACTGGGCCTCACTGACCGTTTCTACAAGGGGTTCAAAGAGCAGGCCGACATTCTGGCCAGCAAGAAGTTTCCGACCAAGATGTACCCTGCACTGATGGCCGCAACCTTCGGCCTGAAAATGCTGCCTGTCCCCGTTGAAATCAAGGCCCTGCCCGCACCTTCGGGGCTCTTTAGTGCCTATGATTGGTCAACCCGCATGGTCAAGCAGCTTGACACCGTGAAAGTGCTTTGTGAACACGGGTTGGGCAACGACACCCCGAAAGTGCGCGGGACGTGCTGGGCCGCCTTCAACGGCGTCACCGAGTACATTGACCACGCCAAGAAGTACACTGGAGACCCCGCCGTGGCCGCAAGCAACCGCCTAGAGAACGTCTGGGGCGGGCGCGGCATGATGGCCAAGGTGAACGCTATGAACTTTCTATTGAAGGTGTAGCCGTGGAGCCTTTAGACGCCCTGCTAATTGAAATCCCGACTATTGGTATGAGCCCTTCGCTACTGCGCGGGGCTCATAATCCCTTTGATGGGATTCATGTAAATATGAGCACGACCCTAAAAATACCCGCGGGGGGAATGTCCTATCAGAGCAGCGGGGAAATAAAAATCACCCCCAGAAAGGAAACAGCATGACTGAAATCATTGACGTTGTGTACGTAGGTGTCGTGACCCCTGAAACGGTTACGGGGCCGCGAATAGTGAAACGGTTTGAAGTCACGGCTGATATGGTTGCCAAGGCCGTGACCAGTGAAACCGCTGCCCGCAAGGTGATTGATGGTGGAACCTTAGTTGAACTCACCGCTTTCAGAACAGACACGGACGGGGCTGTATTGAGCCCCGTCCCCAGCCAGAAGTTGTTTAATCACAGTCCTGACGGCTTTCAATGGGGCTACATGGGGAGTGGGCCCGCCCAGTTGGCCCTTGCCCTTCTACTGGACGCCACGGGGGACAAAGACTTGGCCATACAGTTGCATCAAGCCTTCAAAGAGGCCGCCGTGGCTGGCTGGGGGCATCATTGGGTGATTTCCAAGGCCCAGATACTTGACTGGGTGAAATCTGTGGTACTTTCAAAAATGATTACCGCGGCTCCTGTGATTGGAGGTGAAAATGGGTGAAAAGATACGGGTATTTACGGGGCACACGTGGGAGAACGGTTCCCCGAACGGGCCGCGTGCCGTGTGTGTAACCAAGAACGTCGCCGCCGTGGGCGGCATATTGCATACGAATACCGCGGGGCTCAAGTATCTTGGCTGGTACGAACTGGCAAACGTGCCCGCTGAATGGGCCGCCGCCGTGGCCAAGGCAAAAGAGTCCCCGAATACCGCCGTCATAATCGAATAGGGTATTTACAACCGCAAAGAGGCGGGTGTATCATGGGTGAGTTTGTATCACAGGGAGGTGAGAAGTAATGGACGAACAGAGCAAGGCGTTTCTGGCCAAGATTGACGCATGGCAGAAACAGAACGGCGTCACTGACGCCCAGTTGTGCAGATTGCTTAAAATGAGCCCTGCGACCTTGAGTTTGACCCGCAGTGGGGCCCGTAGCGTGGGCCTGAAACTGCTTGAGGGGTTGCTGTCCAAAGTGCCCGCGCTCAAGAGTGACGTGATAGCCTTCATGAAGGCTAGGGGCAAGGCCCCGTTTTATAGCCCGACCATAGCACGCTGACGCAGATAGCGCGGCGTTTGGAGGATTGACTTGGAAACCGATGTTCCCGCAGGCACGCCGCTGGCTGACACGGTGTTGGTACGAATATCCCCGCTGAACGATGAACTGGTCAAGAAACTGGCCGCTGGAGCCCAGCGGGTTCTTGTTTTCGCCCAGACCCGCAGCATACAGACCGATGAACAAGCCACGCAGGCCGCGAATGACTTGGCTATGGGTTCAACGATGGCCAAGCAGATAGACACCAAACGCAAGGAATACACTGAACCGTTGAACGTGCGGCTCAAGGAAATCAACGCCGCTTTCAAGAGCATAACTGACCCGCTAGACCAAGCTGACAAACTGACGCGGGGCTCGTTGCTGGCATACAGGGCCCAGCAAGAGGCACGGGCAGAGGCTATCAAGCGCGCAAACGACCTACGCGTAGAGGCCGCCCAGCTAGAGGCAGCGAATAACGGTACGGGGGAAATAACTGAAACGGTTACACAATCCCCCGTGCCGTTTGTTCTGCCGACCACTATGCACGCGGACATGGGGGCCGCGACAACCCTCAAGACCCGAAAACACAGGGTCATTGACTTTGCCAAGCTGCCTGACCTTTACAAAGTCGAGAACACTAGCCTCTTGGCCGCCGTGGCCAAGAAAGACTTGGTGAGAGAAATCGCAGGCGTGGAGTTTTATTATGAGGCGTCATTACGCGTGACGCCAAGGAAGGGGGAATAAAATGCCTATCAAGGGACTAACTGAAAAACGCCGTCTGCCCAGACTGGGCAAGATACATCTAGGGGTCATGAAACAATCTGAAAAGGGAAACACGTACCCGTCAGCCGTTGATTACTTGGTCTGCCCGCCCGAAGTGCAGGCCGTGTTTGGCGAGAAACCCCGCCAGTTACGCATCGTGATACCCGTTGAGGACGATGAAAAATGGGCGAACCAATACTTGAAGTATTACTCCCGCAGCCGCGGGCTGGTCTGCAAGGGTGACGGCGACAAAGCATGGCGCGCCATAGACAAGGCCACGGGTGACGTAATCTCCGCTGAAACCAAAGACTATGAAATGCGCGAGTGTAGTTGCACGGCCAAGGATTGTCCAGATTATAAGGCCAAGAAGTGCAAAGAGGTCATGAACCTTATGTTCATGATACCCGAAGTGGCGGGGCTGGGGGTGTATCAGATAGACACGTCAAGCGTGAACGGTATCAAGAATATCAACGCCTCTGCGGAAATGCTGCGGGCCCTGTACGGGCGCGTTTGTATGATTCCGCTTACGTTGACCATGACCCAGATTGACGTAATCAACCCTGACGACCACAAGAAAAAGAAAGTCTGGGTATTACAGCTTGGCTCTGACTGTAACATATTCGAAATGAAATCCCGCATAGCTGAAATTGACCGCACGTTGAGTCGCGGGCTGGTCAACGAGGAACTGCCCAGCCCAGACGATGAAACTCCTGAACTATTACTGGGGGCTGACGCTGAAGTGTCCCCAGAGGCCGCTATGGGGGCTCCCAAGCCTATGTCCCCAGACGTAGCCAAGGCCGTTGCTGATGAAATCGCCGCGGGCAAGAAAGAGAACGCGGCCCGTGAGGCTCGCAAGGACCCAGCCAAGACCAAGGAACCCCCGTCAACCCCCAGTGAGCAGCCCCTTGAGCCGAAATCAGCCCCCGCCGCGGCGGAGGTGGTAAAAGACCCGCCCCCCGTTGAAGTGGCCCCCGAAACGGCTCATAGTGCCGCTGTAACCCGTTTGATGGCGACTATGCCTGAAACCATGAAACGGTTGAAAATGAGTACGGGTGACGTGGGCGTTTGTTGCCGCCGCGTGACGAAATACGTAGGGCCCCAGACCAAGAACCTCAAAGAGCTATTGACGGCTCTGACCATCGAACAGCTACTTGCCTTTGAGAGTGAACTCACTGAACTGTTAAACATGGCCTAGCCCCGATACCGTCATGGCTAGACCACAGGCTGAAAACGGGCATATTGACATAGCACACGAAATCGCAGAGGCGTTTGCACGGACCTCTTTGACCCGAACTGAAAGCCGCGTACTCTGGGCCATACTCCGCAAGACGTGGGGCTGGCATAAGAAACTTGATCGCATAAGCCTTTCGCAGTTTCAGGCTATGACAGGGGACGATAAACACAATCTCCATGACGCCCTGCGTAGCCTGACCCTGCGGGGGATAATAGTCCGCGGCGGCAAGGGGCAGAGGGTTGAGTACGGGATTCAAAAAGACTACGAACAATGGAAACCGTTGCACCCGTCACCAACGGTTACGCATGGAATAATTGAATTGACGCCTGCACAGGGGTTGACAAAAACCGTTGTACCCGTCACCAACAGACCGTTGTACCCGTCACCAACGAAACCGTTGTACCCGTCACCAACAACAAAAGAAAAGAAAGAAACTATACAAAAGAAAAAGACTAATAAGGGGGGAGAATTGCCGAAAAAGAAAACCAAGACGATAGAGCAAGCCTTTGAGGACAACAAGGCCAAGTTTCCAGAACTTGATATGGCCGTGGAATTGCAGCGGTTCAAACTTTGGTGGGACGGCATGGGGAAAACGCCGAAGGTTCCCGCGCTGGCCGTTTTCAACTGGCTCACGATAGCCAAGAGCAAGGCAGGGAAAGCGAACGGCCAAGCATACGGCAAGCCTACGACGGGCCCGTTACCCAAGGCTGAACAGTTAAAGAAAAGCTGGAAGGTGGGGGCATGAAATGGATGAACTACTTGAACGCCGCTTGAAATCAGCGGGCGTGCCCGTAGCCGCAGCGAATAGCCGCACGTTTGAGGCTTTCAAGCCTGTACGCGGAACCGCTGCGGCTCTGGCCGCTTGCCGCAAGTTTGTGACCCCTGAACGTGAACACCCGTTCTTGACGCTGGCTGGGGAGTGTGGCCGCGGGAAAAGTCACTTGGCCATTGGAACAGTGACCGCCTATCTGGCAGCCCTGCCCCCAGACCCGACAAACTGGACGCCCAGCGGCATAGTGACGGGCGCGACCCATGTAACGGTTCACGCTGCGTACTACCAAGCGGAACGCTTGCTTGACGAATTGCGGCGTACGTTTGACCCAAGCTGCGGGGCGGGGGAATATGACAAGCTATTGAACCGCCTGTGCGGCTGTGAGTTGCTTGTCATAGACGACTTGGGGGTAGAAAAGGGCTCCCCGTGGGGCGTGGCCAAACTGGACGAAATCGTTGAGGATAGATACCTCAATGACCGCCTGCTAATCGTTACGACCAATATGGCCCCAGAGCAGTTGCCCCCAAGGATAGCCAGCCGTCTGCAAGAGGGTGTGATTGCCGTTCTTGACGGCTCTGACTACCGCCAGACCAAGGCGGCGGCAAGGCGGGTGACTAAATGAGTGGGCGCAAAGATGCCATGATTGGAACTACGGCTAATTTCACAGTGTATGACGACCCCGATGGATTCAAGGTTGTGGACTCACACACGGGCAGTTTGAGGGGGAAGGTGGGCGGGGGGTTATTCACGCCTGACCCTATTGCTCATTATTTTACGGCTGAAAGTTTGCATGAAATAGCTGGCATTGTTGAACGGCTACAGGGAGTAGAACAAGAAAGGGTTAGACGCATACTTGGGGGTAAGATATGAGCCGTGAAACGTACTATCAACGAAAGGCGCGCATAGACGCCCATGATGAGCGCGAGAACATCACCACGGGAATGACCCCCGCTGAAAAAGAGTATGTCATAGCCTGCTTTGACAGGAAACGGGCTCTTGAGGACGCGGGTATCTGGCCCAATGGAGGTCTAGCTGGGGAACAGTGGCTCAAAGAGCATTATATGGCCGTGAGCCAAGAGGACATAGACGCCCAGACTTTGACACTGGGGCCCAAGAAGGCCCCCGTAACCGTTCTACGGAACAGCGTGCCCAAGGGCCAAGTCCACGCCGCATTGAAAGCTAAAATAGACAAGGGGACAAAGCGTGCTACGCCGAAGTCCTGAACAGGCAGCCAAGCAAACGGGCTGGAACAAGCTGACGGCCTTCTTGGTGGCCAAGAGGGCCGTTTGGCGGTGCGAACTGTGCGGTTGCCCCCTCTGGCAATCAGAGGGCGGCGGTAGGAACTATGAGGGGCATCACGTAGTCCCCAAGGCCCGCGGGGGCCCGTGGAACGCGGGGAACTGCCTTATAGTCGGGACTTGGTGCGGTTGCCATGACCACGGGAAATACGGGGCGGGATTGGCCTTCCCGATTGATGAAGTGCTGGAACTGGTCAAGGGAAAGAATATAAAAGCGGGCATAGCTCCGTTGATGGAGGTGCCGAATGAGGCATAACCCCAATAAAGGATTTGATATTCCAGTAGTCAGTCCTGCCCCTAGCAAGCCTGAGAATCCTTATGCAAAACGCAAAGATATTGTTACTAAATGCTGGCAAGAAGGTTATGAAGCAGGGAGCAAGCCGAAAGTGCCAAGTTTGGAACAGATTGAAAAGATATTGGTTAGTTTTATAGAGGAACAAGACCCTCTTTGCAATAGAACCATTGGAGCTTACACCACAGCCATTCTTAAACTTATGGAGGAGGGAGTATAAAATGGGCGAACAAAGTAAATCAGATACTTCCTATGGAGTTACAAGGAGACCTGTATGAGTGAATCTGTAAAGCCCGATGGGATAAAACTTAAACTTACTGGAATGTTAGGTGAATCTGATTGGCGACCTACAGCCTATAAACAATTAGAGGCAGACAAAGCCGAAGCAAACCGCCAGCACCTAGCTATCCTAGAGAAAGCAGTAGCCGATGCCAAAGAGCAGACGGCAAGGGAAATCTTTGAAAAAATAGAAGAAATTGTGGATTTTTACTGGTATACAGGAACATTTAAAGCAAGGAAAAAAGCTATTGCAGATTTCAAGGCCCGTTATCTCAAAGGAGGCAAGTAAATGAC
>Ga0209083_1000761_pt1 | contig 43208 bp, 41 predicted proteins | sample AM7aDNAmetaG_FD_184132 | JGI IMG/M metagenome (GOLD analysis project Ga0209083, IMG submission 184132) | Freshwater microbial communities from Finland to study Microbial Dark Matter (Phase II) - AM7a DNA metaG (SPAdes) (version 3) | ecosystem: Environmental > Aquatic > Freshwater > Lake ... | reverse complement strand
CTCCGCCACGGTGCTGGCATACAACAGCACGGCCCGGACCTACGAGGGCTGCGAGCGCGAGACCGTCACCATCGAGCCGGTGTTCATCGACACCACGAACCCCCCGGCGTGTATCTGGGACGTGCGGGTGACGTACTCCAAGCAGAGCACGCCCGAGGTGGACGGCTCGGTCGTCTCGTTCGATACGACGGGGGGCACGCAGCACGTCAAGTACAGCAAGTCCACCCGTCTGAAGGTCGCCGACCCCGCCGGCCCCGGCGTGATCGACAACAAGGGCGCCATCGGCGTCAGTTCGTCGGGCGGCACGATCACCGTCGAGGGCATCGATATCACCGTGCCCGTGTATTCCTGGTCCGAGACGCACAAGCGCAAGAACGCGCAGTTGAACCAGGCCGCGATCTATAGCCTGACGGGGAAGGTCAACTCTGACGGCTTCAAGGGCTTTGCCCCCGGCGAGGTGCTGTTCCTGGGCGCCTCCGGCCAGCGAACGGGCGACAACGAGTGGGAACTGACCTACAAGTTCGCGGCCAGCCCGAATAAGACGGGCATCGTCATCGGGCCGATCCAGGGGATCGACAAGAAGGGCTGGGAGTACCTGTGGGTGCGGTTCGAGGATGATGCGGTCAACAACGGCCTGACGAAGACCCCGGTCTGCGCCTACGTCGAGGTGGTGTACGACACGGCGGCCTTCTCGGCGCTGGGGATTTAGCGATGGCTCAGGATGGCAAAGTCAGTTCGGGCGACCCGCTGGTGATCCCGGCGGCGACGTGGAACGCCTTGATGGACGCCCTGGCGGACTACAAACGTCGCGCCACGGGCGGCACGTCGGGCGCCGTCACGGTCCCCGGCACCAAGCAGACGGGCATGATCCGCGTCCGCAATACGAGCGACGTGGATTGGGAGCGATTCTCCGTCGTGGGGCTGGAATCGCCCGTGTGGGTCCAGGCCGACAATGACCTGGCGTTCAAGAACCAGGTGGTGATGGATGCGGCCGTGCCCGACAAGGCCAAGCACCGGGGCCTGTTCGCCATCACGACCGAGCCGATCAAGCCGGACAAGCTGGGCTGGGCCATCGCCGACGGCGTGACTCCGGCACAGATCGAATCCCTCACGGGCAAGGAGCAGTCGGCCGACATCAAGGATGCCGACCAGACCGTCCTGAAGGCCGGCGGCGGCGCGGCGAAGATCCTCTGGCTTCCGCCCGAGAGCGATGACCTCCACTATTCGCTCGGCGAGGCGACCAAGGTCTGGGGCATCGTGCAGCTTGGTCCTGACGGTGGCGGGGTTCGCTACGCGATGGCGTCGTACATCCCCGACCCGCAAGACCCCGACGCAATCAAGAACAACACGATCACGGGCAACCCGTGCGACCAGGACGGCGGGAACCTCGACACCGGCAAGTCGCTGACGCTCTACATCACGTCGCCGCTGGCGGGCGAGCGGGCATCCGAGAACCCGATCCCGTGCTGGCTGTCGGGCGTTGTGGCGTACATGCCGCTGGGCGATGGCAGCGGCGTCATCGTCTCGCCCGACTTCGGCATTCCCTACATCCAGATCGAGCCGCACGACATCTTCGGCGACGAGCATCGCGACGTGGATCATCAGGTCATTCCCGCCCCCGGCGACCTGATCTACTACGACGCTGGCCTGTGGGAAGTGTTGAACGTCGGCGCCGGTGGCACGGTGTTGATGGTCGATGTTGTCACGGGGCTCCCGTCCTGGCAGAACCTTCCGCCCGGCCCTCCAGGTCCACAAGGCCCGGCTGGACCCGCTGGCGGCGCGGGGCCGCAGGGCATCCAGGGCGTCCCGGGCCAGAACGGCGCTCCAGGCGCCCCAGGCCAGAACGGTGCCGACGGCGCCCCCGGCCAGCAAGGTCCGCAAGGCATTCAGGGGCTTCCCGGCCAGAACGGAGCCCAAGGTCCGCCCGGCCAGCAGGGCGCTCCAGGCCAGCAGGGGCCGCCTGGTCAGCAAGGCGCGCCGGGGCAGCAGGGACCGCCTGGACAGCAGGGCATTCCAGGCCAGCCAGGTCAGCCCGGCCAGCAAGGGATTCAGGGACCGCCGGGGCAACAAGGTCCGCAGGGCATTCAAGGCCCGCCGGGGCAGGATGCCCAGCTTCCCGCCGGCGGTGCCCTCAATGACTTCCTGGCGTGGTCGCCCAACGCGCCCGGGGCGATCTGGCGCCCGCCCCTGCACGGGCTGCTGGCCCCGCTCTACCACGATGACGTGGCCCCGGCTCCGGCCGACTACTCGCCTGCGAAGGGCGCGCTGGTCGTCGGCGTGACGCAGGGTGGTGTCAGCTTCTGGAGCAAGACGGCCGTGCCCACGGCCGACGGCCAGGTCTTGACCAGCGACAGTTCGCTCTCGGACGGCGTGAAGTGGGCGCCTCCCGCGGCAACGCCTGCCGGGGGCATCATCATGTGGAATCGCCAAGGGGGCGCGTCCGCGCCGGACGGGTGGGCGATCTGCGACGGCACCAACGGCACCCCGGACCTGCGCGGCAAGTTCATCAAGGCCACGGGGGGCAACGCGGGCGGCACCGGCGGCAACGCGACCCACGGGCACAACGCCCACACGATCGACGATCACGCGGCCCACGCGCACGGAATCACGAACAACGTCACGTCCGTCAACCAGCCGACAAGCTGCGGAAACAGCGAGTTCTCGACCAACACGACGGACAACTTCGGGCCGCAGTCCCATTCCGGCTCGCTGACGCACAACGCCGCGAACCACGAGCCGCCGTACTACGAACTCTGCTTCATTATGAAACTATGATCCTGCGGTTCCATCGGCCCAGGTACAACGTTTACGTCGCCGTGGAGGACGGGGCGCGCAGGTTCAGCGTCATCGTGCGGCGATCCGCCTGGGGCTGGGTCATCGATCCCAGCGGCCAGCGCCGGCGGCACACCTACAAGAACCTCTGGGCCTGGCTCCGCTCCGCCGACGGCATCCAGGCCGTCTCCCGGCGCTGGGCGGCGGAGTTCATCAAGTCCGCTAGGCCATGAGCCGCTGTGACCTCTGCTGAGGGCAGCGGCAAGGTGGCCGAGAGTTAGTCACTGGAAATCGGGGGCGATTGCTGGTACATTCCCGCGGTCAACCCACTCTAAGGCGTTGCGGGGCCAAGCCAGATGCAGTCTTGGCCGGAAAAAGCTGTTAAGACGTGTTGTCGGGGCTGCCGCACGCAGGCCCGCTGGACACGTTGCGAGCGACGACGGCGAGCGTGGCCGCCTCACTGATCCTTGCCGGACTGGGAGCTTCGAGAATGAGCTATTCGCAACATCTGACGCCTCGCCCGGAGGTTCTTACCGACGATGGGATCGAAGGCATCATCGACCTTCGCAATCTGGACGACCGCAGACACCGGAAACTCGAATCCAAGCCCGATGCCTTCCTCAATCTGACTTATCCCACGGCGGATATCAAGCGAGTCGTCGAGCGGCTTAACGACCGGTTCTCGCGCCGAACAGACACTTCGGCCCTGTTTCTCTTTGAGGGTCTAAAGGGCAGCGGCAAGTCGCACATGCTGGTGTTGATGTACCACCTGCTGAAGCATCCCGCCGAGGGATGCCAGTGGCTTTCGCAACACGGGCTTTCGCTCAGCCTGCCCGCCGACACCGCTGTGGTGGCGCACAAGTACACGGACAGCCCCATCCTGCGCGTGTGGGAGTTCGTTTTTATGCAGGCGCAGATGACTGTTCGGGGGAAGTACGACATATACCCCGACGACAAGCAGGTGTTGGAAGCCATCGGTGATCGTCATCTGATCCTGATCCTGGACGAGTTGGAACAAGGCATTCGGATGATCTCCGATGATGCGCTGAGGCGGCAGAACATTGCTTTTCTGCAAATGCTGTCCGAGTTGGGCAACCGCTCCCCCCAGGTGACGATCTTCGCCAGCATCTACGACGCCGGCCAAGAACCTGGATCAACACTGATTCGCGTTCCTAACGTCCGCGTCCAGTTCGCCCGGTCAACGCCTGCGGACAAGGCCCGAGTCGTCCTGCATCGGCTTTTCCAAAACTTTCTCGCGATCAACCATGCCACGGTGGCGGGCACAATCGACAGCCTGCTCAACACGTGGCGTCGATTTATTCCCGCGTTTGACTCCGAAGGCTTCCGCAGCAGGATGCAGGAGAGCTACCCATTCCACCCCGAACTCCTGACGCTGATCTTAGAGGACATGCCGCAACGCGGTACCTTCCAGAACATCCGGGGCTCGCTAGGATTCCTGGCCAACCTCGTCCGAACGACGCACCAGACAGAGGACATTATTACCGCGGGCCACGCTACGATTCGCGACCTTGAGACGGCTACGCGCCTCCAAGACCTCGATCCGGGCGGAGACCTTATCAACAGCGCCAAGACGAACGTGGACGAGCTGGCGAAGTACCCGCTGAGTGATCGCATCGCCGCCGCCACGATCCTCTATACACTCGCCGGCAAACACCGCGGGGCAAACCGGGAAGAGTTGATCCGGCACGTCATGCTTCCCGGTGCCGACATCAACGACTTCGAGCAGACGCTCCTCGCTTTCCGAAAGTACGCATCCCACTTTCACACCGCCGACGGCCGCTTCTTCTTCGACATGGAAGAGAACGCGGATGCCAAGGTGGAATTCCGCAGTTTGACTATCGATCCGGACGGCTCAAAATCCAAGGCCATGCTTCGGACGACTTGGACAGCCGAGGTTTTCAGCGAAACTGAAACCGCTGTCGTGTTTTCCAGCCCGGAGGACACGAAGGCTGCTTTGGAGGGAATGCGGAAGGAACGCCTTCGCATCGCGCTTGCACCTCGTCAGTTGACGCCCGATGAGCGGCATGAACTTTATCACGGCTTGTCCGTTCGCAATCAGGTGCTTCTGCTGGAACCCAAGGCCAGGGATTTCAGCCTGGACGGCAATGCGGACCTGACAAAGTGGGGGCAGCGATGCTTGGCAGCAAAGGAACTGCGAGACCATGCCGAGCGGGCTGGCGATAACAACCGGCGGGATGAATATGACCGGATCGGCCGGGAAGACCGCAGACACATTGCCGACACGATCAAGAAGGCCGGCCTTCAGTACATCCATTTTGATGCCTACGGTGGGTCTGCGGCGGCAGACCGGGCGGAGCCGGAAAACCTTGGCAACGCGGTGACAAAGGAACAAGTTGTGGGCTGCCTTAGCCAGCAATTCTTCTATACGCAGGTTTTTCAGGAGCACATGGCTGCGCGGCTGGATCAGGTCAAAGGCAAGCTGGTCCGGGAAGTGGACAAGGAATACCGGGAGACGCTGACCTTCCCCGTACCCACGGCCGCCCAGAGCGTGACGAAAGCGATCCGTGAACTTTGCAAGGCCCGCAGGATTGGCATCTACCACGCCGCAGGGAACTATTCCGGCGGAGACCCGGCGCTGTCGGAGTCGGAACTGATGGACGCCCGCGTCGGGGATCCCGTTGAAAACGCTCCACCAGAACCTTCACGGCCCCCTCAGCCGCAGCCCCCGACGCCTCCGGCGGACCTTGATCGGCTTGAAGTGCTGCCGGCCGGCCCGTTGTGCCTGTATGCTGCCGATACCCGCCAGTTGACCGTCACTGGTTTTGACGCGAAAGGGCGGGCCATCCCAAACGTCAATGTGGCTTGGCAGTCGAGCAACTCGCCCTCCGTATCCGTTTCGATCTCCGGCGATCTTGTTGCCCAGACCGATGGCCAGGCCCAAATCACCGCAGCCGCAGGCAGCATCATAAGCAACGCCGTCAGCATCACGGTTGCGGCCGGACCATCGGAGCAAGTCGCCATCCCACCCAAGCCGTCCAAGGGCGCCCTGCGCCAGGAGATCGCCTCACGCCTGGCCCAGATCGAAGGGGTCAGGATCACGGGCATTCGCTTCCAGCTTTTCCAGACGGAGCAGGAAGTCGAGCTTTCAACGCTTTCCGCCGGTTTGCGCGGGGGACTCTCTGGGCTTGGGACGATCATGTTCGAGGTGACGATCTCGAAACGAGGCGATATGACCAAGCCCCAGATCGAGCAGTTCTGCGAGCAACTGCCCGACTTCCGGGGCGCTCAATACTCGGCACGGCTGGAGATTATCCGTGCGAGCCGACAGGAGTAGGCTATGGGAGCGGTGACGCCCAACATCCTGGAGAAACTTACGCAGACCGGCCCCAGGCTTCCGTGGCTCGCCCGTTGGCTGCTGGATGATGTCTGGTCCGATGGCAATTACCGCGATATGCCGCCAGGCCAGTACCTTCAGGCTGGTGAACAGACAGTCAATGAAATCGAGGAGGTCATCTGCGCCGCGGCCGGTCGGACATACGACGAGCTTCTGCAACCGGTCCCCGCCGACCGCGATATCAAGCGGTTCCTGACCGCAGGCCAGCGATGCGCTGCCGTCGTCTTCGATGGTCTGTCCTTGCGGGAATTTCCGCTGCTCAAACATCTGGCGGCGCAGTCCGGCCTGCGCGTGGCTAAGGAAGGCTGGTCGGTAGCTGCCACGCCCAGCGAAACCGTGGACTTCGTCGCTTCCCGTATGGGGGTCGGGGCCATCGGTCCGTCCCAGCTTCCGAGCTGCGCCGCCTTGCGGTCACAGGGGGTATCTTGCCACTATCTAAACGAGGTCAACCAGAGGACCACGCTCGACTCGTCGGCCCAGGCCATTCTGATCTGGTCGGCCTTCCCCGACTACCGCTACAAGGAACGCGACGCCAAGTTCCCGGAGTTGTTTGAGAACCTGCACAACATGATGATGACAGCCTGGCAGAATAGCGTACAGACTATCGTCCAGGACGCTCCGGGCCGGCGGATTCTCGTCACTAGCGACCACGGCTACGTCTACCTCGGTTCTGGCTGCTCGTTTCAGTGGGACAACGCGGCGATATTGCCCCTGTCGGCTTACTTCGGCGGCGAACGGTTCGCCCGCCTGTCCGAAAAACCAAATCCGCCGCCGCATCGGGGCGTGGCGACGGTGAGCGACCGCGGCGTGGCTATGATCCGTGGCCGTGTCCAGACGCATCCGCGAGGCGAAGCCGCCCGCAAGCTCTACAAGCACGGCGGGATGTCCCTCATGGAGATGCTTGTTCCCTGGTTGGTCATAGAGGCCACTACATGAGCAAGGAGTGCATCGCGCATGGCGGCTGACAGACCCAAGAAGTGGGCCATTGAAGACTCGTTCCCCATCGTGGATATCAACCGCCTGGCGGTGCCGGAGCGCAACTCCTTCAAGCCAATCTACCAGATGCACAAGTGGTTCGCCCGCCGGGCGTCGTGTGTCTTCCGCGCCATCCTTCTGGGTTGCCTCAAACCGCTGCCGGTCGATAAAGACGGCAACCCCACCAAGAGCGGCGCGGAAGTCATCATGGAGGAGTTCTACCGGGATCACACCTGCGACGCGGATACCAACGACAAAGTCGTCCTCGACCCATTCATGGGTGGCGGAACCACCGTTGTCGAAGCTCTGCGCCTCGGCTGCAAAGTCATTGGCATCGACCTCAATCCCGTTGCCTGGTTCATCGTCAAGGCCGAGACGACCCCAGTCGACATCGCCGCGATCAAGCAATCCTTCGACGACTTGGCCGGCCGCGCCGTTCCCTGGTCCGGCAAGCCGCTCAAGCAGGCGCTTCTGGACCTCTACAAGACCACCTGCCCTTGTTGCGGGAACATCGACGCCGACATCATGTACGCCTTCTGGGTCAAGTCGGCCATCTGCACCGACCCAACCTGTCGCAAGCAAGTCCTGCTCTTCGGCGACTACCTCGTTGCCGCGAAGCAGCCATCCATCCGCTACTACCAAGATGCCGCCTGCCCCAAGTGCTCAAAGACCTTCGATTGGGAGATCGATCCGGCCAGCCTCATCGCCGATCAATCCCTGACCGTCGTTAACAATACCGACGGGGCCGGCGTTGGCCGCGGTAACAAGCGATGGGCCTTCGCGACGAAAGAACCGGTAATTTGCCCCTGGTGCGATCAGTCGGTCAAGCCGCGGCTTTCTTCTACGAAGTCCAGCCGCAAGAAAGTTCCGCTCAGCGTGCTCCTTTGCCCGCACTGCCAGGCCGTCTGGCAATATCGCGGCACTGTCCCAGATAGTGCGGCCTGCCCGGCGTGCAAGCACGAATACGAGCCGGCCAAGGGCAACACTCCCGAAAGCGGGAAGTTCGTCTGCCCGCACTGCGGCAAGAAGGATGCGATCATCAACTCCGTCCGTTCCCTGCCGGAAGACCATCTTCTCCCGATGTCCATGTATGCGATTCATGGCTACTGCAAGTCCTGCGACAAAGGCGGCGGTGATGGGCCGGAAGAAGATGACGCTTACTCGTCGAATCTCGGCGCTTCTCCGGGTGCGAACAATACATCGGCAGCACAAGCGTCGCTGATGGGTGGACACCGCTGTCTGATTGCCAAGACTGGCGGCAAGTTCTTCAAGCGAATCGCTCCCGCCGACCTTGATCTCTATACCCGTGTATCCCAGACATGGGAACAGCAAAAGGGGCAATTACCCTATCCCAAGAGCGAGATTCCTCTTGGCGAAAAGACCAAATCGGGTCTTCTTGCACACCATTACCATTGCTGGCACCAGATGTTCAACCCGAGGCAGTTGGTCGCTCTATCGAGCCTCTTGAAATCAATCATGCAAGAACGCGACCCGACGCTTCGTGAGTTTCTGCTGGGAGCCTTCATGATGACCACAGAGGCCAACAATCTCTTCACTTGGCAGATCTCCAGTAGGAGCACCCCGGGAGGTACGGCACCCGGTGGCGTCCTTCGCCGCCACGATTTCACTCCGAAGGTAGACGTTTGCGAGCAGAGCGTGTGGGGCGTCATTTCGGGCAACAACACTTTCCGTAACCGAATGCAAATGGTGCTGGAAGGGGTCAGCTTTGCCAGTGACCCTTGGGACACCAAATGGGACGCAGAAACGCAGTGGGTCAAGCGAGTCCATACATCGGAATCATTTGTGAAGCCCGAACTTGCGGACCTGCGTCAGGGTGATTCCAGAAAGCTAGATGTGGAAGTGGCAGACTTCGTGATAACTGACCCTCCATATGCTGACAACGTCAACTACGCCGAACTGTCCGACTTCTTCTACGTGTGGTTGCGCCTTGCTCTCCAAGGCGACCATCCAGAATTCGCGCCAGAGTATACTCCCAAGGCCGAAGAGATCATCGAGAACCGCACACGGGGACTTTCCGGGGGCGATTTTCAGCAGGCGTTGCAGGAAGTCTTCAAAGCCAGTGGGACCGTGTTGCGCGACGACGGTGTGTTGGTCTTTACGTTTCACCATAAGGAAAATGAAACATGGGAAAGTCTGCTCGACGTGATATTCCAGGCAGGCTTCCATTGCGAGGCGGTGTATCCGATTCACGCCGAGCGGGAGGCGTCGCTTCATCTTCTGGATAACCAGGCCATTTCCTACGACCTGATCCACGTCTGCCGGAAGCGAAGTGACGCGGCCTTGGAGCCGCGGAGTTGGGCGGGTATCCGGCAGGAGGTCCGCCGGCGGGCGCGGCAAGAGATTGAGACGATCCAAGGTGGCCGGTACGGGAACCAGCCGTTGCCTCCCGCCGACGTGAACATCATCCTCATTGGCAAGTGTCTTGAACTCTACAGCCGTCACTATGGGTGCGTCCTCGACCACGAAGGTCAGAACGTTCCGCTCCACGCGGCGCTGGAAGCGATTCGCATGGAGGTAGACCAGCTTGTTGGCGCCGAGCAGCCGTTGCCCGGCGAACTGGCCGACATTGACCCTGTGAGCTACGTGTACTTGGTCTGCTTGGCTGCAAATACATCCGATATCAAGAGCGATGAACTCAACAAGTACACTCGCGGCGTGATCGAAGCGGACGAACTCACAGCGGCGGGCCTTATCATCAAAGGCAGGATGGGCCGCGGGCGGTCTTTCAAGATCAAGTCGCCCGCCGAGCGGTTCAGTGAGATTCAGGAACGGCTGGACGAGCAGGGCAGCAAGCCGCAGTCAACCTTGCCGGGCATGGAAGAAGCGGTGCCAGGCGAGGCCGGGAAGATGCCGTTTATCGACTACGTGCATTTCCTGATTGCCCTGGTGGACGGCGGAGAGAACCTGCGACCGTGGATGGAGCGATTCCGCGGCCTGACGCCTCAGATTCGTGCCGCTTGCGAGTACCTGCGTCATAAGCAGTCGAACTTCGCCCCGGCTTGTGAAAAGATACTGAAATTCATCGAGGTCACGCCGCTCTACGGATAGAGGTGACGCCATGCCCGGATACAAGTTGATGGAATTGTCGAATATGCAGCCGCACAAGCCTAATGGCTTCGTGCCTGTGCCTCCAGAGAACGTCGTCGGCATCCTGGACTTCCTGCGGGAGATCGACGAAGAAGGTCGCTTGCCGTTCCCCAGGTTCTCTAGATGGCAGGTCGTAGGTTTGGAGGAGGTCTTGTTCGCCGCCAAGCCCAGGGACAGGGAGGTCGCCATAGAGATTCGTTCCCAATTGAACAAGGCGGCCAGCGATCTTGGGAATCGGCTTCTTCTGGACATCCAGGTCGTCTTCGGTGGCGAGATCGTCCGTGGCGCGGACCTGATGGTGAATTACCGAGGCGCCTCGCTTCCCATTCACCTGATCTTCAACCATCCCCGACAGGAAAAAGACGCCAGCGGAAACGCTTTCTATCCGATGGAGTTCCACCTAAGCAGCCAATGACGGCTTTGCCCGACATCTCGGTGGGCCAGTGGGTCCGCGTCGCCGAAAGGGAAGACCTTGGCAGCGGCGAGGTGGTGCGTGTTCGCGCCTCCGGCGGGCGACAGGAAGTCGATGTCGCCTTCGACGACGCTGGCGGCCGGCGGCTTGTGACCTTCCCGGCTGACCGGTTGGCTGTTGTGCCCGACATGTGGCAGCGGCTCGCCACCGGCCCGTATGATCGGCCAGCCGATTTCCTGCTGAAACAACTGGCGATGCAGTTTCCACTCCACAACAGCGGCGGGGAGTTGTCCAATAGCCGGACGGACCTCCTTCCGCACCAGATTCTCCTGACGCGTGACGTTGTTGCCGCCGAAAGACGGCGATTGCTCATTGCCGATGATGTTGGCCTGGGCAAGACCATTGAGACGGGAATGGTCATCCGCGAACTCGTCACCCGCAACCTGGCGCAGCGCGTGCTTATCATCTGCCCGGCAGGGCTTGTGAAGAACTGGCAAAGGGAGTTGAGGGAGTGCTTCCGCCTGCATTTCGATGTCCTGGGCATCGACTTCCTGGACAGCGGCATCGCCTGGGAAACCCACCATCGAGTCATCGCTTCGATCGACACGGCCAAGCAGCCCAGACGGATGGAGCGGCTCCTGGGCGGGCCGAACTGGGATTTGGTGGTCATCGACGAGGCCCATCACCTCACCCGGAAACGATACGGCAAGAAGGTCGATACGACACAGAACTTCCGGTTGGCCGAGGCCATTCGCGGGCATACACGCGACCTTCTGTTCTTGTCGGCGACGCCGCACCAAGGCGATGCGTTTCAATTCTGGTCGCTCATTCAACTGCTGGACGACCAGCTTTTCGACTCGCCGGAGGCGATGTTGGACCACCGGGGCCTGCTAAACCGCGTCATGATCCGCCGGATCAAACGCGAAGTGACCTACGCGGACGGCACGCCCATCTTCATGCGACGCCAGGTATTCTCGGAACGGTTCCAACTGGCGGCGCGGGAGCGAGCCTTTTATGACCGTTTGACGGAGTACCTGCGCGAAGGTTACGGCGTCGCGGGCGTGGGCCAGGGCCGCACCACCTCCGGCCAGCGGGCGGTCGGCTTCGTAATGACCGCATTCCAGAAGATCATGTCCAGCAGCCCGCGAGCGATCCGACAGGCGTTGCGGCGGCGACTGCTGGTGCTGCTCATCCGCCAGCAGATTTCGGTGGAGGTCAAGCGGGGGCAGGGATCGTCTGACGAATCGTTGCCCAGGAAGATTGTCGAGCTTCAAGATGAGATGCGGGCATTGGCCTCGCAGATACTCGGCGTTCCCGCCAGGGAATCGCATTGGGCGGAAGCTGACGCTTACATCGCCCAGATGAAGCAACGTCTGGTGAAGAAGGTCAACGGCGAAATCACGGCCTGGGCACTGGACGGCGATGAGGATGCTGACGACGTAATCATGGCCGACACGACTATCCCCAACGAGTCGGAAACCGTCCGGGAGTTGCTGCGGATCGTGCCCGACGGGACCGACCGCAAGTTCGACACCCTGGTCCGCGCGATCGAGCAGGTCCGGGCCGGAAACTCGGACGAGCGGTTCGTGATCTTCACGCAGTACCGCGAGACGTTGGAGTTCCTGCGCGAGGAACTAGCCAGGCTGTATGGCCAGGACAACATTGCCACTGTCAAAGGCGGCCCCTTGGATGACAAGATCGCGGCGGTCGAGCGGTTCTGGGAGCCGGACGGGGCGAGGTTTCTCGTCAGCACGTCGGCAGGCGGCGAAGGCATCAACCTTCAGGTGTGCCGCGTGCTTTTCAACTATGACCTGCCCTGGAATCCGATGGCGGTTGAGCAGCGCATCGGCCGCATTCACCGCTACGGCCAGCAGGACACGGTGCAGGTCTATAACCTGATCGCGGAAGACACAATCGAGCAACGGATTTACGACCTGCTGGAAGAGAAGCTCCTGGACATTGCCCGTACCATCGGCAAGGTTGATCCGGTGACGGGTTCGGTGGCGGAGGACTTCCGTGGCGAAATCCTTGGGTTTATTGGCTCTGCGCCCAACTATCAGGAGCTTTACCGAAAAGCGATCCTGGACCGGGACTACCGGCGCACCGCCGAAGAACTTGCCCAGATGATGCAGACTGCGGCTGTGGCCAGCCAAGCCCTCCAATCGCTTGCCCAGGACTTGACGGCCTTCAACCTGGAATACTACCGGAAGCTCCAGGGCGAACTGACGCTGCAAGACCTCAAGACGTTTGTGGAAACGGGCATCCTGCGACTTGGGGGCACGTTCATTCCCGAAGGCGACTTCTACCGTATCGAGACGCCGCAGGCGCTTCGGGGCTATCGCAACGTGGCAGCCCGGTACGATACGGCCTGCTTCCGCCGCGATATCGCTATGAGGCGCAAGAGCGCCGACTTCATGGGCATCGGACATCCGCTGGTGGATGCTGTTGTCGCTCATTTCCAGCGGGCCTCCTGGCCGGGCGACGTGACTGTCCTCAAAACGGGCGAAGCCACTGCATCCTTGTCCGTGCGATATGTCCTGGAAGCGAGCATGGAGGATGGGACGTGTCACCGGAAATACGAGTCCGTGCAATTCGGCAGCGAAGGTTCCTGGCAAGTCCGAAGCCCGAAGAAGGACGTTGATGCGCTGGCGGATGCGCGGGCGCCTTCGTCGGATCAGCACGCGCCCGCCGACGTACCCTCCGTTCGGCAGAGAGTGGAGAATGCGATTGCCGATGCGGAAGCACAGTTCAGGACCGGCCTGACAGGGGCACAAACCGTGCGAGGCCGTCTGACAGGCGTGGCCGTGATCGCCAAATAACGACCACAACTATCGGAACGCCAACTACCGGGACAGGAACTGCGGGTAGCACGGTTTGGAAGCAACCTGACTATCATTTGAGCGGCATGGAAGTTGGAACTACCGTGTAAGTGGCCGGTGATTTCTTGGCCTGGAAGTCCGGAGCTAAATCATGGCTGGTCAGTATGAGTTGAAGAAGTTTCTGACGCTTGCAGCGAGTGGGATTCTCAAAGAGTACTTCGTGAGAATCGGCTGGGACCCGGGCGTTGAATGGGAGGGAATGGGTAGAGACGGGATAGAGTCGCTGTTCAAGGCGATCCGGAGGGCGCCCGACGAAGTGCATGGCCAGATCAACCGAGATTTCCAGCAGGTTAACGAACTGGCCACGGAAGGCGGTATTCGTGCGCTGATCGATGAGGGAAAGTTCCGTAAGTTCGATCTCGGCGAGGCATTGAAGGCCGTCAGCGGTCTTCACAACAAGATTCTTCGCGTGTTTCTTGACCACCCAGCGGAGCCCGGCCAGAAATCGATACTCGATGTAGCGCGGCGGTTCAACAAGGCAGATAAGCTGCCGGGAAGGAGCTGGCGAAAGCGGAGTGGAGTGCCCGCGGTTGAACACGCCAAGTCCAAGGATGATGATGCCGCCAAGAAACTGGAGGAAGGTCGGAAACGCCTTGAAGACGATCTTCAATCGTACTACCAGAACAAGGAAGGTCGCGGCTTTGGGTGCGAGGTCGGTCATTTTGAGAGGGGCGACAGGCTCTACTGGTTTGGCTACGTCCGCAATTACGATGATGTCAATCTAGAATGGGGCGACACTAGTGTCGTCCCCCGCGATTTCAAGCCAGTCTTCGAGGTTATCTTCGTGCATTCCAATGCCACGGGGTCCCTCGACATTTTCGTGAAGGGCGACAAGGACACGGTGGCGGAACTTCAGACGCTTTGGGGCCGGGCCGTGCTTGGGACCGAAGACCTGGGCACTCCCCCGGAGCGCGGTGTCGAATACGAACTGAACATCTTGAAGACCAAGCGCGAGTTCAAGTTCGATCCGGCGGATGGGATACAGGCTGTTCGTGTCAGCGGGTTGCGACTGTCTCTCATGGGCGACCGACAGAACCGGCGCATCACCTTGGAGGCCAACACAAGGAAGAACCCGAGGCTCGTATTCGACTTGATGGACCAGGTATTCAGGACTCCCGGCCAGGGCGCCGGAGAGCCGGACGGCAAAGACCCCAGGCTGTCGCTCGATGTTGTCAACGTGACGCAGGCGGTAATCAACTTCGTCTTTGCGGCAGACACGCCCAGCGGCAAGCAGACGATCACCGCCCGTGTCTCGTATCCCAACTCGTGCAGCCTGAAATATGAGCCGAAAGAGGAAATCGCCCGGAAGTATCTCCGCCTATGGGAAATCGATGTCTCCAAGTGTACTCAATCTGATCCTGAAGGCTCTTGACGCCAACGGTGAAGCCGTCTTCAGCCGTGAAGACATCGCCGCCTGGCCCAAAGAGGATTTCGACGAAGCCCTGCGCACCGGGCTATTGGAGGAAGCTGCGCCAGCCGACGAAGTTGAATGCCCCGGCTGTGGAGACGCTTGTCTCGAAGACGTGGAGTTCATCTACGGCGACAAGCCCGCAGACACGCGAGCCTACGTAATCTGCGGCCAACGAGACGATATTGGACGGGTGCGGATTCCGCTGGAGACGCTTGACAGATGGGCGGTGAACCGGGAGCGGGCCAATGGGCTACGTCCCCCCGTCAAGCATACGGCGAAGAAGAAGGGCAGCACCAAGAAGCCGAAGGTCTCGGCAGCCAACAACCGAGTGCTCTTGACGTCAGCCCTTGTTGCCCACCATCGCTGCGACACTGACGAACCCAACTGGGAGCCAATGTCTCAGGAGTCGCTAGTAAAGACCTTGGGTTGGTCTCAGCCAACCGTGAGCCGAACGATGGAAGCCGTTTTCGGCAAAGATCCGATGCGAAAATACCTCCGCCTGTGCAGCCAAGCGCAGATTACTGGCTTTCTGAAGAAACAGGATGACGGCCGCCACGATGTTGAAGCCTTCGATCCTCATTCAGATATTCACTAACGTTTGAATAAGCTGCCGGAATCTTCTGGTGGCCGAACCTCTTGTTGTGTCCCCACTTCTAGATTGTCCCTAGGCGTGTTTCGCAGATTCTCTGAATACGCCGGCCCTTGGTATACGCGGATGCGTAAATCCGCAACGGCAATATCAGGAGCAATGCAATGGGATATCGAAGCACACGCGAAGTTGCAAAATTGTTGGGACTCAATCCCAGCCGGTTGGCAAGGGCCGTCTGGGATGGCCGGCTCACCCCACCCGGCAAGACGCCGGGCGGCGCCTTTCTTTGGACCGCAGAGGATGTGGAAAGGGCCAGTTGGCTGCTTAGGCATCGTGACGCCAGCGACATCTTGGTGAACGCCCAGGAGGTGGCACATGGTTGAGAAACCTCTCGTCACCGCTTGTGCTTGCGGGCAAGCCTGCCAACTGCTGACCGTCAAGGACGTGGCGGCGATGCTCAAGATTCATCCGCGAAGCGTTTGGCGAATGAGCGCCATGGGGAACATCCCCGCGCCACTGACCCTCGCGTCCAAGACGATCCGGTGGCGGCTCAAAGACATTGAGGCCCACGTTGCTAAGCTGGCGGCCCAGGCCGATCAGGTGCGGGCATGACCGAGAAAATGCTTCGGGTGTCTCGGCGGAATCCGTGTCCGGTGTGCGAGAAGTTCCGTTGGTGCGGCGTTTCGCCCGACGGTTCGGTCTGTGTCTGTATGCGGGTTTCCGATGGCGCTGTCCAGAAGACCAAGAACGGCGGCTGGCTGCATCGGCTTAGAGAGCGGGATCTCCCGCCGAGGGCTCGTGTGCGAAGAATCGTGTTCGCCGAGCCGGAGATGCCGTCCGTGAATTGCGGCCGGCTGGCGGCAGACTTCGCCGCCGCCGCAGACCCCGCAAGGTTGGGCGAATTTGCCAAGGGCCTGGGGCTATCCACCGACAGCCTGACTCGGTTGGAAGTCGGCTGGTCGAGCGACAGCAATGCCTGGGCGTTCCCCATGAAACGCGGGCATCAGATTGTCGGCATAAGGTTGCGCTCTTGGACCGGCCACAAGTGGTCGGTTACAGGTGGCCGGGAAGGGCTGTTCGTCCCGGACGGCCTGATTTTCTCGGAGATGCTGTTCATCGCTGAAGGCCCGACGGACACAGCATCTCTCTTGGACATGAGCTTCGATGCGGTCGGCAGGCCAAGTTGCTCTGGCGGAGTGCGGCTACTCGTTGACATGGTGCGAGCCCGCAGGGTCGGTGAGGTCGTTATCGTCTCCGACGTGGACTCTCATGGGGCCGGCCAGCGCGGGGCGGAGTCGCTGGCCGTGGCGCTGGCGCCGTACTGCCCGTCGATTCGGGTGATCGCGCCTCCTGACGGCATCAAGGATGTCCGCGATTGGAAACGCACCGGAGCCGGGCGCAACGACATCATGGCCGTTGTCGAGGCCACGCCCGCGCGACGGCTGGTGGTTCGTAGCGAACGGATTCAGCCCAGCGGAAGGCGGGTGCATCATGGGTGATACGGCACTGACATTTGAGTACAAATCTTCCATGCGAGGGCAGACCATCCTCACCGCCAAGTTGGGCGAGAAGGTGGTCTACACGCACAAGTTCGACATCAACCGGGCAGACCAACGTGCGAAGTTCATCACGGCGATGTGCAAGGGGAAGAAAGGGATTGCCAAGTATCGCAAGCAGGCGGCTGAGGAACTGGACCGCATTGCGGCTGCGATAGCCTCGCCGCCGGCCGCGCAAAGCGAAAAGGGCGACACGGGGCAGCCGGAACAGGGATTTGTTCCCTATGTGCGGGCGAAGGACGGCCTCTACCGCATCAAGAGATCGGAAAGCGGGGATGTTCTAACACCGCTGACGAACTTCGACGCTCGCGTCGTCGCCGACGTGCTGCGCGACGACGGCGCCGAGAGACAGAACTCGTTGGAGATCGAGGCGGTGATCGGCGAGAGCGTCCAGCGGTTCACCATACCAGCGTCATCTTTCGCAAGCCTGAATTGGGCCATCGAACATCTTGGCTCCAAGGCAATCGTGTATGCCGGCTCCACGGTCAGGGACCATGCCCGCGTTGCGATCCAGATTCTTAGTGGCGAACGCAAGCAGTTGACCGTCTACACGCACATGGGCTGGCGAAAGGTCGATGGCCAATGGGTCTACCTCCACAACGGCGGCGGCATCGGTGAGGGCGGGACGCTGGCGAACGTTACTGTGGACCTCGGCGATGGCCTGTCCTTGTATCGACTGCCTGACCCGTCACAAGGCCAAAAGCTCAAGGACTCCATCGCCGCAACCCTGCGACGGCTGGACCTTGCTCCGGATGTGGTTTCAGTTCCGACGTTCATCGGTCCATTTCGCGCAGCGATGGGTCAGTGCGATTTCACGTTGCATTTGGAAGGAACCACCGGCGTCTTTAAGAGTGAGGAAGGCGCGCTTATGAACCAGCATTTTGGACTTGGCCTTGACGGGAGGAATCTGCCGGCAAGTTGGCACAGCACGGAGAACGCGCTCGAAGGCTATGCGTTCACTGCCAAAGACGCCATCTTGGTGATCGACGACTTTGCCCCCGCCGGCCCGCCACACGAGGTTCAGCGGTGGCATCAGAAGGCCGACCGGATCATACGTCACCAAGGCAACAACAACTCTCGCCAGCGGATGCGCCCTGACGGTTCACTGCGCCCGCCCAAGCCCCCACGCGGTATGATCGTCTCGACGGGTGAGGACGTGCCCCGTGGCCATAGCTTGCGGGCGCGGATGTTCATCATCGAGATCAACGAGGGCGACATCGACGTGCCGAAGCTCACGGCCTGCCAGTCCGACGCGGCGGCGGGCCTCTACGCTGTGGCGATGGCCGGTTTTATCCAGTGGCTTGCCGGGAGATACGACCAAGTGCGGACGACCTTGCCGGCGCAAATCAGTGAACTTCGCCAGCAGGCGACCATCTCGGGTCTGCATCGACGCACGCCAGGCGTTGTTGCCAGTCTCGCCATTGGCCTGAAATACTTCCTCGATTTTGCCCAAGAGGCCGGAGTGATGGACGCAGCCCAGGCCGACGCCCTTTGGCGCCGTGGCTGGCTTGCCCTTGGCCGAGTGGCCGCTAAACAGGAAGCGTTTCACAAGGCCAGTGAACCAACACGGCGGTTCATCGAACTTCTGCTTAGCGCCCTTGCCAGCGGACATGCCCACATCGCCGGGCCGGATGGCGGCTGCCCCCAGGATATGCCGGAAGCATGGGGCTGGCGGTTGAAGACCGTCGGCCACGGCTCATACGCGCAAAATGACTGGCAGTTCCAAGGGGATCGTGTCGGCTGGGTTGAAGGCGACACAGTGTATCTGGACCCAGAGGCCAGCTATCGTTCGGCACAGGCGATGGTGGCGAGCAGCGCCGATGGTCTGGGGATCACGGCCCAGACGCTACGGAAGCGGTTGCACGAACGCGCCTTGTTGGTCAAAGACGACAGCAGGGAGACTCTGACGGTCAGGAGGGTGCTGGAAGGACGCACGAGGCAGATTCTCCAACTCGTAGCCGGGGTCATGGTCCCTCAAAAACCCGACATTCCTGACATTCCTGACAGCGCGGCGGAGGCTTCAGGGGCAAAATGTCGGGAATGTCAGGTTTCTCCAGGGGTAGACCCCCAGGATCAGCAAGTTGAGATCGATGAACGGGCAGGCATCTTGGAATTCGACGGCAATCTGCCGCGTGAACAGGCGGAGGCCGAGGCCGCGCGGTTGGCGACGGATGGACAAAAAACATAAAAACGAGGTGCTATTATGTCGCTAAGTAGGCTGGGCATCGTTACACTTACGCAGGATGAAGGCCAAAATGGACATTCAGGAACAATTGCGGCAGGCGATTCTCAACGCGGGAATATCGCGGTATCGCTTGGCGAAGCTGTCTGGCGTGACCCAGGCCGTGATCTCAACCTTCGTGAACTATAAACGCAGCGCGACGATGGACACGGCCGCGAAGTTAGCAACGGCTCTGGGCCTGGAACTGACGCCCATGAAGCCTACCGGAAAGGGCAGGTGAAGCGTGGCGAGCATCTTCAAGAACAAGACAACAGGCAAGTGGATGATCGCATACTACGTCCGGCCGCGCGTGCGGAAGGTCGTCACCGGATGCACCGATCACAAGGCAACGAAGTCCCTGGCCGACAAACTGGAAACTGACGCCTTCCAGCGCCGCAGCGGCTTGATCGACCCCCAGGCCGACCGCTTCGCTGTCGAGGAACTCAGGCCGATGGTCGAGAAGGACGCCGCGGGCCTGCTGGTGGGGGGACACATGGCGGACTTCTACGCCGTGCTGGTGGGCAAAGGCGTAAGCGCGAAGCAGGCCGCCCAGGTTCGCGGGCGGGTCTTGGTGATCCTGAAGCTCGCCAAGGCCGAGCGGATCAGCCAGCTAGTCCCGTCGGCGGTACAGGCCGCTCTTGCGGCCGTCCGCGATCAGGTCAAGAGCAAGAACAGCAAGCAAACCAAGAGCCTCCAGACGGTGAATCACCACCTGCGGGCCATAAAGCAATTCTCACGCTGGCTCTGGACGGACCATCGCGCGCGGGCAGATTCGTTGGTAGGGCTCAAGGGCTTCAACGTCAAGTTGGACCGTCGCCATGATCGCCGGGCCATGACGGATGATGAGATAACCCGACTGATTCAGACGGCCCAAGCCGGGCCGACGGTGCTGGGCATGGCCGGGGTCGATCGGGCCATGCTCTACCGCGTGGCCGTGGGAACCGGCTTCCGGGCATCAGAGATTGGTAGCCTTACGTCCGAGTCCTTCGACCTGGACGCCGACCCGCCGACGATCACGATTGAGGCGGGATACAGCAAGCACCGGCGGAAGGATGTGCAGCCGATTCGGCCCGACCTAGCGGACCTGCTGGCGCCCTGGCTGGACGGCAAGGCGGCGGGCCAAGTGGTTTTCGCCATGCCGGAGAAGCCCGTCATGCTGATGCGCGCGGATCTCGACGCAGCCCGGCAGTCCTGGATTGGCGAAGGAGCGAACGAGAAGGACAAGGCAGAGCGGGCGGAAAGTCACTTCCTGGCTTACGAAGATGCGGCAGGGCAGTTCTGTGACTTCCACGCCTTACGCCATACGTTCATCAGCCGCTTGGTGCAGAGTGGGGCGTCGGTGAAGGTGGCGCAGGACTTGGCCCGGCACAGTAGCCCGATGCTGACCTTGGGCCGATACGCTCACGTCCAGATTGCGGACCATACCAAGGCCCTCGACGCCTTGCCCAACTTGGAACCGATGAAGGACACGCCGGACCAGCAAGAAGCCAAGGCGACAGGAACCTATGACGGAAGGCCCGGAAGTGGTATAGCGCCAGACAGAGCGCGCAAGGCTCACGGCATGGCAAAACCTGTCATCAACCGGCAAGATGTTCCTCTTGACGCCGGCCAATCGGAAACGCTGCAACTCCTTGCACCTGTCGGCACTTGTCAACAACCGGCACTATCCGTCACGACTGCGCCCGTCGGGGCTCGAACCCGAAACCTGCGGTTTAGAAGACCGGAGACGCTCACCAACCAAGCAGCAACACAGCAAGAACTTACGCAATCTTGCGATGGCCCGAATAGCGCGCCAATGAGCGCGCAGTCACCACAACCTGGCAACAACCGTCCTGAATCGCCCGAGCCCATGTCCGCCGATCTGGTCGCGATCATGGACGCTTGGCCGTCCCTGCCGGACGCCCTCAAGGCGGGCATCGTGGCAATGGTGAAGGCATCGGCCAAGGTGGAGGGCGGCCAGCAATGATCGCCCCTGAGCCATGCAGGACACGCTGGGTGGCCTTGCGGGCGTGTGACGCACATTCATGCTCATCGAGCGCGAGCGGTGAGCGTGGCGAGGCGAGTGACGCGCCCCGGCGCAAAGGGCGCGAGCGCGTCGGCCGGTGTGAGAGAGCGTGGGTCCTCCGCCCGACCCGAGAGGCGAAACACCTCACGGGGAAACCTTCCCCTCCAAACTAATCTTTCTTTCGCGAAAGACAGCCCGCGTAGCGTCGACCATGTCTCACGGATGCCTCGGCCGGAATCTGGCTCTTGACCTTGTGCCCTTCAGCATGTCGTGTCCCCTCGGAATTAGCTAATAATCTTCTCTGCGGACCCAGTCGGGACCGCCTTCTTCGCTGACCGCAGCAGCAGCCTTCTGGATTGACGCCTCGTCTGCATCCGGGAAGTTCTCGCGGAGAACCTCGGCAGCATAATACGGTCCACCATTCATGTATTGATAACCGCCTTCGGCGGACTCATAGGGGACACTGTTGGATGGATCTTCGTAATTTTCAAGAAACCACTCGGCCATCTGGTCGGGTGTTTCTGAGGTGGCGATGTCGTCTTTTGCAGGAGAAATGGGGACATCAGAACCCAGTTGATCGAGGTTGTACCCTTTCCATCCTGAATGTAGCTTCAGCGCGCGCGACAGATTTGTCTGGGACATCACCTCCGCCAACGCTTCCTGGAATGCTTCTGCGGATTCAAGGTTCAGATACACGGTTGCCCACTCAAAGAACCGCTCGGATGTGGCGAAATCAACGTCCTTGCCGGTCTTTTCACGATACTCCTTCCGCAGTTCCGGGCGCGGACCAAGAAGTGCCCCTTGTTTCTTGAGCCACCAGTCCTCTTTCCGGTCATCCACGACCAGGACAAGGTGTGCTTTCCGCTTCTCCATCTCCTTGAGCGCCTGTTTCCACAGGATCAGGTCACCCATCGCTCGATCGCCATCCTTCTTGGCGTCCTCATATCCAGGTGGAATGCCCTTGGCGAATCGTTCCTTGGCTTCCTCTCGGATTGCTTTCATCTCTTCGTCTGGCATGGGTGCGCCAATCCGACCACCCATTACGGTTCGCACGCGCTCTAGGAAGGGGTCTTCGTTCATTGACACGGGGTACAGTGCCTTGGCAGCCTCATACTTGGTCTTGAGGGCTGCGATGGTGGCTCCGAGGGATTCTTTCCAGTCGTCCCTGTCGATCAGTGGGTGGTGCTTGCGGATTGTGTCATCCAGGGATGCGAAGAAGTCGGTCATCACCTTGTCTGATGAGCCGAGAAGTTTCTTTGCCGCTGTTATTTGCTCGCCGATCACTGTCAGGCGATTGCGGTAGAATTCCTCCGCCACCTGGTGGGGAACCCAGAGCCGATTCTGGACTTTTGGGGATCCGAGTATCTGGAGCAGTCGATCCCGCTCCTTAGGGGGAAAGCGATAGATGTGCAGGTAGACATTCGTGTCGAGGACGATGACGCCAGTCTCCCAGACTTCCGTCTTCTCCTCCTCTGTCAGCGGCCAATAGTGTTTGAACTGGTCAGGCATCGACGTTCTCCTTTGGTCCAGTCTGGCGAAGGTCTCCCCGGTGGGGCCGGCCAACGGCTCCATCATACGGTGATCAATGCGGCGGCGACAAGACTTGAATCTGCCGCCAGCTATGAAGTTCCGACGCGATCCTTGCCAACATTGACGCTTCCCTCAGAAGTCAGTATCGCGGGCGCGCACATGCGAATTCCCCGACGAATTCACGTGCCCTAGCGGCTCAAAACGACTTCTGAGGGAGGCGTCAACATTGCCTGGGGCTCTACCCTTGCAGAAACCTGACATTCCCGCCATTCCTGCCGCACCCACGCGGCCGCCCAGCCCTGGTAGCCGCTCTGGCAAGCTACGGAAATCGTGGCCCTAGCGGACGTTACGCCGCAAACACGCGAGTAAAATCGTAGGAATTCGCGTACATTGATTCCGCAAGTCGCTGTAATGCAATCACTTCTATACGCTTAGAGCGATGAATTATTCTTTCGTGGCGGCCGCTATTTGGTGTCATAAGTCGTGTTCCATCATATACTTAAATCATCAGGAAGCACATAAGTACCGGAAGCGTAGAGGCTTACGGGCAGCAAGTTGAAAACGAAACAGGCTTTGTCTGACCCGGATGGTCCGGGCCGGAAAACAAGTGGCCGACGCGGTGCTAGTAACACCACGCCGGCCTGGATCACAGAAAGGTGCGCTTTCCATGACCCTTGCACAAGCTACCGCAGTCGCCGTTGAATCTCAAGTTCCCGCCGCATCGTTCAACTTCCAGCAGGCAATCGAGGACAACCTCCCGATGGCCAAGCGGATGGCCAAGTCGGCGTTCTTCCGCTGGGGCTGCAACTTCGACCAGGACGACCTGGAAGGCTATGCCAACCTGGGCCTCGTCAATGCCGCCACGCAGTACGACATCACGAAGGCAGCCGACTTCTCCGGGTTCGCGAACGTCCATATCCGCTGGGCGCTTTCGCGGGGCCGGGATGAAATGGCCGTCCTGAAGAAGAAGAACTACAAGGCCGCGATGGCCGGCAAGATGAAGAAGCCCACGTTCATCCATGAAGGCGGGGAAGGCAAGTTCAGCTTGGCCTCCGCACTGGTCAGCGATGACAGCCGGGAAATCGAGCAGCGGGACGCAAGCGAGGACATCTCCTCAATGCTCACGTGGCTTCAGGGTCACAACCCGCAAGCCGCGGACCTGATGCGGCTGGTGCTCCAGGGCAAGAGCATCCCCCAGATTGCGGCCCTTCAAGGCAAGAACGTCCTGGCGGTTCATTCGCAATACCACCGGGCCTTGGTCCAGTGGCGCAAGCAGTTCAAGCTCACAGACTGCCAAAGCTAATACTTGACAGAGAAGCTATAAGCTGTTCTAATGCACCCGTGACGATGAATGATTCAGCCATCGAACGGGTGCTTTTGTGGATGGTCAGCGGCCTGGTGGGCGCCGACCTCGAAACCGCCTGCATCGCCAAGCTCAATGTGGACCCCGCCGAGGTCAAGGCCGTCATCGCGGAGGCCCGCAAGCGGCTCACCCTGGCCTCGGAGTACAACCGGGATGAGCTTCTCGGTACGGCGATGACGCGGCTGAATGACCTGTATTCCCGGTGCATCCGCGTCGGTGAAGGTGGCAACCTTGCCAAGGCCCTGGACGTCCAGCGGGAGATCAATCGCCTCACGGGCCTCTACCGGCCTACCCGCCTTTCGGACGCCGACAGCGCCGGCAGCGAAGCGTCGGAAGAACTGGCGGCCATCGGGGAGCATCTTCTGCCCCTGGGCCTGACCAGCGAAGCGTATCCCCTGCGGGAACACGCCCGCCTTGCGGTCCAGCGGATCGAAGAACTTATGGCAACGGCCGGGGAAGGGGCGACACCATGAGCAAATCCTCCGATTGGGACATCGACCGGCGCAACGCCGAGAAGGAGCGGGCGATGACGATTTACACGATCGGCTACAGCGGTTGGAAGCCCGACGACCTGGAAAAGGCCGTCCGTGAACTGGGCGCCGTCCTCGTGGACGTGCGGATGGTCCCCCGGACCCGGTGGGCGCCGGCCTTCAATACCTCCGCCCTGCGGGAGCGGATGGGCGACGGCTACATCTGGCTGAAAGCCTTCGGGAACGTGAACTACAAAGGCACGTTCGCGGAGATTCAGATCGCCGACTTCGACGCGGGCGAGAAGCGCCTGCGGGAACTGACCGCCTCCGGCCGTCCGGTGGTGCTGCTGTGCGGCTGCCGGGACGTGAACGTGTGCCACCGGAAGGTCATCGCGGAGCGGTTGGCCGCGTTGTGGCAGGCGGAGGTGGTCCACCTGGAGCGGCCGGCCCCCGCGCCGGCGGTTGGACCGCCAGGGCTGTTTTGAGTTTCGCGCCGCCGGTGTCTGGGCACGGTCGCCCTCCAGGCGACAGGACCTGGCTCACGGCCAGGGCGGCGCTGTAGGAGGCACGGAAGCGGATATGTTCATCGGTTCGATCAACAGGTACATGCGAGCGGTGCTGGAGACGGCGGCGGGCTCCTGGAAGGGCCTGAGCGTCTACGTTGCCTGTTGCGGCAACTTCACCGTCGAACGCATCCTGGCCCGCTGTGGCGTCGGGGCGATCCACAGCAACGACGTGTCCATCTACTCGTGCGCCCTGGGCTGGCACCTGGCGAACACCCGGCATCGCTACGTAGTCAAGGCGCCCGACCTTCACTGGCTCGAACCCTACCTGGACCCCGGCCCGCCAACAATCGCCACGCTGCTGCTGACAGGTGAGATGCTCAAGGTCGGGGGCGACAACGCCTACGCCCGGCGGATGCGCGAGGAATACGCCCGCCGCTGGCCGGCACTTCACGCCAAGACGGTCCAGCGCGTCACCAAGGCCCTGGCGGGGTTCAAGATCGCCAGCTACACCGCCGGCGACTGCCGCGAGTTCCTCGGCGCCGCCGATAGGGATTCCGTCTGCATCAGCTTTCCGCCGACGTACAAGGGCGGGTACGAGCACCTGTTCAAGAAGCTCGACGCGGTGTTCGACTGGCCGCGCCCGAGCTACCAGCTTTTCAGCCCCGAAGACTTCGAGCGGTTCAGCCAGACGGTGCGGTCCTTCCGGCACTGGATGATCTCTTCCGATGTCGAGCAGCCCGCGCTGGGCCATCAGCACGTCGCCACCGTGCAGACCTCGATGGCGTCGAAGCCCGTGTTCATGTACTGCGACCAGGCCCCGCCCCGCTTGGCGACGGCCCGGCAGACGCTGGGCGTCAACCCCTGGCCCCCGCGGAATGACGAAGTGATCGTTCCGCCGCAGGTCGTGCGGATCGAGGGCAAGGTGATGAACGCGATCCGCAGCATGTACCTGAATCCGAAGATCATGCCCGTGGTCCCCGAGCGGTGCTATGCCATCCTGTCGGACGGCCGGCTGGTGGGCGCGTTCGGCGTCAGTCAGCCGAGGGGCCCTTTGCCCTGCGATGTCTACCTCATGGCCGACTTCGCCGTCCGCCCCAGCCCGCACAAACGGCTCAGCAAGCTGATCCTGGCGTGCCTGGCGAGCAAGGAGGTCCAGGCCGATCTTGAGCAGTGGCTTTGCGCGCGGATCAAGATCATCGGGACCACGGCGTTCACCGACAAGCCGGCCAGCATGAAGTATCGCGGCCTGTTCGATGTCCACAGCCGCGGAGAGGGCAAGGTCAACTACTTGGGGCAGGCTGGGCGCTGGAGCCTGGCGGAAGGATTCCAATGGTGGATAGCCAATCACTCGAAGCAGTAAATGCCAAGCTCGCGCCCACGAGCGTCCGCATGGCGGTCGTGCCGATCGCGCAGTGCGACTTCCTGGAGAAGAACGCCCGGTTCATGCGGGCGGAGCAGTATCGCCAGTTGGTGGAGAACATCCGGCGCGACGGCTGCCTGACCAGCGTTCCCTTCGCCATCAAGCAGGGCGACCGGTACAAGATTCTCTCCGGCAACCATCGCGTGAAGGCAGCCCAGGACGCCGGGCTCACCGATATCCCCGTCCTCTACACCGACCAGGAGTTGACCCACGCCCAACAGGTGGCCATCCAACTCAGCCACAACGCCATCGCCGGACAGGACGACATGGCGATCCTCCGCGAGCTGTACGACGAGATCAACGACGTGGCCCTGAAGGAGTATTCCGGCCTGGACGACGTAGTGCTGGGCCGGATGAACCCGCCGAACCTCGATCCCCTGTCGGAGAGCCACCTAGAGTACCGCGTGGTCTCCGTCTGCTTCCTGCCGGAAGAGGTCGAGCGGGCGGAGAAGCTCTTTGACAAGGTGATGGAGCAGACCATGGGCGACGCCACCTGGGTCAACCGCCGGGCTGATTATGACCGGATGCTCGACGCCCTGACCATCGCCAAGGCCCAAGCCGGGGTCAAGAACACGGCCACGGCCTTCGGCCTGCTGCTGGACCTGGCGGAGAAGCACCTCGAAGAGATCCCGCGCCCGGCGTCCAAGGCGAAGAAGGCATCGGCATGATGCGCAGACCGTCCAAGCCGGAGTTGTACCGCGAGGCGAAGGAGCGCGCCCGCGCCCGGTCCTCCGCCATCACGCTCTCCGGGCAGGACATCGCGCCGCGGCCGTCGATGAAGGATGCCAAGCGGCGCACCCGGGCGGATCGGGACTTCAAGTTCTTCTGCGAGACCTACTTCGCCCACCTGTTCACGCTGGCATGGTCCCAGGACCACCTCCGCGTCATTGCCAAGATCGAGCGCGTCGTGCGGTATCACGAGACGCTGGCCGTGGCCATGCCGCGCGGCAGCGGCAAGACGACCCTGTGCCTCGTGGCCGTGCTGTGGGCGGTCCTGTCCGGGCAGCACGAGTTCGTGTTCCTGATCGCCAGCGCCCAGGATTCCGCCCTTTCCATGCTGGCGAACATCAAGAGCCACCTGATCGGCAACGACCTGCTGCTGGAAGACTACCCCGAGGCCATCTACCCCATCCGCTGTCTGGAGGGCGAGGCGCGGCGCTGTACGGGCCAGCGGTACTACGGCGTCCTCACGCGGATCGGCTGGGGCGTGGATGAACTCGTCATGCCGACGATCCCCGGCAGCCGGTGCAGCGGGTCGATTATCCGCGTGTCGGGCATCACGGGCAACATCCGCGGCGCGTTGCACGTTCGCGCCGACGGCAGCCAAGTCCGCCCGACGCTGGTGGTGTGCGACGACCCGCAGACCGACCAGTCGGCCCACTCGCTCCTACAGACCGCCGAGCGCCTGTCGATCATCAACGGGGCGACCAAGGGCCTCGCCGGGCCGGGCCAGCGGACGGCCATCATCATCCCTTGCACGGTGATCCAGGGCGGCGACCTTGCCGACCAGCTTCTGGACCGTCAAAAGAACCCGTCCTGGCACGGGGAGCGGACCAAGCTGGTCTACAGCTTCCCCTCCAGCGAGAAACTCTGGGCCGAGTATGCCCGCATCCGCGATGAATCGCTGCGCGCCGACGGCGACGGGCACGAGGCCACCGAGTTCTACTTGGCCCGCCGGGAAGAGATGGACGCCGGGTCGATGGTGGCTTGGCCGGCGCGGTATCTGGCGTCGCGGGGCGAACTCTCCGCGATCCAGCACGCGATGAACCTGAAGCTGGACAACGAGCGGGCTTTCTGGGCCGAGTACCAGAACGAGCCCATGAAGTCGGCGGAACTGCGGAGCGAAGTCCTCACGGTGCCGATGGTCTGCGACAAGTCCAACGGCCGGGCCTGCCGCGAGGTGCCCCTGGCCTGCACGAAGCTGACGATGTTCGCGGACGTTCACAACCGGCTGCTCTACTACGCCGTGTGCGGCTGGCAGGAGGACTTCACGGGATTCGTGGTCGATTACGGGACGTTCCCCGAGCAGTCGGATCGGATGTTCGCGCTGGACGGCGCCCGCAGGACGTTGGGGCGGACCTTCCCCGGCGTTGGGCCCGACGGCGCCATTCAGGCGGGGCTGGAAAAGCTGGTCTCGGCGTACCTGGCGACGGACTTCCGCCGGGGCGGGGGCTTGATGCGGATCGACCGCTTGCTGGTGGATATGGGCTACAAGCCCGGCATCGTGGCGGCCGTCAAGCACAAGGCCGGCGGGTCGGCCATGATGCTATGCAAGGGCATCGGCATCCGGGCAGGCTCGAAGCCGATGAGCAGCTACTCGCGCCGGCCCGGCGAGACGATGGGCCACCACTGGTACATCCCAAGCGTGCGCCAGACGGCGGAGTTCCCGCACGTGGCGTCGGACGTGAACTACTGGAAGACGACGGTCCACAACGCCCTCTTCACGGCGGCCGGGGAGCCCGGCAGCCTGACGATCTTCGGGCAGGGGCGCGATCACGAACTCTTCGCCCAGCACGTCGCCGCGAGCGAGACCTGGACGACGACGCAGGGTCACGGCCGAACCGTTCACGAATGGACGCAGTTGCCCAGCAAGCCCGACAACCACTGGCTGGATTGCCTGGCCGGCTGTGCGGTTGCGGCCTCGATGGAGGGCATCCTGCTACCGGGGCACGAGCAGCCGGCGCGTCGGGCGCGGAAGAAGTACACCCAGGCGGACCTAATCAGGAGATAGCTCATGGCCAATGGAACGAACATCCAGGAACCCCCGACCGGTCAGCCTCCAGCCGACGTTGGCCTTGAGTGCCGCTGGTGCGGCTGCAAGCACTTCCACGTAATCTATACCCGCCCTGCGCGGGGAGGCCGGATTGCCCGTCGCCGCGAGTGCCGAAACTGCGGCAAGCGGATGACGACGTGGGAGAGGGCGGGAGCGTAGGCGGCGTGCTTCGCGGATTGGCTGGGGTCAGGTGTTCGCCCTAACTGCCTGCTGGTGGTGATATTTGTGGAGTTTTCCTATTGATGGATCGGGGATGCGCGGTAATATATTGTCTGCTCCGACTCCCGCTTTGGGTAAGCGGCGGGTAAGGTCAAGTCGGGGGTCTGTGCGTTCCCGCTCACTCGCACTTTCCCCAAGGCCGCACGGCCAAGCTGACTACGTTCCGATCTTCAACCTGAGGAGCCCCCTCCATGTTCGACGTGCGCACGCGTATGATCCGTCTGGCTTTGACCGTCCTGTTCATGTCCTTCGGCACCACCACGGCCGCTTTGGCACAGGCAAGTTTCAAGCCTCTCGGTTTTCTGCCGGGCAATAATGACAGCGTCGCATATGCAATCTCTGCCGACGGGTCGGTCATCGTGGGGCGCAGTGACAGTAATGGACCTACGCAGGCAGTCGCATGGGATCGAAAGGGCACGATCACGTCCCTTGGCGATCTTCAGAATGGCTCTCGCAACAACTACGCGCTTGGTGCTTCTGGCAATGGTGCAGTCATAGTCGGAATGGCATATACGAGCCAGGGCTACGAAGGCTTCCGATGGACCAGTAGCGAAGGAATGAAGGGGCTTGGGGACTTGTCGGGCGGTGATTTTGCCGGATGGGCTAGAGGAAGCAGTGCAGACGGCTCAGTCATTGTCGGCTATGGAACATCGTCGTTTGGCACAGAAGCTACACGTTGGACGGCTGCCACAGGCGTACAGACACTGGGCTCGAATACGTTCAGCGCCGCTAGCTGTTCTTCAGATGGGGCTGTCGTTACGGGAGTCTTCAGAACGGGCGGTGGGTTTGTCTGGACTGGTGGAACTGGAGCGATTGCGATTGGCGATCCTATAGGAGGGAGTAACAACGGCACGAATCCGGTGAAGATGTCAGCGGACGGTACAACGATCGTCGGGTATGCCTACTTCCCAACCAATTTGTACGGGTATGGACGGCGACCGTTCCGCTGGACCAAGGAGACGGGTTCGGTCGAACTCGGTGGCGAAGGCCACGCGACCGGGGTCTCGGCAGATGGTTCGGTGATAGTCGGCTTCGGGGAGGGGGCCTGGGGTGGTGAAGGTGGTTTCATTTGGGATGCTTCGGAGGGAATGCAGGACCTGAAGTTGCTTTTGGAAAGCAAAGGTCTGAACTTGGATGGGTGGCAGCTTTGGCCATACGATGTGTCGTCAGACGGTAGCGTAATCGTTGGTGCTGGAATACACAATGGGACCCAGGAGGCATGGGTGGCCGTTGTCCCCGAGCCCGCCACCATGTCGCTGCTGGCCCTTGGCGGGATGGCGATGATCCGCCGTCGGCGGAAGTAGACACACCTCACCATACCAGAGGCGACGACGAAGACTCACGCGGGCGGCTCTTTCCGGGCCGCCCGTTTGCTTGCGCAGTCGCCAAACGTCTACCGGTGTAATGATCTGTCGCCTCTGCCCGAAATCCGCTTGCAGTTCGCTGTGTGTAAGGTAGATTTGGCATAGACAACCAGAACGCGCGACGCACCGGCTTGATCACCGGGGCGAAGCCATAGAACCAAGGCCATGCGGGGCCGCATCCTCGCACGGCCTTTTTCTATTGGCTCGCGCGGCTGGTTGTCGGATGCGAGAGCTACCGATGGCGGAAGACCTCGACAACACGATCCGCGAAAACGCCTCCGGGCCGGCGTCTGCCTCCGGCGACGGCACGAGCGTCCAGCAGCATCCGCTGGGCGAGCAGATCGCGGCCGACAAGTACCTCTCCGGCAAGGATGCGGTGAAGAAGCCCGGGCGCGGGCTGTTGTGGTCGAAGATCACGCACGGGAGCCCCGTCTAAATGGGCATCCTTCGCAGACTCTTCGGCGCGAAGCAGCAGGCCGCCCCCCTCACGCCCCGGATGATCCGCGCGTTTTACGATGCCGCCCGCAACACCCCCGAATCCTACAAGCATTGGGCCAACGCCGACGCGATGAGCGCCGATGCCGCCCAGCAGCCTGCCGTCCGGCGCACCTTGCGGATGCGTTCGCGCTACGAGGTCGCCAACAACTCCTACGCGCGGGGCATCGTGCTGACGCTCGCCAACGACGTCATCGGCACCGGCCCGCGCCTGCAATCTCTGCTGGGCGACGGGGAAGACGACAACAGCATCAATGGGGTGGTCGAGAAGGCATTCACCGCCTGGGCCAGGGCCGTGGACCTGGGCGCCAAGCTCCGCACGATGCGGATGGCACGCGCGCAGGATGGGGAGGCATTCGCGATCCTCACCACGAACCCGAAGCTCGCCAGCCCGGTCAAGCTGGACCTGCGGCTGATCGAGGCCGACCAGGTGGCGACGCCCAACCTGTTCCTGCCGACGCCGCAGCAGGTCGATGGGATCGTATTCGATTCCTACGGGAACCCAATCACCTACCACGTCCTGCGGATGCACCCCGGCGCGATGCTTTCGACCGGGCAGATGCTCTTTGACCCGTATCCCGCCGAATCGGTCCTGCACTGGTATCGCGTGGACCGTCCCGGCCAGTCGCGGGGCCTGCCCGACATCATGCCCGCCTTGCCCCTCTTCGCGCAGCTCCGGCGGTTCACGCTGGCGGTGCTCGGCGCGGCCGAGATCGCCGCCGACCAGGCGCTGGTGATGAAGACCACGACCCCGGCGGGCGAAGCCGCCGCCGAGGTGCCCAACGGGGCCGTGATGGACTTCGAGCGGAACATGGCCGTCTTCGCCCCCGAGGGCTGGGAGCCGTACCAGATCAAGGCCGAGCAGCCGGCGACGACATACGCGATGTTCAAGCGCGAAATCCTTGGGGAGATCGCGCGCTGCCTTAACCTTCCGTTCAACGTCGCCGCCTGCGATTCGTCGAGTTACAACTTCGCGTCGGGGCAGTTGGACCATCAGACCTACTACCGCTCCCTGCGGGTCGATCAGACGCACTGCGAGGCCGTCATCCTGGACCGCATCCTCGACGCTTGGATGGCCGAGGCCGCCACGGTCTACCCGGAATTGAACGGTATCGAAGAGTTGCCGCACCAGTGGATGTGGGACGGCCGTGACGTGGGCAACCCGATTGACCTGGCCAACGCCGCGTCCACGCGCCTCTCTTCCAACACGACCACGCTGTCGGCCGAGTACGCCAAGCAGGGCAAGGATTGGGAGACGGAGCTTCGCCAGCGGGCCAAGGAAGTCGCCCTCGCCAAGGAGTTGGGGCTCACGCAGGCCCAGACCATGCCCACCGTCGCTCAGCCCGAAGAGGCCCCGCCCGTTCCGCGAAATGAGGAGAAGCCCAATGCGGCCAAACAGAAAAACGCGGCGTAGCCTCCAGGCGGCCGCCCAGCGGAGCGAGCTTTCGCTCACCGGCACGGCCGAATTGCAGTTGACCGCCTCGGACGGCCAGCCCGCCCGGCAGCCCACGTTCTCGATGATGCTCTACTCGGGCGGCGTGATGCAGTTGGGCTGGGGCCGGCCGGTGGTGATGGACCTGGGCGGGCTCAAAGCCGCCGAGCCCATCGCCGTCCTGCTGAATCACGACCGCTCCCAGATCGTCGGCCAGTCCACGCGCGTCCAGATCGACGCCGCGGGGGTGCGCGTCGAGGGGGTTGTCACCGGCAACGCCGAAGACCCGGCGAGCCCGGCCGGGATGGTCGTCGCGCACGGGCGCAACGGGTTCCGATGGCCAGTCAGCAACGGCACCAGCGTCGAAAAGGTCGAGGCCATCGACAAGGGCCAGAGTGTCACCGTCAACGGTCGCGAGTTCGCCGGTCCCCTCTACGTGGTTCGGGCCGGCACGCTGCGCGAGGGTTCTTTTGTCAGCATCGGCGCGGACGCCAGCGCGTCGGCACAACTAGCGGCTGCGGCCGCAGGAGATATGACCATGACAGAGTTTGAGAAGTGGCTTACCGCCCACGGGCACGACCCCTTGACCGTGAGCGACGAGCAGAAGACCACGCTCCAGGCGCAGTTCGACGCGGAGAAGGCCAAGCCGCCGGTGGCGCCGGTGTCCACGGCCAAGCCGGAGAAGTCGGCCGTCGAGATCCGCGCCGAGGCGGTCCTGGAAGTGAACCGATGCGACGCCATCCGCAAGCTCTGCGGCGGCAGGCACGGCACAATCGAGGCCAAGGCCATCGCTGAGGGCTGGCAGCCGATCCAGGCCGAGTGCGAGGTCTTGCGGGCCGAGCGCCCCAAGGCCCCGGATGTGCATTCGCGCAGCCAGGCCCCGCTGAATGCGGATGTCCTGGAGGCCGCCGCCGTGCTGTCGAGCCCCGACAACGGCGAGATCGTCAAGATGTACGACGAGAAGGTGCTGGAGGCCGCGAGCAAGCGCTCCCGCGAAGGGCTGGGCCTGGGCGAGTTGATTATCGAGGCCGCCTACGCCAACGGGTACACCGGGCGCGGCACCAAGGTCACGGAAGATGTGCTGCGGTTCGCGTTCGTCAAGGCCGAGGGCGGCACGACGATGGACATCGGCGGCATCCTGTCCAACATCGCCAACAAGTACCTGCTCCAGGGATTCTTCAGCGTCGAAAAAGTGTGGCGGCAAGTCTGTGCGGTCCGTTCAGTCCGCGATTTTAAGGCCGTGACGAGCTTCAGGCTTACGGGCACAGACCAGTACCAGCCGGTCGCGCCGGGCGGGCAACTGAAGCACGGGACGCTGGGGAATGAGACGTACACGAACAAGGCCGACACCTACGGCTTGATGCTGGGCATCGACCGCCGCGACCTGATCAACGACGACATGAACGCGATCAGCACGGTCCCGCAGAAGCTCGGGCGCGGCAGCGGCCTCAAGATCAACGACGTGTTCTGGACCGTGTTCATGAACAACGCCGCGTTCTTCACCACCGGCAACAAGAATTACCTGTCGGGCGCGACGACGAACCTGTCGATCGACGGGCTGACGGCCGTGGAGCAGGCGTTCATGGATCAGGTGGACACCGACGGCAAGCCGATTGCCGTGGCGCCCAAGACGCTCCTGCTGCCCACGGCCCTGTCGGCGCTGGGCAAGCAGCTTTACACCGCCACCGAGATCCGCGACACGACGGCCAGCACGAAGTATCCGACCGCCAACCCGCACAGCGGCCAGTATGCCCCGCTGGTCAGCCGCTACCTGTCGAACACGAAGTACACGGGCTATTCGTCCAAGGCGTTCTACCTGCTGGCCGACCCGATGGACCTGGCGGTGATCGAGGTGGCGTTCCTCAATGGCCAAGAGGCCCCAGTCATCGAGACAGCCGCGGCGGAGTTCGGAACGCTCGGGATTCAGATGCGCGGGTATCACGATTTCGGTGTTTCGTTGCAGGACCCCCGCGCCGCGGTCAAGAGCAAGGGCGAGGCATAACCAACAGCCAAATTGCCCGCCCTTTGAGGCTGGGCATAGGAGACCATCATCATGGCGAATTACGCACAGTACGTTCAGGACGACGGCGCGATCGACTACACCCCCGGTTCGGCTGTTGCGGCCGGGCAGGTGGTGGTCCAGGGCGATCTGATCGGCGTGGCCCGCACCCCCATCGCTGCCAATGTGCTGGGGAGCCTGGCCATCGAGGGCATCTTCGACTTCCCGAAGTCCACCGCTGGCGGCAGCGCCCTGGCGGCGGGCGCGACGGTCTATTGGGACGCGACCAACAGCGTCGCCACGGCCACTTCGACCGGCAACAAGCAGTTGGGCAAGGTCGTTGCGGCTGCCGCCGACGCCGACGCGACCGTCCGGGTCAACCTCGACTCGATGGCAGCGGCGGCCACGAACCCCGTCTCGGCCAACATCGCCGACCCCGGCAATGGTCTGGCCATCCCCGTGACGGCCAGCGGCAAGGTCGAGTTGGTGACGGCCGGTGCCGAGACGCGGACCCTGGCTGTTCCCACCTTCATCGGCCAGCAGCTTCTGCTGTCCATGAAGACGGACGGCGGCGATTGCGTCGTGACCGTCGCGGACCCCCACGTTGACGGAACGAACAACACGCTGACCTTCAATGACGTGGGCGACACCCTGTTGCTCGTCGGCGGGATCAGTGGCGCCGGCTTCGTCTGGCGTCTGGCGTGGAACGTCGGCGCGACTCTGAGCCACGTGTAACCGGAGCGTCCCGTGGGCGACCTTCTGGAAACCGCCTCAGCGTTCCTGGCCGATCAGCGGCGGAAGCACCTGTCGCGGACGGTCACGTACTGCCGGGGCGCGAATCGCGTGGATGTCGCCGCCACGATTGGCCGCACGGTCTTCACTATCGACACGGAGACGGCGGTCCAGGCGGAGTTCGAGAGCCGGGACTTCCTGATTCTGGCCGCGGACCTCGTGCTGGGCGGCGCAGCGACGCTGCCGCAGGAGGGCGATCAGATCCGCGAGCCCTCCGGCGGCAAGGTGTTCGTGTACGCGGTCCTGGCGCCGGGCGACGCGCCGGCGTGGCGGTATAGCGACCCGTACCGCAAGGCGCTGAGGATTCATACCAAGCAGGTGGCAGAGGAATAGCAATGCACGGCGACATTACACGACTTCGCTGGCCGCTGGCGATCTGGCTGCTCGTCGGCCCGACGGCGGTACTGGCCATCGGCGCGGCCTGGCGGTTCCTCGCGCCGGGCATGGGAGGTTGATATGGCACGGAAATGGCTTCAATCCGCGAGTGTCGAGGTCTCGGCCGCCGGCGCGCTGTCGGTGGCCCCCGCGGCATCCAGCTTCACGGGCGACGTGAAAAAGCCCGCTGCTGCCGCAACACCCGAGCCGCTGGTGGCCACGTCCACCCCTTGTAGGTTCGTCTGGATCGGCCCGATCATCGACGCCAACGGCATTCCCCAGAACACCAAGCCGTGTTTCGTGGGCGAGTCGGCGGGCCAGGCACTGGCGACCAAAGGCGCCATCCCGATCATGCCCTCCAACTTTGAGGGGCTGATCGTCTGGATCGACGACGCCAACAAGCTCTGCGTCAAGTCCGGCGTCAATGGCGAGGGGGTCGCCTACAGGGTCTTCACGTAGCGGGAGTTCGTCATGCCGACCATGTGGAACACATACAGGAACGGCGACTGGCAGGTGCCCTCGGGCAATGCGGCCTCTCCCTGGAATGACGGCGGAACGCAGGCGGCCCGCAACAAGTTCCCGGACGAGGCGGATGCCGCTATCACCGTCAATCACAACCTGACCAATGTGTCGTCGCTGACGCTGAACAACGCCGGCTCGATGCTGACCGTCAGCGCCAATAAGACGATGGCCTACGCCGCCGGGGCCACATGGACCTTCACGTCGTCCTCCAGTGGCGTCATCATCAATAGCGGCTCCAGCGCGCCGCCGAATCTGGTTGTGAACGGCAACGTCATGGTCAATGTCGCGTCGGCGTTCCCCGCGACTTGCACCGTCAACGTCAGCAACGGCACCCTCCGGCTGAATGCCGTCTCCCAAATCCTGGATACGTTGACTTTCTCCGGCGGGACCATCGAGAACAACGGCGTCGGCGTCACGGTCAACAACTTCGTCCCGTCGGGCACGTTCACGATCGGCGCCAGTTCCGGCTCGGGGGCCTCAAGCTGGACGTTCGGCGGGGCCTTCCCGGCGGGCACGAGCGGGGCCAAGACCTTCGGCAGCGGCATGAACGGCTTGGTCGTGGTGTTCAACGGCACGGCCGACACGACCGGCTGGGCCTTCAGCTACACCGGCAACCCGGCCAGTACGATGACGTTCAACCAGGACGGCATCCTCGGCTCCAGCATGGTCGCGCCCGCCGGCGGGCTGACGATCGCGGCCGGCAAGACGGTGGCGATCCCGGCGGGCGTCACGCTTTCACAACATGCCTCGGCCGCCGACAACCCGATCACCTTCGGCGCAGGCTCGGCCCTGCTGAACTACGGTACGATCACCGGCGGCGGTCCCGCGCACCGGTGGGTGCTCAATGGCACCGCCACCAGCGCCCTGGTCAACTACGGCACGCTGACTCTGACCGTGGCGACGATCAATGTGCCCATCTTCACGATGAGCGCCCCGACGATCACCCTCTGGTCCGGCATGATGTCGTCGTTCGGCACCTACGGCAAGGTGTATCCCCTTCGGCGCGAGATCGTGGCCCTCGGCGTCGATTGCAGCCGGGCCTACGGCTTCGCCAGGAGCCTGTCATGAGCGTTCAGGACAAGATCGCCGCCGCGCAAGGCATCCTCCAGAAGTCTGACGGCAATCCGTGGACGCCGCAGGAGATGGCGGCCATGAGCCAGGGCCTGGTCCTCCAGCAGCTTCTGGATGCAATGGCGGCGTTCCGGGGTCTGCTCCAGAGCCAGCCCGACGACGCCCTGGAGATCGTCAACGAGTTCAAGGCCACCCCTGAGTTCCAGACGCTGACGGAGATGCTTGGCTGATGGCGCGAATCATCGACATTGCGGATGCCGTAGTCGCCGACCTGGGCCGGACGCTCTGGAGCCAGACCCTCCAGGCGCAGCGGATGTACGTCCCCCGGCACGAACTGAAGGACCTGGCGACGACGACAGTGACCGTCGTGCCCAAGGCCCTGCAAAGCGAACTGCTGGACCGGGCCACCTTCCAAACCGACTACCTGGTCGATGTGACGGTACAGAAGCACCTGGACACCGTGGACGACGCCCAGGTCGATGCCATGATGGGCCTGGTGCAGGAGATCGTCGATCACTGGCGGCTGCGGGCGCTCAAGATCGGCGTGGCCGACGCCGTGTGCGTCGCCGTGGCGAACGATCCGGTGTACTCGGTCGATCACCTGGCCACGATGCAGGTCTTCACGGGCGTCCTGACGATGACCTTCCGCCTGTTCGAGAGGGGTGCATGATGGCCGAGAATTCCATCGGCGGGCGGATGAAGCTGCTGTTCTTCGACGACAAGAAGGTCGCCAAGGCGATGGACCAGGCCACGGCCCGGGCGCTGTCGCGGTTCGGCGCGGAGGTCCGGCGCACGGCCCGTTCGAGCATCAAGGAGTCCCCCGGCCCCTCGTCGGCCGGTTCGCCCCCGCATTCCCACGTGGCCGCCGTCCGCCGGGCGCGGAACAAGAAACGCAAGGCCGCGGGCCAGGAGCCCGTCAAGTCCGGCTTCGCTGGCCTGAAGTACATCCTGTTCGCCTACGACGCCTTGGCCAGGAGCGTCATCATCGGCCCGGCGTCCAACCGCACGCGCTCGCTGACGATCCCCGAGATCCTGGAAAAGGGCGCCGACCCGAAGCACAAGGTCGCGCGGAGGCCCTTCATGGTCCCCGCGCTACAGAGTTCCGAGAAACAACTGCCCGCACTGTGGGCAAAATCCATCAAGTAGGAGATGCGAAAATGCCAGATCCCGTAACGTATGTCCTGGGCATGAAGGCCAAGATCATGCTCGGCGCGTCGGAGTTGTCCAACGTCAAGGACGTGACCTTGACCATGCAGGCGGGCGAGGCCGACATCACGACGCGCGCCAACAGCGGCTGGCGGGCCACGGCCCCGACGCTCCGCGAATGCACGGCCGAGTTCCAGATGCAGCACAAGCCCGGCGACGCCGGGTTCGCCGCGATCAAGTCGGCGTTCCTCAACAGCACCACGGTCGCGCTGTCCGTGTTGACGGCGGCGGCCTCCGAGGGCGGCGAAGGGCCTTCGGGCAAATTCTCCGTCACGAACTTCACCCGCAATGAGGGCCTGGAAGAGGCCATCCACTACAGCGTCACCGCGAAGCTGGCGGAGTTCACGTCCTGGATCGGCGGCGCGTAACAGAAAGGCGACCCATGAAGACGTTTGCTGACAGCGCCAACCGGACCTGGACCATCGCCATCAACGTGGACGCCATCAAGCGCGTCAAGTCGCTGGTGGAGGTGGACCTGTTGGAGGTGGTCAACGGCAAGTTGATCGACCGCCTGGTCTCGGACCCGATCCTGCTGTGCGACGTGCTGTTCTGCCTGTGCAAGCCCGAGGCAGACGCCAAGAGCGTGTCGGACGCCGACTTCGGCCGTTCGATGGCCGGGGACGTGATTGACCTGGCGACCACGGCGTTCCTGGAGGAACTGGTCGATTTTTTCCCGAGCCGCCGCCGGCCGGTCCTTCAGAAGGCCCTGAGCAGGATCAAGGCCCTGGAGAGCAAGGTGCTGGCGGCCGCCGGGCTCAGGATGGACAGCCCGGAGATCGACCGGGCGATCGAGGCGGCGATGAAGAAGAGCGACCAGGAGTTCGACACGATGCTGCTGGGCTCTGGCATCTTCTCTACCAAGTCGCCGGGATCGTCGGAGTCAACCCCGGCCCCCTGACGATGCGGGAGTTGCTGCTGATGGTCGAGGCCCGGCGGCAGGAGTCCTGGCAGCATACGTCCTGGCTGGCGGCGATGATCGCCAACGCCAACCGCGACCCGAAGCGCCGGCCGCAGCCGTTTATGCCCGACGAGTTCAACCCGATGGTGAAGCACAAGCACCGGGCAGGGGCCATCGAGGTCAACGAAGAGACGATTGGCGACTTACGCGAGATGTTCAAGGCATACAAACCCAACCCATAGCTTCAGGAGACCCTTATGACGGACATCATGCAGACGGCGAAGATCAGCAGCAGCCTCCAGGTCGGCGGGCTTTCGTTCCTTTCATCGGTGGAGCGGTCGGCCGAGGGCCAGATCAGCCAGGTGGTCCCGCTTCCGGCCGGCATCGCGGGTGCGGTGTCCTCCGGCGGCGTGGACGGCCTGGTCGAGGGGCACGGCCTTGTGCAGAACGACGTGATTGACGTTCACTGGACCGTAGACGACGTGCCTATGTGCCGGCGGGGCGTCACGGTGGACGGCGCCACGGCCACGGCGATTACGTTCGACAACTCGCCAGCCGCCGAGGGGGATGCTCTCCCTGCCTTGGCCACGGCCGTCGTGGTCTCCAAGCAGGTTCCGATCATCACGGCGTTCGCCGGCAATGACGTGCTGATGATCGGCATCGAGTCCACGCAGACGGCCTTCGCGGACTTCCGTTCGACCGGGGCGAGCGTCCTGGCCAAGTCCCTGCCCGCAGGCGAGGCATGGTCCTGGTGGACGGGATTGGCCACCAATCCGCTGGCCGGCGGCGCGATCGCCAAGGTCGTGGCTTCCAATGGGACGACGACGGCGGGAACCCTGTCGCTGGGCGTGCTGTACAACTCGGTCGCGTAGCGACCGGCGTTAGGCCCGCTTGGACGGGAGGCTACACGAATGGTCCACGAGCAGCATTTGGCAGTCGGCGCAGTGCCACGCGACGTTTTCGCGGTAATTCCGCCCGAACAGCTTTCCGGCCATCGACCGGGTGTTGGACATGGCTCGCCAGATTGGATTCCAAAGCCCTGGCTTCTGCCCGGGCTCGCGCCACTGAATGCCAGACGGCGCGTGGATGAACCCGGACGACATGGGCTTCCCGCATTTGGGGCAAAGAACCTGATCCATTCGCCGTCTCCCGTGGTCAGTGGACGCATTCTCGGTGGGCTCGACTCCAGATGCAATCGGATAACGCAAAGAGGGAGATGTCATAGGCCATGAGTACATCCGGCGCAATCAAGGCAGGCCGTGCGTTCGTCGAGTTGTTCGCTGACGACAGCAAGCTCGTATCGGGCCTCAAGAAGGCCAAGGCCAAGCTCTCGGCCTTCGGCGCGGGCGTCCGCGAGTCGGGCATGAAGCTGGTGGGCGTCGGTGCGGCGCTGATTGCCCCCATGCTCGGCGCGGCCAAGGCATTCGCCGAATCCGGTTCCGCGCTGGCGCTCATGTCGGAGCGGACGGGGATCAGCGTCGAGAGCCTGTCCCAACTCTCCTACGCCGCCCAAATGTCGGGCCTGTCGGTGGAAGACTTCGAGAAGGCCCTCTTCAAGATGCAGAAGATGATGGGCGAGGCAGCCACGTCGGGCAAGTCCACCTGCGACGAGTTGTCCAACCTGGGCCTGACCTTCGCCGACATCAAGGGCCTCAATCCCGAGCAGCAGTTCAAGGCCGTCGCCGACCGGATCAGCAAGATCAAGAACCCGACCGAGCGGGCCGCCGCCGCGATGTCCATCTTCGGCCGCAGCGGGGCCATGCTCCTGCCCATGATGGAAAAGGGTGCCGCCGGGATCGACGAACTCATGCAGGCCGCCGACGCACTGGGGCTGACCATGAGTTCCACCGACGCCCAGGCCGCGCACGACCTGGAACGGGCCATGCAGACGGTCTGGGTGGTCCTGAAGAAGGTCTACGCGACGATCGGCGCGGCGTTGGCCCCCGTCCTGATGAAGGTGGCCGGGTACATCCTGGACGTTGCCCAGCGGGCGCGGGCCTGGATCGAGGCCAATCAGGAGTTGATCGTCACCGTGTTCAAGGTGGCGGCCGGCATTATCGCCGCCGGCGCGGCCCTGGTCGCCATCGGCACGTTGTTCATCTACGCCGCCAAGGGGATCGGGGTGCTGATCTCGGTGGTCGGCATCATTCATTCGGTCCTGAGCGGGCTGGTGGCCGTCCTCGGGTTCGTGCTGTCGCCGGTAGGCTTGGTCATTACCGCGTTCGTCGCCCTGGCCGCGTTCATCCTGAAGGCGTCCGGGGCCATCGACGCCGTTCTCCAGTGGATCGGCGAGGGGTTCACGTCCCTGGCCAACGAATGCAAGGCCGCGTTCGGGGCCATCGGCAAGGCGCTGGCCAAGGGCGATCTCGCGGCGGCGGCAAAGGTGCTGTGGCTGCTGCTGAAGGCCGAGTGGATCGCGGGCATCGACGGATTGGACAACCTCTGGAGCAGCTTCTGGACGGGGCTGAAGATCACGTTCTCCCAGGCATGGCACGGCCTGCTTCTCTTGGTCAACGACGGCGTTCTGGCGATCAGCAAGGCGATCAACTGGGGCGCTTCGCTGTGGGACAAGGCGCTGGCGCATACCACGGGGTTCTTCGAGGACCTGGGCACCACCGCCAAGATGATCGGCCGCGAGATCGAAATCGCCCTGGACACCAGCCTTACCCCCGAGCAGCGGGACAAGAAGGTCCAGGAGTCCCGGCTGAAGGCGGCCCCGGAGTTCGAGAACACCGAAACCGCCCGCGCCGCCGCCCTGCGCGAGGCCGACCTGATGAAGGCCAAGATGGACAAGGGCGCCGAACAGGTCCACAAGGACGCCGAAGCCAACATCCTCAAAGAGGGGCTCGCACAGCAGGCGGCGATCAAGGCGGCGCACGACTTGAAGGTCGCGGCCAACGAAGAGGAAGTGAAGAAGGCCAAGGCCGACCTCGCCGCGGCGATGGCCGAAGCCAACGCGCCCGAGCCCCCCGGCAAGCAGCGCAAGGGCCTCGATTGGCTCAAGAAGGGCATGGAGGGCATGGGCGACGAGTTGGCCTTCGGCAAGGGCAAGAATGTCACCGCCGCCGGCACGTTCAACGCCAACGCCTTGCAGGGGCTGGTGGGCGGCACGGCCCCGGAGCGGACGGCCAAGGCCACGGAAGCCACGCAGAAGAACACCAAGCTGCTGGTGGACCTCGTTCGCAACAAGCCCGACTCGGCGTTTGCATAGCGGGAGCATCCTATGGCGGTATCGCCTGTTCTGAATGAGAAGATCGAAAGCCGCAGGATCACGGTGGACAAGGACGGCACGGTCACGGCCGCTGAGTTCCTGTACCAGCTTCTGCACGAGTCGAGTTCCTACTCCGCCACGGTGCTGGCATACAACAGCACGGCCCGGACCTACGAGGGCTGCGAGCGCGAGACCGTCACCATCGAGCCGGTGTTCATCGACACCACGAACCCCCCGGCGTGTATCTGGGACGTGCGG
>Ga0209083_1000760_pt1 | contig 43218 bp, 28 predicted proteins | sample AM7aDNAmetaG_FD_184132 | JGI IMG/M metagenome (GOLD analysis project Ga0209083, IMG submission 184132) | Freshwater microbial communities from Finland to study Microbial Dark Matter (Phase II) - AM7a DNA metaG (SPAdes) (version 3) | ecosystem: Environmental > Aquatic > Freshwater > Lake ... | reverse complement strand
TCGTCACGATCATGGGGCAGAACCTTGATCGCCTGGACAGTTTCGGGCCAGAGTACCGCGACTCGACACACCCCCGTCTTTGGCCGGGCCGTCACGACTTCCGCCGTACGCAGGTTCACTTCACTCCACTTCAGAGCCGAGACCTCACCTGGATACATGCAACAGTTCGCCATGGTGAGCATCAGTGCCACGAAGTCATTGTCGCCCGCCTTGAGCGCCGCTGTGTAAAACGCCCAGAAGTCCGCCGGACTGATCGGGTGCGGGGCCAGCGGGCTGCCCTTGGGAATATCCAGCATGCCCAGAACGTCCAGGACACGGCGACATTCCTGGCTGTCTTGCCCTCTCTTCAGCCCATAAGCGATAATGCACTTGATCTTCGCAAAGCGGTGTTTGATCGACTTAGGCGCCAGTTTCTCGGCCTGCACCTTTGCCTCGTACCGCTGCACGTTTTCATGGGTAAGATCCCGCAGCGTCGTTGCCTCCGTCCAGCGGGTGAATTCCTTCCAAAACAGTTTGCTGCGGCCTGCCTCACCGGGTGAGAGCTTCGGCTTGCTCGTGTAGAGGTCGATCAACTCATCAAGCTTGGGGCTGTCCGCCGGCTTCTTCAGGTCCGGCAACCACGCGACCGCCGCAATACCCGTTTTGGCTGCAACAAGCGCCGGCCGTTCCAGTAGGTCGCTCGTTACCTGCGCCCAATAAGCCTTCTCTTCGACGGCGGTCGTTAGACGCAGTTCCCAATGATCGCCACGGCGGATCAGGAGTCCGCCGCCTTGCCCCCTGAGTTTATGAGCAGCCTTCAACTCGATATCAGCGGCAGCGAACGACGCCACATTGGATGTACTGACTATCTTGACAATCGGTTTCTGCTCACTAGTCTGCTCGAGGAAGTGCTGTATCGCTCTGTCTTCGTTAGGCTCCGTAAAGAACTGGCCCGTTGTGCTGATTCGCCACCGGCCGTCGCGGCGTCTGGTCAGGCCGTCGATCCGTGTGCCGTCGGCTGCCTTGTAGAAGCCTACCGGCCGTCCTGTCTTCCGCTGAGTGCTCCGGATTGCCATGCACCACAGCGTACCCGGGTTGGCCTGATGAGTACAGAGTTTCTAGCAGAGTTTCTAGCAGCCTTACGATCCAAACGCAGAATATCATCTATAAGTAATGTTTCAAATCCCCGTGGCTCCACTAAGCACCCCGGTTTCCCGGGATTTTTTCATGTCCAAGAGGATTCTAGCCAGTGTGCGCCGCCCTGCAGGCAGGCGACATACCCACTGATCGCTGATACACTTCCGCCCCGAATATGCCCACAGAAACCATGACATCGCGTGAACGTGTGATTCGTACCCTGCGCCGCCAGAAGGTGGATCGCATGCCCATTGACCTGGGCATGCACTACTCCACGGGCATCTCGGCGTTCGCGTACTGGAATCTGCGCGAGCATCTGGGCCTGTCGACCGACAATATCGTCATCCCCGACATGATCCAGTTCCTGGCGCGTGTCGATGAGGATGTGATGCAACGTTTCCATGTGGACTGCATCCTGCTGCATCCCGGCTGGCAACAGACCCATCGCTGGCGGCCGCGCGGGGCGGCCGGCCGCTACGACTTTGTTATCCCCAAGACGGCTCAGCCGCAGTTGCAGCCGGATGGCTCCTGGCTCCTCCAGCGCAATGGCGCCAGCCTCTGCATGCCCGCTGGCGGCTTCTTCTTCGACGGCGGCTGGCCAGGCTTCAGCGATGACACCACCCTCGACCGCACCGCCCGCGAGGCCGAGCGCATCTACAAAGAGACGCCCTACGCCACCTTCTGGATGGGCTTTGGCGCCTACTTCAGCCAGGATCCCGACTGGCTCTGCCGCATGATCGAGGAGCCCGAGAAGATCCTGGAGGAGAATGAAGCTCAGTGCCAGCGCGATATCGAATACGCCGGTCTGGCGATCGAAACAATGGGCAAGTACGTTCAGGGGTTCTGCCTCAACTCCGATCTGGGCGCCCAGAATGGCCCTATCTGCAGCCTTGCGCATTACCAGCAGTTCTCCGCTCCTTTCGTGAAGAGACTCTGTGACTTCATCCACCGCAACAGCGACTGCAAGACATTCCTGCACTGCTGTGGCTCGATAAAGCCGCTCATCCCGACCCTCATCGACAGCGGCATCGACGCCCTGAACCCCGTCCAGATCTCAGCCAGCAACATGGACCCACGCCAGCTCAAATCCGAATTGGGCAACAAGATCGTTTTCTGGGGCGGCGGCTGCAACACCCAAGCGGTCCTTGGGCGCAAGACTCCGCAGGAAGTCGCCCAGCACGTTCGCGAGCTGGTCTCCATCTTCAAGCCCGGCGGCGGCTTCGTTTTCAACCAGGTCCACAACATCATGGGCGATGTCCCGCCGGAAAACATCGTGGCCATGCTCGACACGGCATACGCCGAAAGTTTTTACAGCGCTGAGTGATCCTTTCTAGGGAGATGGCATGATCTGCATTCGCAGCAGGTCGAACGACCATTCCTTCTGGCCAGGAGTTAACAGCACGAACCGTCTGCCCTGCGATTCACACCAAAGGGGCAAAAACGCGCTGGTGGCCAGCACATGGCTCTCGCCCCGCGGATTCGACACCAACAGTTGCTTGTCGGCGGAGTAGACAAACCGTTCTGCCGGCTGCGCCCAACAACCGGTTTGGCTGCCCGGATTCAGAGGCCAGGAATGCGAATCCTCCAGGTTGTGCAAGACGATGCGATTGGCCGACGGATCATACATCGCCAGCCGACGACCGTCGGGGCTCAAAGGATGGACAATTCCCGCTTGCGTTCGCAGGACGTCGGCCGCATTGAGGGGCAGCGGCGCCTTGGCCAGCCAAGTGTGCGGTTTTGTTGCGTCGGTCGTGGCGCCCAGGAGTCCGGCATCGCCGCCAACCCGGCCGAAGTACAACAGAGCCTGCTCGCTGACCCACATCGGGGTGATCTGCCAGATCCCATCCTGCGGCGGAAGCAGCGGCGTCAGGCGCCCGCTCTCCAGGTCGTAGATGTAGATCCGGGCCTGCTCGGTCGTCTCGGCAAAGGATGCCAGCGCCAACTGCTGCCCCTGCGGCGAGATCGCCGGAGTAACGATGTGGGGCAGACCAATCTTCAGGCGGCGGGTCTGTTTGGTCGAGGTGTCGTGGACGAGCAGCCCGCAGCGGCCGGAATCATCATATGTGACGGCAACCAGACGCTTGCTGTCGGGCGACCAAACCGGCCATGCCGCCCCGACCGCGACGATGCGCGGCGGTGTCTGCGGTTCCGCGGTGCTGTAGAGCATGAGGGTCACGTCGTTGATGGTGCGCCCCGTCAGCAGCGCATCAGGATCGAGTGCCAGCGTATTGGGACAGGAGAGTGCGGCGACCCAGCGTCCGTCAGGGCTGGCCAGAGGCAGTTGCAGACCGGTGTTGCCCAGAGACGCCAGGCGCGTGAGCTGAACGCGGAATCTTCCGGCGTCGATCGCCTCCCAGGCGGGTTTCCCGAAGGTGCCTGCCCGATGATCGGGCGATCCAGACCGCCTGGCCCCGGCGCAGCCGGATATGGCCCAGGGCATTACCAGCATTGCTGCCAACAGGCATCGGCAGACCGATCGCCGGGTCATCGGCCGCCTCCGTTTTCCTGCGCTGGCGGCATATCGTCCACCGGATTCGTGGCTGGCAGCTTACCGCCGTTCAACTGCTTGCGGAGATTCTCGATCCAGCCCTTGTAGCCGCTGGTCGTGGCCGGCTCGCCTTCAGGCCGGATGACGTGGGGCGTGATGAAACAGACAAGTTCTCGTTTCTGCTTGCTGATGTCGGTGCTGCGAAAGAGGCCGCCAATGAGGGGGATGTCGCCCAGCAGCGGGATCTTCCGGACGTCCTTGGCATCGGATTGCCGAATGATGCCGCTGAGCATCATCGTCTGCCCGTCGCGCATGATGACGTGAGTGCTGGTTTCCCGTCGATCAAAGATGAAATTCCCGAACGAGGTCTCGCCGGTCACGATATCGGACAGTTCCAGGTTGATGGTCAGATCCACATCCTTGTCGTTGGTGATGTGCGGCCGGATACGCAGGTACGTTCCCACCGCGGTATAGCTGTAGGATTGGGTCACCGAAGTACCTTCGGCCGAGGTCTGAGCCTGCGTCTGGATCGGCACATCCTGGCCATCGAAGAACTCGGCTTCCTGATTGTCGGCGGTATAGAGTTTGGGTTCAAAGAGGATTTTCAGGTCAAACTTGCGTATCAGCAACTGCAGCAGCACATTAACGTTCAGGTTGGCGGTCAGGATGGTGCGGTCGGCCGTACCCGCGGTGCCGGAGATGACATTGCTGGAATTCAGGTTGGCTCCGCCGCCGATGGAACCGTCCATCAGCCGCGGGTCTTTCAGGACGCTGGGGTCGGACGCCAGCCGCATCCCAAGGGTGGAGGAATCATCGTCCTGTACCTCGGCGATGACGGCATGGATCATGACCTGCATTCCGGCCTGGTCGAGCTGCCCCACCAATTCCTGCAGCGGCGCCATGTACGCAGGCGGCGCCACGACCAGCAGGGCATTGCGGCGGTTAATGGGAACGAAGCGGATCTTGCCGATGAGATTGCTCGCGGGCTTCTCGTCGACGCGGCGGGGAGCCCGCTGCCACCAGAAGCTCATCACGCTGGGATTGGAGCTGTTGTCGATGCGCGGCTGGGCAGCATTGTTGTTGTTGCCGGCGGCGTAGTTCGTGTTCTCACCCGCGCGCGGCGAAGTCGGCAGTCCGTTTTGTCGGCTGGTGACGTTCAGGTCGCGCTTGGCACGCAGGATCTCGGCCAAGGTGCCGGGCTCGGCCAGGGTGGCGTTGAGCTGCTCAGCCAGATCTTCGGCATTGGCGTGCTTCAGTTCAATCATCTGCGGGATTCCCGCATCCTGCGGCTGGTCGAGCTGAGCGATCAGGGTGTCCATCACGGCGTAGTTGGCGGCACTCTTGGCGATCACCAGCAGCCGGTTGGAGTCGGGCATGGCCTGGAAGCGGTATTGGCCGTAAAGGCGGCCCACAGGCTGGTCATTGCGGGAACTGGCCATGTCCATGAGCAATGAGTCGAAGAAAAACGGCGAAGAGGACTGCTTGGACTTCTTCTTAAAGAACAACTCTTCGAGCATGTCCTTGAGTTTGACCGGATCCACGTGCTTCAGCGTGTAGATCTTGGGCTGCGCTTCGGTGTCGGAGATGGGCAGGTCCCATTGCTCTTTGAGCAACTGGGCAATTTGATCGAGCATGACCGTGTCGCTGATCACCACGATGGCGTTGCGACGCGTGTCGGCTGTCACCTTGATTCGCCCGGCGGGCTTGTTGTTGCGCGACGAGAAGTCGATGAAAAAGGGGTTGTAGCTGTTGTCCTTCTTCGCGCCGTAGAGCTGCTCGATACTGGCGCATACCTCCTCGGCGTCGGAGTATTGGAGTTGGAAGACTCGCATCACCTGATTGCCGGCCTCGCGGTCGAGATCAGCCAGCAGTTGGCGCACCATCTCCCGGCCGCGTTTGGATCCGGTCACCATGAGTTTGCGTGATTGGGCGAAGGGAACGACGCGCACGCTCTTTTGGGCATCGCCGGTGGGCAGGGCTTCGATCGTCTGTGCGATCTGGCGCGTCACATCGTCCATGTCGGCACGCTGGATCTCCAGCATGTCAAACGGCGATTCCTGGGTCGAGGGTGCAACATCCAGCTTCGTCACCCATTCGTCGATCGACGCCATCACGCGGGTCGAGGCAACGGCGATGATCCAGTTGCGCGACACATCCGCCAGCAGAACCACCGGGGCCTTGTTCTCCTCGATGAAGACGGCCGAGGCAGCGCCTCCGCCCGACCCGCGAGCGCCGGCGCCAGGATCGGGCATCGGTCCACCGGGTCCGGACATGGGACCACCAGGTCCGGACATCGAAACGCCGGGGCCGGGCATCATCCCCATCGGTGGCCCAGCGGATCCGCCTGACGCGCCTCCTCCACTTCCGCGTGCGCCCGCGCCAGCCACAATGTCGCGCGCCTGTGAACCCAGGCTGCTGGCAATCAGCACGCGCACCGTGGCCACAATGTCGGCCGCGTCCCCCTGCTTGACGGCAATGATCTTCTTGATCGTCTGGTCGGCCTGGGGCACATTCAGGCTGTTGATCATCTGCTCGATGCGTTCGAGATCCTCCACGGTGTCCGTCACGATCAGCCGGCGCGTGTTGGGGTCGGCCACCACGTGCCCGAAGTCCGGCAGCATCGGCAGCACCACATCCTTCATCTTGGCGACGTCAAAAAACTGCAGTTCGAAGATCTTGTGTACCACCTGGGCCTTGTTGGGCAGCGTGGCGACGGATTGACCGGCATCCACGACTTGCAGCGTCGATTGCCTCGCCTCGCCCAGAGCCTTCATATTAATGACCCGCGGCGATTCCTCCTCCACGATACCATTCTGCCGCAGTGCCTCCTGGATGATCTGCATCGCTTCGGACAGCGGTCTCTGCTTGGAGCTGACGACCGTTATTCGCTTCTGCTTTACGGCATCCTGAGGGATAACCGGCTTGCCAGTCTTCTCGCTGATGAAGACGAACAATTGCTCCACTGGCACGTCGCGGAAGGCGATCGACACCATTTCCTGATCCGGCGAAGGACGGATCGCCGCCGCGGCTGCCGGCATCATGGCTATCGTTGCCAGAGGTACAGCCAGCTGCGTCGTGGGGGCAGAGGTCGGAGTCTGTGTCGGCGCCGTCGTGGGTTCCGTGGACGGCGTCGCTGCAACAACGCACTGCGTGGCGGCCGTTAAGGCGGCAATAGACGCAAGGCACATCAAGGATCGTGCTGAGGCGTGTAACTTCATGAACGGAACTCCTGCAATAGATGGCTAAGGCTGAGAAACTGCTTTCACAACCGGCAGGGGCGCTGCCGTCTGCCGCGAAACGGGGCTGACGCTGGCATTGGGCTCGAGAGTGCCTCTTCTTGGCATGGCGGGCGACGAGCCCGAGAACATGGACGGCTGGAAGACGTAGAGTTTCTGCGCTTGCCCGTTCTGTTCCACTTCCACCCAACTGGCCCCGACGACCAGAATCTTCATGTCACCGGCCGACTGACCTGCCTTTAGAGCCATGGCACCGTTGAAAATTGCCGTATCGCCAAGCACACCGGTAAGCTGAAACTGAGGCGGCGGCGCAATCAGACGATGACTCGATATCCGCTTGACCATCTCGTCCCGCGGCGGGGTCTGGGTGGGCCGCGACGAAGGTGCCACCCCCGTAAGCTGCGTGTGCGCCTGACTCAGGCGATGCACCGCAGAGCGTTCTCTGACCACTTGGACGGCCGCGATGAGCACGAACAGACCCGCCAGAATCGCCAACCCGGTAAGCGCCCCTTCCACGAATCGGGTCGGACGGGCGAACCATTGTTTCAGGTCGATCATGGTGCATTCTCCTGTCGGGCCAGTGTGCTCCAGACCATTGTGACGTTCATACCGCCAGGGCCCTGCTGGGCGCCCGAGGCCAGTTCCACGCGATCCACCAGGAGCAAGCCGGAGCTGTCTCTCGCGGCGGCCATAACTTGCACCAGTTGCAGCGGCTGACAGGTGCTCTGTACCTGGATCGGCAGCCGCACCACCCCCGGCAGCTCGCGCAGTGGACGAGTGGATTCGGGCTGCATGCTGCGGATCTGGATGCCAGATTTGGCGTGCAGGTCCATCAGATCCTTAATCAGTTGGGCGCGGCTCGCCCCGATACCGGCCAGCGGCTTCTTCACGGCTGCGCCCAGCACAGGCTCCAATTGGCGGTCCATGGCAATCAGCCGCCCGGTCTTCTCCTGCAAGTCCTCAATCTGCTGTCGTGATTCACTGATTTGCTCTCGTACGGCCGACCAATCGGCCCACCATGGCAGGATGACCAGCCACACCACGGCCAGAAGCAGCAGGCTTCCCCCGCCCAGAATGACAGCGCGTCGATCGCGTGCGTTCATACACCACCTCGCTTGGTTGGCCCAGTTGCCGGAGCCGTGGCTGCCGGGATCGGTCCTCTGGCGGAATTCCCCGGTACCGGCAGATTCGCCGCCTGCTTGGCGGGTGCGGTAATCAGCAACATACCGGCCGCTGGTGCGGCGTCTGCCGATAGTTCCAGTGTCCACCGCTGCTGGTCATTGCGCAGAGATCGCACTTCGACGTTCGCCAGAGCCTTGGATGCCAGAAGCTTGCGAAGAAAATCATCCACTTCGTTAGGGCTACCTAGTGCTCCGACAAACCGAAACTGGCCGCCGGCAGTCAAGCTGAAGCTGGTCATGCTTAAGGAAGGCGGCGCCGCGGCAAGAATTGCATCCAGGCCCGGCATCGCCGGCGACACGTTCTTCTCCAGATATCGATCAATCGCCAGCCGCTGTTCGATCCCACCGGAACTCGCCGCGGCAGCGCGGACTTGCTCGACTTGCTCGCTCAACCACGAACTGCGATAGCAATCGATGCCGTAGAGCAACGCCACTCCCGCCAGACATGCCAGTGCCAAGACCATCACCCGGCAGTGACGGATAACTACGGGAGCCGCCAGCGCTTTCGCAGGCCGGGCGAAATTGATATGCAGGGCCGCCGGATCGTCCACTATCAGCCGGGCAATGCCTTCAGCGCCAAGATAGGGTGACGTCGTTTCATGCTTAGCTGCATCCGGCGCCGACGACCAGGGATGCAGATCGACGCCCAGTGCATCGGCTAGTGTGGGCAACATTTCCGCTGCCTCACCATTGGTTCCCCGTATCAGCCCCTGCCTCGGCCAACGATCGCGGGGGAGCCCCTCCAGCAGCGAATGATAGCTTTGTCGCGACTGCCGCACCCAGCTCTGCGCGCCTGGGCTGCCACTGGACTCGGTCTCCGGCGCATCATCCAGACCCAGCACCATGCACCGCAGCAGATGGCCGTCCGCCACCAGCGACATCGTGGCGGCCTCGTGGGTCACTTCCACCAACAACTCGGAGGACGAGGCGTTTCGCGGCCAACTATGCGCCGTCGCAAGCGCTCGCGGCAGCACAGCTCGCAGAGCAACGCCAGGGGGAATCGCCGCATTGAGTCGTTCCAGAACTTCGCGCCGCCCCGCACAGAAAAGAACCCATTGCATGCCAGCGTTCAGCGGGTCGGGAAATGCCTGCCAGCTCGAGGTCAGGCGTTCGGGACCGGCCGACAGCAGTGCCTCCATCTGCGCGTGTACCATCTTCTCCATGACATTCGCCTGGGCGCGAGGCAGGGAAAAGCCGCGGCACAGCATCGCCTGGTCGGGGAAACACACCCCCAGGGGTTCGGCCTGTGGGATCTGCCCCAGAGCGCTCAGCAGCTCGGCGTCCAACACGCCCGTTTGCCAGAAATCTCCGATCGGGAATGTCCGGCGATGCTGAGCACTCGCTCCTGCCGATGCGAGCTCCCAACGCACCAGGTAGGCTCCGGTGTGGCTCAATTCCAAGCCCCACGCTGCATTGCTAGTTGCGGTCGTTTGCGTCATGGCGTCTGGTACCAATAAAGAATCCTTGCCGGGTCACTGCCACGATCGATCACGGCCAGAATCCTTCGCTGGATCCCGGAACCGCTCACCCCAAGGCTTTCCACCGTAAACACATCGGATCGGACGGTGATCTGCTCGAACAGTCCACGGAAGACATCCTGACTAAGGACACGGCGATCCAGCAGGTCGGCCAATGTCTTAAAGGCGCCGTCAGCGGAGGCACGCTGCTCGACGACCCGGTCCGCGAATTCACCCGTCATGCCCGGGAGGGTCATCAATACTTCTCTCGGCGCAGTATTGATGTTGATCTTGCCAGGCAGACGCGTGTCGTCGTTCACAGCGATTTCATCCACATGTGCCCCCAGCCACTCGAGCGTGGTTTGCGCAACTGGAGTTCCTCCGCCCGATGAAGATCCCCGCGGCGAAGATGGGTCGGCCCCCTGCTGCGGCCGGACGTCCAGCAGCGCTGAAAGACGTTGGAACGGCTGCCGGCTGCGCTGCTGCACCACCGCCTGGGCCAGTTGCCCAGTGAAATTGAAGCGTTCCTGCAGCGTTTGCGCTGTCGCCTGATTGATATTCACGCGCGGCAGACCATTAGGATCGCGGTTTGCCTGATAGGAGTAGATCGTCGTTTGTGCCGCCGCTCCTCCAGGCGCCAGCGATGGCCCCGGCCGGCCAAAGAAACTGCGGTCCTCAAATCCTCGCACCAGCAGCAATTCCCGATGCGTCTGAAACTCCCTGCCGCGCATCTCATAAGGAAACCGAAGATGCTGGTAGTAGCCCGCCTTTGCGCCATTACCGCTGGGCGTATCGCCCGATGAACGCCAGTCAATCAGCGAATCGATCTGCGTATCATCCAGCGTCTTGAGCTCAGTCAGTTGCTTCTTGTCGGCGATATTGAGATTGATCCGTCCCGATTCATCATCCAGTCCCGCACGCTCACCATCGGCAGCGCTGCGGACGGCGAACCATCCCGAACCCAACTGCACCATGTCGAAGATCCACGCGTTCTGATACCAGTCTTCCAGAGTGTTATCGACGCTCCGGTCGTCATCCTCCAGCACCGCCATGGCCTGCTCCACTCCGGCTCGCGCCAGCCAGTGCGCTTCGACCGCGGCAAATCCCTCGTGAACCAGCGCCCGATTTGTCCGCGACACTTTCAATACGCCCAGCAGCATCAAGCCGGCGATGATCACGACCCACATGACCATCACCAGAGCCACGCCCCGCTCGCGCCGACATGTGCCGCTCGTGGTGCTCATTGCCCGCCACCCCCCGACCAGCAAGGAAAGTTGACCAGCCGGCTGACGCTCACCAGCCGTTCCGAGGCCGAATCCGCGCGATAGATCAAACTGACGTTGATCGCCAATGGCCATCGTTTCTGTGTTTCCGGCCAGCGATCCACCCATTTTTGCCCGTCGAGATACTCCACATCGAGCCCGACAACATCCAGCGCCAGCGGCTCCACCACGCCCCCGCCATCCGGCGGCGGATTACGCGTAGGATCGGTCCGTCGCATCAGCGCCCTGTGCTCGCCGTCGTCACGGATGAAAAACTCGATCTCATGCACATCCGACTCAGGCTGGCCAGCGCGAATGATCCGGCGTTCGACAGCTCGGAAACGCACGCGGGAAACCGGAAAAGGCTCGCTCCGTTCCAACACGCCCTCAAGAAGCACATCGTCATCGGTCACCGGCCGGTACGCGTTGCGCAGCGCATTGGTAATCGTCTTCAGCGCCACCATCGCTTCCTGCTCGCCGTGCACGCGAGTTCCTATGACCTCACGAGCCCGGGCCACACTGCGCAGCATGGCCGTCGCCGAACCAACCAGCAGCACCGTCATCAGCAGTGCCACCAGCAGTTCGACGAGCGTGAAGCCCGCTTTGTTGCGCCGTCGTGTCACAGATCCTTCCACTTCAATGTCGAGTCGCGGGAATTGGGCGAATCATTCAGATACGTCTGAACGCGAATGGATTTGGTCTTTCCGGCGTAATCCCAGAAAACGGTTGCAGTCACCTCATAGAGATGCCCCTGCGGCCGGTTGCTGATCTCCGCGGACCAGGAAAACCGTTCCTCCTCGCCATCGAACCTTCCCTGCCGAGGCCCCTCCGAGGCAATGCGGGCCGGCCCAATCAGATCGATCTTGGTCAGCAAGTCATCCATCAGAATGGCCGCGTGGCCCTCCTCTTTCGCATCCGTCAGAGAAGCGTAAGCGTGCGAAAGAGTCGTCCCAATCACGGCCACCGCCATCGCCAGAATGATGCCAGCGACCAGCGCCTCAATCAGCGTAAAACCGCCGTGGCGGCGATGGCGCGCGAAGTCACGCATCCAGATCCTCCCGGTCGCTGGGAATCTCATCTGAGCGGCGACGATGCAGACGTACGATCCCCGAGTATGGCGAGACTACCAGCGTGTAAACCACGCGATCGTCGGTGATCTCGATCCTGGCCCCATCGCATTCCCCTGTCGGCTCAAAAGTGATGACGTCCGGATTGCCTTGTTCCGACTGGCGGGCCTGGACATCAATCCCCGAGAAGCGCACGCGCGGATCAAGCGTTCCCTGCCGCCCGCCCGGCATGGCTTCGAACGTGTCCTGATCCGCATCGGTCCTGCAGGTCAAGTCGTAGGAATTCTTCTCGCGGGAAAACGTAACGCGACACTGGCACCCGTGAACCGCCGCGTAATAGCGGGCGTAGCGAAGCGCCACCAGCAGTCTGCCGGCCGACTCACGCGATGCGACTCCGGCCGTAGCTCCGCTCAGCGACACGGTTGTCAGCGTAAGGATCACCGCCATGATCATCAGCACGACGACAATCTCAACCAACGTGAACGCCCGCGGATGCGCTCTACCAGTTATGCACATCGGCGTCCTCCCCGCTCCCACCATCCCGGCCGTCGGCACCCAGACACGACAGATCAAACTTGTCGTGCTGGCCGGGATACTGATAGATGAACGGCCGGTTCCAAGGATCGACTAGATCCTTGGACTTAAGCATCGGATTCCAATTGGCCTCCTCCACATCCCCCGGCCGCTCGACTAGTTCCCCCAGCCCCGCGGGAAACCGGTTGTATTCGTAATAAAACTTCTCCACCGCCTGCTCAATCACCTTGATCTTCTGCTGCGCCACGGAGTTCTTGGCTTTGCCCACCTCCCCGAAAAAGCGCGGCCCGATCAGCGTCGCCAGCACAGCGATGATGATCACCACCACGATAATCTCGACCATGGTAAAACCGCCGCGCCCTCGACGTCGGTATGTTCCTGTCGCAGCGCCGCAACTCGCCCTGTCTTTTCGGCAACCATCTGTCCTCATGTCAGACCTCTCCAAATCAAGCCAAGCCGATCCTTCGACGCCTTCGTCCCAGTCACGTTCCCACCGGAGCCAGTTCCATGCTCACGATCGGCAGCAGAACGGCCGCCAGGATGAACGCCACGATCGCAGCCAGCGCGACAACCAAAACCGCAGGCAGAATGCTCATCACGCGTTGCACCGCGGCCGCCGTCTCCTTTTCATACGCATCGGCGGCTTTGAGCAGCAGTTGATCCAGCTTGCCCGTGCGCTCGCCCAACGCGATGACCTGTACAAGCAGCGGTGGGAACTCCCCCGACTGCCGCAGCCGCTCCGCGATCGATTGACCCTGGGTGATTCCAACCACGATTTCATCGACCTTGCGCGCCAACACCCGATTCCCCAGCGTATCGCGCATGACCCGCATGGCCTCGATGATGCCGATGCCCGCATGCGTTAACGTCCCCAGCGTCCGGGCAAACCGCGCCACCGCCGCCCGCCGCAGTGCGTTCCCCAATAGCGGTACGCGCAGCAGCAAGCCATCCCACACCAATCCTCCGGCCGCCGATGCCCGCCAGATCGCAAATCGCCAGCACCCCAACAGGCCAACCAGTAATACCAGCCATCCCCACGAACGCATGAACCAACTCATTCCCATCAGCATTCGCGTCGGCCAGGGCAGCAGCGCCGAACTGTCTCCGACGGTCGCCAGGATCCGCGGCAGGATAAAAGTCAGGATGATCACCACCGACGCCCCAGCCAGGCTAAGAACAAATAGCGGATAAGTCGCCGCCCCTCGGATCTTCTCACGGAAATCCACATCGCGCTCGGAAAACTCCGCCAGCGACGCCATCACATGATCCAGGACCCCCGCCGTCTCCCCCACCCGGATCATGCTGGTCTCCAGCGCACTGAACACGCCCGGCTGTGCAGCAAATGCTTCCGAGAGCGCTTCACCCCCCTGCACTCGATTGGCCAGATCCCCCACCAGTTGCCGCAGCGCTGGATGGCGTGTCTGCTCCTCAATGATGCGCAGCGCCGGAAGCAACGCCAATCCCGCCGCCAGCGCCGTTGCCAGTTGCGCGAACATCGACGCCTTGGTCCGCAGAGGAACACGCCGCCCCGACCACAGCCAGCGCCGCTGCGGTTTTGCGGCACTCTCCGCCCTCGCCAGGCGCTCGCCAATATCCACGACGAAACGCTCCTGCTGGGCCAGCGCGGCAATCGCCAGCGGCTTCGTGGGCATCGTAATCGACCCCGAAATGGCCTGCCCTTGCCGATCCATAGCGCTGTACTGAAACTCTGGCACACGACCTCCCTAAGCCCTAGTTCAACGCCTCCTCGGTCTGCGTATCCTGCGTTACCCGCAGAACTTCCTCCAACGTCGTGAGTCCTTCCATCGCTCTTCGCAGACCATCTTGCCGCATCGAATGCTGCTCCATCCCGGCCGCACTCGCGATCTCCGCCGCCGTTGCCCGACGTACGATCGCCTGCCGCACCGGGTCGGTGATGCGCAGCAGCTCAAATATCCCGGTTCGGTTCCAGTAGCCGGTCTGACGGCACTGGCTGCACCCCTCTCCCTGATAAAAGGTGCGCACCTGCTGGACCCCACCGCCCAGCCGCTGCAGAACCAGCGGCTCCGGGTGATAGACCCTCTGGCAATTGCTGCAGATCTTGCGCACCAGGCGCTGTCCCAGCACACCCTCCAGCGATGAAGCCAGCAGGAACGGTTCCAGGCCCATGTCCAGTAGTCGCGTCACCGCTCCGGCCGCGTCATTCGTATGCAGCGTGGAAAAAACCAGGTGGCCGGTAAGCGCTGATCGAATCGCAATGTCCGCCGTCTCGCGATCGCGAATCTCGCCGACCATGATGATGTCGGGGTCCTGCCGCAGAATCGCACGCAGCCCGCCGGCAAAATCGATCCCCCGTTTGCGATTGACCGCGATCTGGTTGATCCCCTCAATCTGGTACTCCACCGGATCTTCAATCGTGATGATCTTCTTCTCCGGGCTGGCGATCCGGCACAAGGCGGCATACAGCGTCGTGCTCTTGCCGCTGCCCGTCGGCCCGGTAACCAGAAAGATGCCATGCGGCCGGGTCAGGATGCCCTGCAATTGCCCCAGCAACTCCGCATCCATCCCCAGATGCTCCAGGTCCAACATCCCGGCCGACCGATCCAGCAGTCGCATCGCCACCGATTCCCCATGGATCGTCGGGACAGTCGCCACGCGCATGTCCACCTTGCCCCGCGGGCACAGGAACGCAATGTGCCCATCCTGTGGCAGAAAACGCTCAGCGATATCCATGCCCGCCATGATCTTGACGCGCGAGGTGATCGCCGCCTGCAGTCGTTTGGGCGGCGGCGACACCTCCTGCAGCAGCCCATCAATGCGATACTTGACCTTGAAAACCTTCTCGTAAGGTTCCAGGTGGATATCGCTGGCGCGAGCCTCAACCGCTTCAAGGATAATCAGATTGACCAGATTGACGACCGAGGGTTCGCGAGCCATCTCCTGAAGCTGGCTGGTCAGATCCTGCGCTGTCGGAGCGGCCGCCGAGTCATCGTCCAGGTCCGCGATCATCCGCGCAACGCTCGACCCGTAGAATCGCCGCAGCGCTGCCGTCAGTTCCCCTTCCGGGCAGTAGAATCGTTGGATAGTCCTGCCCGTCATGACCCGCACCGCTTCGCAGGTCAGTGCATCGAACGGATTAGCCATAGCCAGACGTAGCGAGGTGTCATTGCACGCCAACGGCACGAGCTTATGGAGAAACGCGAACTCCGACGGTATCAAGGCCAACGCCTGCGCATCAGGCACGCGATCCTGCAAATCTGCAGTCGGCAACCCCGCCTGCTGAACCAGCGCCTCGCACAAGAGTATCGCATCTAGATATCCTAATTGGATCAGCGCCTCTCCCAGGCGAACGCCAAGTTCACCCTGAGCCTTCAGGCCCTGCCGCAATTGCGTGGAGTTAACTCGGCCCTGATCCAGCAGAACCTGACCGAGTTTGGTCCACTCTGTCGCGGAGGCGCCCGCTGGGGGCTCTATCTGCACTTTGACACCCACGCTCATGCCATCCTTCCTTTCACAGCCTCACCCCACCATGCCGGAGCCGCCGACCCCGAATTTCATCTCCTTCGTTCCACTTAAGCCCCAACGGGGCGCAAGTGCATAGCCCAGGGCAAGGCGTACCCGCCGCAGCCCTGGGGATCCCACATCGCGGAATGAGGAGCCCTGTAAGGGCGAGATAGCGGTCGAGACACCGCCGCCATACCCACTCGCACCAATCCGCGCATAACCCTTACTCCTTCTCTTGCTTCCATAGACAGCATACCTGCAATGTTGGTTAGTCACCAACTTGCGGAATCCCTGCAACTTTCCACCCCGCCATTCTCCTTCCCCTCATTTGCCCTCTTGCATTGGTGCCTGGACAGGTTTCACCAACATCGTGGTGTCGATGCTGATCCTCGGAGTCGCCATCAGCAGTACCGCGCGGGGCTCGCCCGTGCCATCACTTGGCGTGATAACCTGCTCCCTCAAGCAGATTGTCTTGCCACTCTCGACACTCACATCCGTCTCGCTGCTCGTGTCATTGGTGACCGGCTGCTGGATGGTAAAGCTCTCCTTGGCGTCCGCAACCGGCTTATAGGCGATCTCCCCCATGCTCAGCACCCGCTTCGTCTGATGCTTGAGCAGGAGGCGGATGTACTTGCGGTCATGCGAGGCGAACGCCGACACCGTCACGCCTATCCCGCTCTTGGTGCTGTTGATCTCGGGCTCATACACCGGGGCGGCCCCCGGCCGGGTCGTCGCCTTCACGTTCCCCAGGTAGTTCACATCCGTCCAGATGTCCACCCGGGCAGTGCCCCCATTCATGAGCATCATGCGAGGCGCATTCATCACCGCATCCCGGCGATTCGCGCGTGCTGCCTTCACCATGTCGGCCACCTCTTCGTCCGTCAGACGCCATCCCAGCGATATGTCCTTCTCCGCCGTTTCCCGCATACGCGCCGGCAACTGCTTCACGGGCAGCTCGACAGTCAACAATTGCACATCCACCGACACTGCGGACCGCTCACGGAGTTTCGACAGCAGGGCCTCGACATGGGTATGTACTTCCTCTGTCTGCCTGATGACCAGGCAGTTGTTCTTCTTGAAGATTCGGATCGTGCCCGAGCCGCCATGTTCCTCCCAGGTGTCGGTGTCAATCGTGGAAACCAGCATCGCACTCACGTCCTCCAGCCACTTTCCCGACTCCGTCTGCCCCGATTGGTCGATGGTGCCGACGATGTCTGCCAGGTCATAGATCTTCGTAACTGCATGGCTCATTGACACCCAAGTGGTGATCGTTACCACGCCTCGATCGAAGACCCACGCGGCGTGGTCACGGCCGGACGTGACCTGCTGGGCACACAACACGTCCAGGCACTTGCTCACTGGCACATTCCGCAAACGCGCCTGCACCTTTGCCTCCGGCGTGATGCCAATCTGCTCGAGCCTTGGCCAATCGATGATGATGTTCAGTTCGGATTGGTCGCGAAGATAGTCCACCGCATCCTGAAGCGGTGTTTCATCGAAGCGCACCTGAGGCAATCGCCGTTCCAGCGGATCGTCCCCTTTCGCCGGCGCGGGCGCGGGCGCGGTCGTCGGCCGCGTCGCAGACACTGCAACATCAATCGGTGTCTCCGCCGTCTGCGCCTGCGTCAATCCGCAGATCGCCAGCAGCAAAGCCGTCACGATCCCAGCCACCGCCGACCCCCGCCCCGGCCGATCCGCCGCGATCTCCCTGATCCGCATCTTAAGATGCCTCGCCCCTTCGGCCATCGCCACCGCTGCAAACTGCCTCCCCGGCGGCGTCCATGTCGCCAGATCCAGCAGCGTCTTCCCATACGTCGCCCGCCGGCCGGGGATGCGCTGTGCATCGAGCACCGCCCGATCACACGCCAGTTCGCGTTCCAGCCGATACCGCGAAACCGCGAAGTGCACGAATGGGTTGAACCAGTGCATCGCCTGCAGCACTGATGCGGCCGCATGCCCCCAATGGTCGGCACGCTTCAGATGCGTCAGCTCATGTTCCAGGACCAGCCCAAGCTGATCTTGCGAAAGCCGCTCCACCGTACCCCGCGGCAGCAGAATGTCCGGCCGCAATAACCCGGCCAGCGCTGGCGTACGAATGCGATCACTCTCCAGAACCGCAACCGCACAGGCAATATCACAGGGCACTGCACATCGCCGCAGCCGGCGCAACGCCATCGCCTGCGCCAACTGCCGAACCAAGAGCACCCCCGCCACGCAAAGCCAAACCATGACCAGCAGCGACTCCCACGTCGGCCCGGCCGGCGCGTTGGCATACACGTGAGCCCGTATTGCCGGAGGTTCGACCGGCCGGATAACCTCAGGCGCAGCAAAACGCACCTCAATCCGCGGAACCGATGCCACCACGACGGGCACCGATTGCTCCACCTCCGACCCATGTCTCCCCAGCAGTCCATACACGCTCACGCCGCTGGCGGGCAGCACCGGCATCACCAGTCGGATCGCCACCACCGCCCACAACCCACATCGCCACGCCGGCGACAACCAGCGACGCAGAAGCATCTGCATCACCCACACCAACACCACCAGCGCTGCCGACTGCCACGCCGTCTCGATCAGCCACTGCGCAACCAGGGTTGTGTCCATGGCCTACTCCTTCCCCTTCTCTTCCAGCGCCTTGCGGAGTTGCCTGATCTCCTCAGCACTAAGCCTTGCCTGTTGCACGAACTGAACCAGCATGGCGCCCGCATCCCCCGCGAACACGCGCGACACAAACGACCGGCTCTCCTCGTGGATGCACTGTTCGCGCGAAACGGCCGGCCGGTACAGATAGCGGTTCCCGTCCGCCACATAGGAAACTGCCCCCTTCTTCACCAGGCGATTCAAGAACGTCCGCACCGTCCGCGAATTCCATCGCCTTCGCCCCGCCAACGCCGCAATCACCTCCTGCGCCCCCTGCGGAGCACGAGCCCACAAAACCGTCATCACTTCCCACTCCGAATCCGAAATCTGCGGCAGCACCATCGTTCCTCCCATGATTACGCCTGTAATATACTACCAACGTAGTCTACTGCAAGAAAAAGATTCCGAGATTGGGATACCCTTCGCGGCCACGCCTTCCAGCCCCAACGGGGCGCAAGTGCGTAGCCCAGGGCAACGCCCTGGGTATCAGCATCAAGAGAACCAGAAGCCCTGAAAGGGCGAGATAACGATCGAGAGATCAGCGACACGGCCCGCTCCCGCCACCACCGTCGCCATCGTCTTCGTCGCTCCCTTCGCAATCAGCCCGCACGCCGCTTCCAGCCTCGCTTCTTCCGTAGAAGCGACTTTGTAGTCGCTTCGTTCCTCCGGTGCACAGCTACGGCGTTTGGTCAGGCACATCATTGGCCAGCCGCAGCATTTCCTCCGCATCGATCGTCTTTGGCCCGTCCGCATTCACTACAAAGCAGGTCGCCGTTCCCCTATCAGCAACTACTGTATTCACCGGCCAGACAATGCGGTAGCGCTCTGGCGTATTGGCTTCGTCACCCACACGGTACGTTATGACTTTACATGTCGTCGTCCGGCTTGCCTGACGCTTGCCATCTGCCCTTCCGTACGCCCGCAACACCAGTTGGTGAGGCAACAACAAACCGTTGGCTTCGCGGAAATCGCTGGCATCCACGTCGTCGACCGGCAGTCCGTCATCCCGGCCCAGCACGCACCTCTTCAACATCACACCCGATGTCGTGACTTCCCACGTCCATGTGTGCATCAATCCAGTCGGTGAGGGAGATCTGGCCGTGATGAGCCCATGGTCATCCTGTGCCATCTCCATCTTCGACACATCCTCTGGCCTCATCCAGGCATCACTTCTGAGCATCCGAAGTCCCAATGCCACATCTACCACTGCATCGAGGGGATCCGCACGCTCGCTTGAAGGTCAGTACTCCGTAGTCTTCACCAGAACAGTGGCCTGCTGCTTGGCGGGATCGGTGCTTTCAATGTTGAACTGATACATGGTGCGGTGCTTGGACTCTTCTTCCAAACGGAAGAATTGCCCCGGACCGGCAAGAATGTGCGCAAAGATGTCTTTGTCGCCGGTGTCGATGTTCCGGAACTCGGCGCGGCCTTGGGGATCAACATTGACCAGTTGATAACACTGCAGGTTGTTACCTTTGCCGATCGTCACCCGATCCGTACGTATAGCGGGATTCCCCATACGGCATCCCATCGCCAGCAGCCCGACGCACACCGCCGCCATACCAACTCGGACCAATTTGTTCATTGCGTGTACTCCTTCTCTTCCTTCCATAGACAGCATACATGCATGCTTTGTTAGCTACGAATCTGACACACAATTCCATCCTTCTACCACTACATGCCGCGCCGACGACCAAGACCGACAAAATTCCTGCCGCATTTCCACTTTTCGCCCTTTCCATCGCTCCTTCCGCAATTCCAGTCGATCGGTTGGCGGTCGAAACCACGCCGATTCGGTCCCTGCCCTGTTTGCCTAATCCTGATAGGCGATTTTCATTCCGCGGGGCACTTCGAATTCGCCGGAGCGGGGATTTGTGCTGCAGCGATAGCATATGAGCGATCAACTGATTCAGGGACGAGTACTCGGCTTTGCTGACATCTGCTCGAGCATGCGGATCATGCCGCTTCCGATCCGTTCCTGTACCTGCTCCACGGTCTTGAGGCTGTTATCCTCGATTCCTGCATTCAGGTCGCGCATGAACGTGATTTGCTTCTCGATGTACTCCGGCGGCATCTGCAGCATCTCCGGCCGGAGTGCGAGCCGCCACTCGCCACTCTTCTGCTTGCGCAGAACGCCTCCGCCGGGCCCATCGATGTCTTTGCGGTCGGTCGACCAATCCCACGTGGCGCATTGTGCGTCCAGGCTACTGGCCGGCCCCACGAACATGCGGCGGCTCGTTTCGCGACCGAATCTTTTCTCAAGCACCATTGGCATCCGCTGCGACAAGACCATCACCTGCGCAAGCGCCTCAGCCATCTTGTGTTGTTTTTCATCTGCGAGCGGCTCGAAAAGCGCGGTGATGGCATTAATGTCACCTTTCTCGGCAGCCGCCGATGCTAGCCGCATCAGCGCCTGCGGCGAATCGGCGCCGGGAGGGATCTTCCGCCATTCATCGACCTGCATTGTCAGGCGAGCATCCTCCTTCTCAAACAAAACGTGCTGCGCCGTTCTCATCTGCTCAACGGACACATCCGCAGGTGGCGGCACTTTTGGCTCCATCGCAAAACCACGGAATGTGACCCACTTGCGCGGCCGCCACGACACCTCAAAGTGATCGAAGTCCGACGGCCCGCGTCCCATCGGTCCGTTGATCGAGCGCTCTGCCACGGTGGCATCGCGCTGCTCCACAATCGCCTGAAGTATTTGCGGAGCATCAATGGTCGTTCCATCCTTCTGGATAACCCGAATGCGCCATTCAACGTCGGCCGACCCCTGCCAGTGAATCGTGGGGATGACATACCGCTGGTCTTTATCGAGGCGCTTCAGTTCGATCTGCGCACTACCAGCGCCAAGCGGCCTACCGACTTCGAGTCGTCCCACACTCGCCCAGTCTCCAGTCCCCACGCCAATGGTCAATTCGCTTCTGCCAGGCGGGAGAGCAAAGCTCGACAGGCACGACCAGATGCGTTTTGCCCCTGCAACTCGTTGCCTCCAAAAGCCAAGGCCGTCGGGGCGATTCTCGGAGGTCACTTCCAACAGAACCTGCCGATAGCCGGCCGGAGAACTGGGCGCGATAAAGCTCCCCACATAGCGTGTCGGCCCGCCATCACCATCCCAGAAGCAAAACGGCCATCGGGAGCCATCGGCGATGCCCCGCAAGCGGACCTCCTCACCTTTGCTCACGATCTGGCGCCAGGCGGGCTTGCCGACATCATCATCGGCCGGCGCCATCGCGTCCCACACGGCCGCCTGCCGGGCCATTTGCGCCACTCCCGCTGGCCCGCGCATAATCCATGGGCGCGTGAACTGGTCCAGGCTGCTCAAATTCGTGTCATCGCCATACTCAGACTTGAATGTCTCGTAAGTGCGGATATGAACGTATTGCCTGCCCCCGACATTCTGCAGCGCACTGAGAAACACCAGCGCCTCGCCCGGCGGCAGGGATCCGTCGAATACCATCGATCCGGCGTGCTGCGATGGCGCGCTCTGCCCATCATTGGGCGAAATCTGCCAGGTAACGTTCCCCGGCAACAGGCGCAAGACACACGCCCCGTTCCGCCGGTCAAACCACTGCCACGTCGAACCGGTAATAGTGTTCTGAATCGGTGCCTCACCGGCGATGCTTCGCCAGTTCAATGACATCAGCGATGCAGACTGGCTGGAAACGATCTGGACCGGGTTGGTCAGCATGGGGCTGGTGAGGTTGTCCGCCCCGAGCGCCCGAATGATGCCTCGCGATTCCCAGTCATCCAAGGTATCGTGCAGCGTCTGCTGATCCAGCAGAAATACCGTGTAGCCGGTGCTGGCAGTTGGTACTTCGCGAGCGATCGCCTTGAGTTTGGCGGCTTCGGCCGCGTCCACGATAAGGTGATAACTGAACACCGTCGGCACCGCGCCAAGACTCGCCTCTTCTGTGAGTGTCAGCACCGCCGCGGGCTTGGGAGCTGCGTTTGGCGCGGCAGCAGCCATCGGGGCTCGCACATGACCCCCTGCAACATACACCTCTGCCGCAACGCCAGCCACCAAGACTCCAGCCGCACAAGCCGCCACCACCTTAACCTTCGCCATTACCATCATCTTCATCGCTCCCTTCGCAATCAGCCCGGCCGTCCCATTCGTAATCCCACCCCCAATCCCCGCCATCACCTTCTCCACCAGCCCCACCGGCCCACCTGTGGCCGCATGCGCCAGCACCATTGCCCCCAGACTCCCCGCCTCCACCTCCACTCCCTTCCCGGATAGCTTCTCCCGCAGCTTCCCCACCGCCCGCTCCACACGCTTCTGCGCTGCATCTTCACTGATCCCCAGGCAACGCCCCACCTCGGCAAAGCTCATCTGCCTGTAAAACCGCAATAGCACCGCCTCCCGATCCCGCCTTCCCAGCCGGTCCACCGCCTCCTCCAGTTCCGGCGACACCTCGCTCCACCCCACTTCGCCGCACGATCTGTCTCTTGGCCCGGCCATTGCCGCCTCCCTCTCATGTCGTTCTCGGATGCGTTTCGCCCGCAGCGCCCGCGCCGCACAATACCGCACCGCCCGATACAGCCACCCCGTCACCGGCACCTCTTCGCCCAGCCTCCCCCGCTTCTGCCAGAACAGGATGAATACCGCCTGCGTCACATCCTCGGCCATTGCCTCATTCCCCACCCGTCTGCCAGCGCAGGCATGCACCCACTCCGCATGCGTCCGAACCACCGTCTCTATCTCGCCATGTTCCCGATTCTGTGGCATCACTCCATCCTTCTACCACTACATGCCGCGCCGACGAACAAAACCGACAAAATTCTTTCCGGATTTCTGGCCGGATGCCGCCCGTGTCACCTGAAAGGGAGCAACGCAAAGCAACAGAACAAGGTGTAGAAACTCTGCAAGAACGGAAAAAAGCCGGTCTGGCCCGCCCACCCGATACACGCGTCGGCCATGAGCGCTCCGCTCACATCTCGATGCCGTCCACCACCCATGCTACAATACGTTCCATGAGAACACTCGGCAACATCACGATGCCGGCGCCAGACCGCCTGGCCGTCAGACGTGCCGCCGAGTTGCTGCGCAGCCAGTTTCCAATATCCCAAGTGATTCTCTATGGCTCAAAAGCTCGCGGTGATGATGCTGCCGACTCGGACATCGACCTTCTTGTCCTGACCAGGCGACCCGTCGCGTACCACGAAAAAGAGCTCATGACTCAGGTCATCTACCCGCTGGAGTTGGAGTTAGGTGTAGTCATCAGCATGCTCATCATGTCCCAAAGCAAATGGGAAACCGGGCTATGCGGCGCGATGCCTCTTCACGCGGAAGTGCTGCGCGATGGAGTCATGGCATGAGCCAACCTGATACCCGGCTAGCACTGATCGGCTATTGGCTTGAGAAATCCGCCTTGGCTCTGGCGGCTGCCGAAAGAGAGCGGGCCGCCGGCGATCTTTCTCTCGCGATCAACCGTGTTTACTACGCATGTTTCTACGCTGTATGCGCGGTTCTGTCGGCCGACGAAGTGCCCTATGGAAAACACTCGACAGTGCGAGTGGCTTTACATCAGCACTTGGTCAAGAAAGGTCGAATCGCTGCAACCTGAGGCTCGTTCTACAACCGGGCATTCGACGACCGTCAAGAGGCCGATTATGAAGCAGTGGCCGAGTTTGATGATGCTACGGTAAGAGATCGAATCGCCAGGGCCGGAGACTTCATCGCGGAACTGAATCGGCTCGCAACGGGCGGGGCCAAGCCATGATCTCTTAAGGCGACGGCTCGCCCCCTCCCTCCTCTTCCCTTCTCCGTGGCGTTCGTGGTGCCGTGAGCGGTACGGAGTTTACCCGCCGTGGCGGGCGGGCGTGAGACATCTCTCCTTCACATGCACTGCTGCGCTTTGCGCGCGCAGGCGCGCACCGCGACTTACAGCAATCTTTCCAGATTCCTCGACCCCGACCCCCAAAAACCAATGGGAAATTGCAAATCCGCCCCCAGAGTGGTGCGCTATGTGCGCACAAAGCGCGACACCGCCTGTATAGGTAGAGGCCCTTGCGCGCCTATCGCTATTTGACAACCGAATACACTCCGCGACCTGCCAAACAGGCAGTGAACCAAAGTGGAACTAGACGAATGTCCTTCTGTCTTCTGACTTCTCTCCATCCTGCGCACCTCTGCCATCTTCAGTGATCCAGATCGGCGATCGCCGCAGACTGCGCACTCGATCTTGAGCATCTTCGATCTGCCCTTCGTGCGTTCGTTTTCACTTTGCGCTTTCCGATATCCGCTCTTCTCCCGGGAGTTATCCACAACCACTCCGAACCTGCGCACCTCCTCCCCCAATCTCCACCTAACCGCTTGTCTCCGCGGCACTTACCGTATAGGGGGTACCCCGCCGGGAACCTGCGCGCCTGTTACTTATCCACAACCGCCCACAGGCCATCGACCCCTGTGGCGTCGGCTGCCCGGCTCATCCGCCTGTCGCTCCGGACGCGGCGAGCTTGCGGTTAGCCCACCAGACCAATATCCGCACCACGGCGACTATAAGCATGATCGCACCAATCGACGGCACGATGATATTGATCCTCGCCGTTCCCGGCAGCCATCCCACGACGCCTGCAAACGCCAACACGAAACCGACGCCTGCGAATGCGACCGGATACAGTGGCGGCAACGGCACATCTTCCGAGGCAATCGGCGGCGTATAGTCCTTATCCCCGCCCAGCATCTTCCATTGGCGATACATCAGAATCAGGAAAAACCCGCCTGGTATCTGCCATGCCAGTGTCCAGACCGCAACCCATGTATAGCGCCACTCGCCCAGCCACGGCTCCAGCGCGCCGATAAACCGCCCGGCCAGCACACTGCCAAAGATCATCGCAAATGCCCGCACCATGGCGTTGGCCGAGCAGAATTGCCCGTACCGATCCTTGGGCAGCAGCCGCATATACATCGGAAGCTCCGCCGCGCCGTTGATCGCGCCAAACGGCATGAAGATCAGCGATGTCGCCAGCATGTAGATCAGGTTTCCCTGCGGATGCCATGTGTTGAAATCAACAAACACCCACGCGCATTGGCTCACCACACCAATCAAGCTCCACATATACGATGCGTAATACACGCGCACCGGATGCCACCGGTCGGCTATCCAGCCCGCCGGATACTGCATCAGCAGCCCAATAAAGCCCGTCAGAGCGCCCATCCGCCCGAGGTCCGACATGCTCATATGCAGGACGTTCACATTGCGGATCGTTCCAAACGTGCCTGCCGCCAGCCCGCACATGAAGTAACAGGTGTTGGTAAGATAAAAGTACCAGTAGAGCTTGTGACAGAAACACTCGCGGGCGTATGTACGCACCGACTCACGGGAAGTCTCAAGCCAGCTCTTGGCCCGCGGCGCCATGGGCTCGGGCGGAGGATACCCGCCTTCACGCAGGAAAATCACCATCACCAGGAAGCCCACCGTATATGCAATGCCGGTGATCACGAAGATCATGGAGAAGTGGGTCATCGCGTGAGGAAATATCCACTCATTGTATGCCATGCCGGCTGCCGTTCCCACGATGCGGAAGAACGACATAAACCGCGAGAGATGCGTCGACGGCACCACGTCGTTGAACAGATACCAATAGACGGTATTGACGAAGATATTGGCAAAATCCCAGCAGATGATGAGGACACCCAGGACAGCGATCGCCATACTCGACGAACTGATCGTAAAGCCCATTATGGTTGCATGATCAGCGCCATGGGTTAGAAGCTTGGTCAGCGGCTCGTACAGGCCAATGCCGACAAGGAACAAACCGACCAGTGGAGTGGACCAGAACAGATAGGGCATGCGACGACCGAATCGCGTACGCGTTCGGTCAGACTTGGTGCTGACCCACGGAGCCAGCATGAACGCTACCGAATACGCCACCGTCTTGCTCAAGACCGCGTTGGTGACATCGCTTGCCCCCATATTGCTCAGTTTCAAGGGCAGAATGCCCGGGACGGCGCCGTCCAGCAACGTAAAGATGAAATCGCCCCACAGCAGCCAGACAAAAACCATCACAAGCCCAAAGCCCGTGTACTTCAGCGTTCCAACCGAGTACTCCGGATTGCTGGCGCGCCCCCAATCCCCCAGCGTGCCTCTGCCAAAGAAACCGTTGGTCTTTCGGTTCGTCAGGGCTCCGATCATCAGGCATGACAGCGCGAACGGCCAAAGAAGCCACAGCAACTGCGCAAACCCCGTCGAACCAAGCTGCTGCGCCTCCGGCAGCACTGGATGCAGCAGTCGCCACAACTCTGGTCCATTAAACCACCCCGCCCCAACCAAGACGCACCCCCAGTAGATCCATGCCGCGAACACGCTCCCCCAACGCCGTTTCCAGATCAAGACCGCACTGGCAATGCCCAATGCGCCCAAGGCAACGCCGCCGAGCCCCCACACGAAGTTCTCGGCCGCCGTCATGATCTCAGTGAGCGTGCCTTCCGTAAACGCACGGAGGAACCTCTCAAAGCCCAGGCGCCCGACATAGACGCCGTGCGGGATACTCGCCAGGATTAACAGCCAAAGCGACCACGGGATCTCGTTCTGCGACCCGGAAGGATCGTAGCCCGGCACATTCCGCTGGTTTCCGGAATCAGAATTCGCCGCCTGATTTTGGGAAGGATTCACTGTAAATCGCCTCGATTAGTTTGGACAAAACCGCCTTCAGATATACGCCATCGCGAGCATGGCCGTTGTCCGGCGACAGGCCACAAGGAGGAATGAGCCACTGATGCGCTTGTCGCTTCTCTCCGCGGCTTCATTCTTTGCTCTATGTGCATCGATTCACCACACATCGTCCGGCCCAAGCCCTGCTTTGCTGACATGACAGCCGTCCAACATCGCTAGACGGCTGACTTCTGGGCACGTCTTAAGCCCTTCGCAGCCACTATTGTTACATTCTCACAGCGTTTATACAAACACGGATTCAGCGCAGCGATTCCACAACCTTTGAATCGCTATTGTCGCCGCTGCACTACCTGAGGCAGCACCGGCGGCTGGTCGCTCAGCCACCAGGCATTGGTGCGCAACGGCTGCGTCTCGATCGTGAACTCGCTAACTGGGTCAGTTGCCACCGGCTTCAAGCCGTTGAGCAGGTCATACACCCGGCTTAGCCTGGGAAGAAGGATGGTCTTTGCCCCGCCACGGTCACGGGTCTGCAGTACCACCATGTTGCTATTGGCATAGATGATATCATCGCCAGTCAGGTACAGGTGCACCCCCGCGAACCTCGCCATGGCCCTCAAGAACTCCGAAGGAGCCGCCACCACACCGGCATAAACCGACGTCCATTCCGGGAACTGCTTATAGGCCAGCCCCACATAGTACGCGTTGCCATCCTCGCCCAGCGGCGCGGTCCGTCCCGTAGACGTCTCGGCAGCGGGTTGCAGGCCCTCCAAGGCATACCACCCGGCCGTCACGCTCTCCTTATCCTCCACGGCGAAAACCGGCGCAATGCGCGTCACCGGAGGAAACGTCCGGCCATTGGCGGTCATCCGGTAGAACTGGCCAAAGATATATCCCGGCGGCAACAACCCCGTCAGCTTGTTATTGGTATCCGGAACGATCACGGTCGCCGCGACTCGCTGATCGTACCGGCCAAAATTAATACCCGTCAGTTCGGTCATATTCTTCACCGAAAGCGCCGGGCTGCGGTCCTCATTGATGAAGCCCGAGCCGTGCAGCCACAGAATCGTCCGCTTGTTGGCCTTCAGGCGATCCAACACCTTGCGCTGGGCATCGTTCAGACGATAACAATCAAGGACCAGGATCAGCTTGTAGCGATCCAGCGGGAAATCAGCCCGTCCCACATCATCCTGCAGCCAGATGTCATAGGGTGCGCCGATGTTGCCCATCTCCGACATGATCTCGCGATGTTCCAGGTTGCGCTGCAGGCGATTGTCGCCGCGCGTCAGATACTTCGAGTTCTCATCCACCAGCACCGCGATCTCCGCAACCGGCTTCACCTTCGCCTGGATGTTCAGCATGCCGATGCGTTGAAGTTGCTCAAAGGCGTCGAAGTACCGTTTCTCGTTGCCAAACCACTTAGACTGGAAATCCCAGGCCCAGCCCATGGTTCCCTTGGTCATGTCGTGCAGCAGATCGCGCTGGTACGTTGTGATGGTATCCTGAACCACCTTGTCCGAGGGCTGCGAGGCCGAACCCCGGCCGCCGCCATAGATGCGCAGGTCTTCCTCGACAATGAACAGCTTGTTGCGGGCGTTGACCGAATCAATAATGGTGTGGATCGGCAGGTGGTCGCGCAGATGACGCATGTCGTACGCCGGCGGGCCGGCAAAGAAATCGAGATAAGGGCTGTCAAATATCCGTGCGATTCCACAGGAGGTCTTGCCATCGTCCATCAGCGGCTCATGGAAAGCGCCGCACAGCAGATTGGGATCAAGCTCCTTGGCGGCCTTGCCCATGGCGATCATGCGATCGGCGATCTCATTGGCCTGGGTCTTCCAGAAATCACTAATGGCCAGTGAGGTGCCTTTGTGCGGATCGAAAAAGTCGCCCACATCGGGTGTCAGGCTCAAGTCCGCGTTGGGAAATTGCAGCGTCTCAAACGTCAACCCCGCTTGACCATAGGCCTTGGCCAGTGCTTCATCGGTCTTGTAAACGCTGCGGGCGTAGTCACGGTAGGCCCGCAACATGGCCGGGCCGGTATCGGCATGATCGATAAAGCGTTTGCCTCCCGTAAACGCAAACCACTCCTGCGCAGCCCCGCCTTCAAAGAATAAGCCGATCACTCGATCGCGCCGCGGATAGGTCTTCAGGAATTCCACGTAGCGCTTGACCATGCCCACCGCCTCGGCCTCAAACTTCCGCGAAGCCAGCGAATACTCAGCCGTCGGCGCTGATCCAGGCGCCATCGGCCCCAGCGGCTTGCCATTTTGCCACTGCAACTCATCAGGATTCTCCTTCGCCCACTGTGGCGAGCACGCCGCGAAGAATCCCAGAACCACCAGCGTGCGATCATTAAAGTCCAGAATCATATCCAGGCGGCGGCGCACCTCGGCGAAATGTTCATCCCACGTCTTATTCCAATCCACCAGATGCGTCATCACAAACAGCCGCACGCCCGAATCCGCGAACTGTTTCATATACGCCGCATCATCATGGATGCGGTTGCGGTAGATGAGCATGGGCACCGGCTCACCCCCGTAATAAAGCCGCGGCATCCCATTTTCACTGCGAATCTGAGCCTTTGGCGGATTCGTCTGGGCAACCAGAGAACCACAAAAGATCAGGCAGATCAGCACCGTGAGTACTGCACGCAATAGTTTCATAGTCTCTTTCGATTGGAGTATGCCGCCGGATCTTTCATCCCGTTCTCGGTGAACCCTTTCAGCCGCAGCAAGCAGGCGTCGCACTGCCCGCAAGCCTGTCCCTGCGGATTTGGGTCATAACAACTGCTGCTCAAGCCATAGTCGACGCCCAACTCCAAACCTTTGCGGATGATCTGGGCTTTGGTCAGCCGAATCAGCGGCGTATGGATCAGCAAGCGTTGCTTCCCCTCCACGCCGGCCCGCGTTGCCAGGTTCGCCATCTGCTGATACGCCCCGATATATTCCGGCCGGCAGTCGGGATACCCGCTGTAGTCCAGGGCATTCACGCCGATGAAGATATCACTGGACCCAAGCACCTCCGCCCATGCCAGAGCGAAGGAGAGGAAGATGGTATTGCGCGCAGGAACGTAAGTGATGGGTATGTCCGTGCCCATCTCAGCGGAGGATCGACCTTTAGGGACAGGGATATCGCTGGTCAGGGCAGATCCGCCAAAGGCACGCAGGTCGATATCAGCGGTGATGTGCTGCTCGACCCCAATGGCCTTTGCCACCTTCTGCGCTGCGGCCAACTCCGCCACATGCCGCTGCCCATAGCGGAAGCTCATCGCATAGCATGCATAACCTTCCGCTCGCGCGATCGCCAATACCGTGGCCGAGTCCAGGCCGCCGCTCAGGAGCACAACCGCTTTCTTCTGCAGGTCCATAGGATGCCAAGCATAGCCACATCGCGGGCATTTGGCAGGGGAAGATGAGCGCAGAAGCCGCATCAACGGCGCTGAAGTGGAAGAGGCCGGAGTGGGATTCGAACCCACGACTCGCGGATTTGCAATCCGCTCCCTTAGACCACTTGGGTATCCGGCCGAAGCGACGCGATACTAGCGGGATTCCACAGGTGAGGCAAGCAGGCATTGCTGCGTCCATCGCAAGCGGCCGAGAGAAATCGGATGGGGAAAAACCGAGGCGGCAGGAGCCAAAGCTCCTGCCGCCTGATGAATAGTAACTCAATGCAAACGCCGTTAGCGGCTCAAGAACAGCATTTCACGGTACGTTGGCAGCGGCCAGAGATCGTCGGCGATCATCGTCTCGATCTTATCACCGGTCTTGCGCAACTCGCCCATGGCCGCGAACACCTTGTCACGGGCGTACTTGGCATGATCATACACCTCACCCTCGACATGGTGACTGCATGCTTTCTCCAGGGCCGCCGTCTTTTTCTGGCAATCAACGATCGCCTCGACCACGGCTTTGAGGGTCTCATACGCCGGGCTTTCGATGCCGGCGGCCTTGCCGCTGGCGACCGCCTGAGCCAACTCGGTCTGATAGCGAATGGCCGAAGGAAGTATCATGGTCTTGGCCATCATCAGCATGGTGTTGGCTTCGATGGTGAGGGTCTTCACGTATGCCTCGGCAAAGATCACCGCGCGGCTTTCCAGTTCGCGCTTGGTATAGACTTTATACTTGGTGAACAGGTCGATCGTGCCCTTCTCGGTGATCAGCGGCAGGCAATCCACCGTATTCTTGAGGTTGGGCAACCCGCGCTTCTCCGCTTCCTTGTGCCACTCCTCGGTATAGTTGTCACCGTTGAAGATGACATGCTTGCTCTCCTTGATGATCTTGGGAAGCATGTCCTGGATCGCGGTATTAAGCGTCTTGCCGCTCTTGATCGCCTTTTCCAGTTCCGTCGCCATGTAGTCCAGCGACTCGGCGACCATCGTGTTGAGGATGGTGTTCGCCCCGGCGGGGTTCTGCGAAGAACCAACCGCGCGGAACTCAAACTTGTTGCCGGTGAATGCAAACGGGCTGGTGCGGTTGCGGTCGCCGGCATCCCGAGGCAACTTGGGCAAAACCGACACGCCGGTTTCAAACATTCCGCCTGCCTTGCTGGTCTTGGCAGCGCCCTTTTCGATCTGCTCGACAACGTCGGTGAGCTGCGAGCCGAGGAAGACGCTCATAATGGCCGGCGGCGCTTCATTCGCGCCCAGGCGGTGATCATTGGAAGCGCCGCAGACGCTCAGACGCAGCAGGCCGCCGTAGCGGGCAACCGCCCGAATGCAGGCAGCGCAGAAGATCAGGAACTGGGCGTTATCGTGCGGCGTGTCGCCGGGATTGAGCAGGTTCTCACCCGTATCCGTCGACATCGACCAGTTGTTGTGCTTGCCCGAGCCGTTGATGCCGGCGAAGGGCTTCTCATGCAGCAGGCAAGCCATGCCGTACTTCTCGGCCGTCTTGCGCAGGATCTCCATCGTCATCATCTGATGATCGACGGCAAGGTTGGACAGTTCAAAGATCGGAGCCAGCTCATACTGAGCCGGAGCCACTTCATTATGCCGGGTCTTGGCTGGGATACCCAGCTTCATGCACTCATGCTCGACCTCGGCCATGATCGCGACCACGCGCTCGGGAATCGACGCGAAGTACTGATCTTCCAACTCCTGTCCCTTGGGTGGCCTGGCGCCAAAGAGCGTCCGGCCGCAGTTGATGATGTCCGGGCGCAGAGCGATGAAGTGCTTGTCGATAAGGAAGTATTCCTGTTCGGTGCCCACGGTGGTGAAGACCTTGGTGGCTTCGGTGTTGCCGAACAGGCGCAGGATACGCAGGGCCTGGGTCGACAGAGCCTCCATGGAACGCAGCAGCGGCGTCTTCTTGTCCAGGGCTTCGCCCGTCCAGGAAAGAAACGCGGTGGGGATCACCAGCGTAGCGCCATTGGGCTGCTCAAGAATAAAGGCGGGGCTGGTCGGGTCCCAGGCGGTATAGCCGCGCGCTTCAAACGTGGCGCGAAGGCCGCCGGACGGGAAGCTCGAAGCATCGGGCTCGCCCTTGATCAGTTCCTTACCCGAGAACTCAGCGGCCGTACCGCTGCCGCCGTCGGGTCCGAAAAAGCTGTCATGCTTCTCGGCCGTGGCGCCGGTCATGGGCTGGAACCAGTGGCAGTAGTGGGTTGCCCCCTTCTCAATTGCCCAGTCGCGCATGGCCGCGGCAACAGAGTCAGCAATACCTGGGTCAAGCGGCTGGCCGAGCTTGATGGTCTTCTGCAGTGCCTTGAACACCGGCTTAGGCAGTCGGGCTTTCTGCACATCTTCATTGAAGACGTTGCACCCGTAGATGCTCTTACACGAGATCTCGCGGTAGTTGAGGCGGTTCAGAACCACCTTGCTGGCCACGAGCGCCGAAATCGTTTCCTGACGGGAAGTCGCTCCACCCATAGCTGGATCTCCTCTTCTTTAAAACGCTGATTACTCCCGCTCGATGAGCGAGCGGGTTTGCTGGTAAAGCCATTGCCGAATTGTCCCGCCCACCGAGGCGGAATAGTTATATTGCCTGCACTAGCAAACCGTGTGCAATGTTCATTCTACCGGGTTTTTTACGCATCAGGTCGCTGCGATGTGCGCAGTCAGCGCGCAACTCGCGGAATACCGCTCAGGTATTGCCTACAAAACAGGCATATCCATGGCCAGGCAGATCACTTCCCGGCCGCGTTCGCATGGGCTTCCTGCCAGCCCTGAAGCCACAGGTGCTCAATCCACCGGACAGCTCTAGCCATTTGCCGGGCCTTGAGTTGCATCACGGAGACCTCCTGCCCTTCATACTGGCCCCGATACGTGAAAAAGGCTGTGGCATCGAAAGCCTTCAGCTTCCCGTCCGGCCGCAGGTAGGCTCCGCGTGCCGCCTGCCCAATCATTGGCAGGGCATCATAGCTCTGCAATGCGATCTGAACCGATGCCAGCCAGATGTCGTGTTCATCGCTCGGCCGTTGGGCATCGGCCAGTTCCTTGACAAATATCGTCCAGAATTGCTCGCGAAGCGCCTCATAGTCCGCCTCTTCATCGTCCACCAGGCGGAATTCCATGTCAAAGTGAACCTTGGGCGGCTTCGCCAGCCCCGGGAAGAAGGAATAGGCCTGGTAATCGACCGTGGCATGCATGGGCATGAGATTGTCGGCCGCATAGTGCGCGAGATACCCCGCCCACTTGGTCGCATGTTCATCGCGAGGATACAGTCCCGGCATATCCACAAGCCGGCCGGCCCGCAGATCAAGAATCATCTTCCGATAGCAGTCCTCTACACGGAATGGCAGGAAGCCCGCTTTGACATAGCGCGGATCCTCCATATTTCGCGGGATATCCGCGAGTCGAGGCTTATGTGACAGGTTGGCCGCGAATGTCTGCAGCTTCGCATCAGCATTGAGCAGTTCCAGGTCAATGTAATGAAGCTGCCCCTCAGGTACGCCAAAGGGTGCAACCGCCTTATCCTTGGCGGCCGCCGCATCCGCGACCATGTCGGGCATGGTGGCCCAGAACGCCAGCCCATCGACGCCGCGTGGAACTTGTCCGATGCGCTTGTGCAACAGAAATTCCTGTTCATCGGCAATGCTGCCCACCGCTGGCTGCGCTTCGCCCAAAAATTGCTTTAGCTCCTTGGGGGCGGCCGGGTCGGCCATGATCTCGCGCACCGCGCAGCGCGTCAGCAGGATATGCTCCTTCGTGCTCCAGGCGAAGCAAGGAGCGGCCAGAACAAGCAGCAGCAGGATCGTTAGAGTACGCCATTTCATCGCAGTCATCATATGGAAGCGGCGTTCGCGAGTGAAGGCCGTCCAACGAGCCGAAAGCGTAAGCGACGGGTTTCCGCCCTTCATTCCCGCTCTCCGCTATCCGATCCCCTTGTCCCCTTGTCTCCCACCCCCGCCCTACGAGACACCGCGCGACCATCGCGCAACGGTTCCCGCACACCAACGTAAGCATCTGCCGAAAACGTGAGCATCTGCTGATCGGCTACGTCTTGGAGCTCGCCTCATCTGCAATCACCCTCAGGTCGCTCCAATGCTGCTCGACGAATCGAAGCGATTCGGGCAGGTCACGCATAGTCACTCTGATCACCAGTTCGTTTTCATCGGCCGCGCCGAGATCCATACTCTGCAGTACCGCGATGAATGCTGATTCCTGGCTGTCTGCCTGCCCATACCGGCTCTTGACCAGTTCTTTGAACTTGGCAGCGCAGACGGGGCACAACAACAGGTGATTTGCCTCATCCTCCTTGCCCGATGCACTAAGGAACTCCACCGCCTCAAAGTATGGCTCGTCATTGAGCTTCCTGAATGATGCATCGTCCGACCGTCTCCGGCAGAGTTGGCAGAATACTTCACCGGCATCACTATCCGCATACATTGCCCTCAAATACTCGCGTGCGCCGGGCGCATCCTTGCTGGTGCGCACGCTTAGATTCTGCCGTTCGTACTCCTTGTCTGGCTGATGTTCATGCTGCTCGTCCTTTAATCGTTGGCGGCGAGCGTGATCGCCGACACGTCGCGACGGGAATTCGGATCGTTGCCTTTGCTTGTATTCGGAGAGCACACGTTCCTGCTCGGCGGGAGGCAGTGCAGCAAATTCCCTGGCACGGTTGAGTGTCTCTACATCCCCAAACCCCATACTCGCAGCTTCCACCTCCTTGGTCTGGACAGCCTCGGCCTGCCGTTCACACTTCTCACCAAATCCGATGGCCTTTAGCCAACTGTATCCGCCATCAAATGCAAAACCATCCGGCAGAAGCTGTCTCGATGCATCACACGGACATACGAACTGTCCGTTGGTCTGGGGAATCCACTTCGAATCCCTCAGAACACAGACGAGCTGAGACCGTGCGTAGTTTGGCGACCTACTGGCGTTTTGCTGATACCGAGCGTACAGGAACGCAGGATGGAGCGAGTAGTAATCGTTCGGCACCCGGCACATTGTCCGCCATACAAGTTTGGCAAGCGCAACTGTTGGGGTTTGCAGTAACTGCCTAAGATGAGGGATCGTCCAGTCCTTATCGGTCGCGTTGCTGTTTCTCCTACCTGTGGCACTTATGAGGTGCAAATATTCAGGATTGTCCGAACAACTGGTCTCGATCACCTTAAGCTGCGTCTGGACGCCGACGGCGCGTGCGAACGCCGCAAGCCTCTCGATAGGTACGCCACAATCGGCAAGCAGCGGAGAAAGAGGAAGTTTACTCGCCACGCCATCCAGCGCGCCGTAATAGGACCTAAGCTCTGTGTCTTCGTATGGTTCGTCCAGATAGACGGATGTCGAGCTTCTTAAGCCCTCATCAGTCGCGAGGATACAGGCATCTTTGAACAAATCGGCTGTCTTCGGCTCTCGCTCCACTAATGCAACAAAGCGACTGAGGTGCCGGAAGTACATCCTCTCATCATACGCCCCCACGGTGCCTATGTAATCTCGCTTGAGAATCACCTGTACTTGTTCGGCTTCGCCAATCTCTCGGACACCGATTCGTTGCAGCAGTCTCTTGGCATCGTCCTGCTGGGTCGTGCTCTTCCCGGACGAGTAGACCGCTTTACAGACACGCGGAAGCACATCGTCATGTTCTGCATCTGAATCCGGGAAGTAGCACCTGCTTCCCGTCATGTATGAACCATCGCCAACCCGAACAATCCGCAGCTTCTTAAGCCTTTCAACTGTATTTGTCCGGCTCATTTCTGAGCCCTCAGAAGTCGCCACAGCCAAGACGGCATACATGCTCTGATGCCACTCGACTGACTTCGATGAGAGCCATTGCATAAAACACGAATCAGGACCGTCAATCATCTTGAACGTTGAGCTGCCAAGACAGCGTTCGTCCGATGCTTTGCTGGCAAGAAGATCGACGAAGTTCTCAACATCCCAGCGACCGATCTGGAGGGATAATAGAAACCTATCTGCGTCGCTGTGACGTTGAGACGCAGCCACTGCCCAATCGAGAGACTTTCCGCTAATCAGAAAGTGCAAATCCTCCACCGACAGCAGATCCTTTAGCGATGCCCTTGCCTGTATCAAACCCTTGGCCGGAGCATGGTCCTTGCGGTAGGTTGGCGTCAACGGCTTTTCGTTCATCTCCTCGATTACCGCGTCGCGGATCGGTTGGTATCGGGGCGGAATATCGTCCTGCAGGTTCGGCAGGACACCGAGAAAGTCGGTATTGAGGAAACCGAACTCACGAATTCGGTGTAGCGCCTTCGCCGCCAGTTGTGCCAGTTGCCCGAACAGCGGCTGGTTTGCAGGCGTCTCCTTAATGCTTGCCCGGCTCAACTCCGGCACAAATGGAGCATGGAGGTGAAACCGCAGGCCCGACGTTTCCTTCTCAGCAGGAAAGAACACGGCCACACGCCCGGGAGCCGCCGGAACTATCCTGAGTTGCTTCGCCAGTGGCTGACCTGAATCGAAATCCGTAGCATCAGAAAGTGGTTCAAGCACAAACGCAATCGCGACCCGGTGTCTCTCAAGTCCCGTAACCGTCTCAGAGACCCTGAGAAAGTGAGACCTGGATGTCGTTTTGCCACCTACCTGCTTCAGGATCTCGATGTGGTTGTCGGAGTGCGGGATGCGCCGGATCTCACCTACCGCGTCTTGGCCGATCTTCCATCGGATCGACTCCAAACCGGTTAGAAAAAGAAGCGTCGTTTCGGCCAGACCATTCAGGCCACCCTCGATCTCTCTGAATGCCTCGTCAGGGCTCTTCTTCGGGTTATTGAACGGGAGGTCGAAGCGAGTCCTGCTCCTGATCCCATCCTCGCAAGCCACGATCTCTGGTAGTACCAGCCTACAGATGCGAAACGAGACATCGCCTGTGTGAATCACTGGGGTCAGTGTATAGACGAAGACGGATTTGAAACCGACTCCGAACTTCCCGATCTTATCCGGCGACTTGCTTTTCGCGCTGTTGTGGATGCCGGTTATGGCCCGGATGTCGGATTCGCTGAATGCCCTTCTGCCGTTGTGTTCAAAACTCGCGACGCCTTCGCTGAGTTCAAAACTCGCTTCTGTTGCTTCGGCATCTTCTGCATTCTGAAGCAGTTCATAGATGAAGTGAGCTCGGTCAGGATAGAAGTCCTCGAAGATATCTAGGTTGATATCGCCTTCATTGGCGTCGAGGCCCTCAAGGAACTTCCTGCGTTGATCCGCAAGCACACGGATGAATGATCTCATAGTGTGGCACCTTCGACTGTGATCTCGCCGAACAGAACCGCAGCGGAGTGGATATCCCCGCCGCTGGCCGCCTGGTGTAGTTCCGCCTTGCGCCGGTTGAAGTCCACATTTGCCCGCGCCAACTCACTCTCCTTCATCAAGTGGATTCTCTCGTTTGTGGCACGTGCAATCTGGTCCTCTATCGCTTTGCAGCGTGCTCGGTGGCTTACCGTCAGGCTCTGCACACGATGCTCCACCAGTTGGCGATTCTCGGCGATGTGGTTCGCCTGAGCTGCTGTCCACATGCGGTGGTGCTGGACCTCCAGGGCATCGAACTCGGCTTGGTTGGGCAGTGAACGTCCATCGGCATCTGTGGCCGTTTGCAGGAGTGCAATCAACGCCTTCTCCACGGAGGCATCCGATGCCACGGGCACCAGCGCTTCATCCAGCTTCACTCCATGCTTCTTCCATCGGTAAAGGGAGAAACTGTATGTGCCAGGGGTCACGTCCTGACTTCGCACGGAGAGCGACACATAGGCCGGCTCATCGAGTTGCAGACAGCGGGCCGCCTGACGCACCAGCGGATGCATGACCGACAAATGCACTGCCTTGGGATTCTCGGCCGCTGTGTCCTGATCGAACGTAACTGGCAATGTGGGCTGCCCCCCCTTAAGCCACTTCTCCCATTCCCGGCTGATGGGCTCTATGGACCGGGGCAACCCCCTGTAATCCTCAATCAGTCTCGCTCTCGCCTCTTGGCTAAGCCGCAGCGTTTTCAGCGGTTTTTCCCCGAGCAGATACTCACCCTCACCGCCCAAGCGGGACATCAGGTACGATGACACACAGCATTGGAGCGCTGATGGCGAAAGCCAACGATTCTCGGCAGCCTCAATCTCCTGTTGCCAAGACTGGTTCGGAACGCTCAGGCCAAACAGCTCTGCCTGTCGAGATTCCAACTCCTGATCCTCCCGAACGCGTCGGATTCCGTTATCCGCAAGCTGCTTCAACCGGCGTTCCCGTTCCTCTGGCACCAACGTGAAACTCTCGGCAATGTCGTGCAGTTCCTGCGTGATCTCGCCCAGTATCTCCTCATTCCCGCCGATGGCATGTTGGAACACACCGATGCGCCAGAGACACCGATCGTATATCTCGGCATCCACGGTCCCCGGCGTGATCAGGTTCACGATGGCAATGGCCTCGCTCTTCTGTCCATAGCGGTCAATGCGCCCGATACGCTGCTCAACGCGCATCGGATTCCAGGGCAGATCATAGTTGACGAGACAATCACAGAACTGGAAGTCGAGACCCTCACAGCCCACCTCTGATGAGAGCAGCACATCGACTGCATCCGCTGCTTCCTTGGGCAATGCGAACCGGCGGCGCAACTCCGCCCTCTCCTCATCCGGCACGCCTCCATGGATCAGACCATATCGCAATCCGGTCCTTTCGGTATGTCGGACGAGGTACGCCAAGGTATGCCGGAACGTACTGAACACGAGCGCCTTGTTGTTCGCCAGCTTGCCCTTGTCACTGAGGATGCGGACAAACGCCTCCACCTTTGGGTCGTCCTCATTCAGGTTGCGGGCCTGATGCAACAGCGATTCGATATCCGGGCGCACCTGCGCGACAAAGCTCAGGTCGGTGTCCTCATCACCGTCGCCAGCCTCCATCAGTTCCAGCCGATCCAGTTTCCCCGCAAGCATGTCCTCCAGCAACGGTGCCAGCCCGTACAGGCAACTTGCCGCCTGTCGCCGAATCGTCGTCATCATGAACTTCACGTTCTGCTGGCCATGGCAGAACGCCAGAATCCGTGCCACCACGTCCAGCAGACCGTCATGCAGCGCCCTCTGTGCCTGCGTGAAGTCGATTGTGACTGTTTCGGGCTTGCGCATCGTGAACTCACCGATATCGCGGCGGCGAGTGCGGCTGATGAGCGGACTGAACGTATACAGCCCCTCAATCTCCCGAATCAGGCCGACTCTCTCGGCATCGGGAATCGCGTCTGCCCGGAGGTGATCGTAGATGCCCTGGAACGCCGGAGACTCGCGCAAGAACAGCCGGCCCCATTCGGTACTCGCGACTTCATCCAAGCAGGACCGGGCTTCATGTTGCCAACCATCCTTAGCGCTGCGGCAATGGCGCACTGCAACGTTAATGCCTCCATTCGGCGCGGCCATTTGCTGGAAACTCGCATGATCAATGATCAAATCGGGCCGCAGGACGTTGAGCAGCGTGTAGAGGTCCTCGCTGCCTAGCTGAACCGGCGTGGCGGTTAGCAGCAGCACCGCCTGTGCATTGTCACAGAAGTAGCGGATGCCTTGGTGCAGGTACGTCTCAGAGTTCCGGATGTGGTGCGCCTCGTCCACGATAACCAGATCGAATCGCGGCGGCGGGTCCAAGGCGAGTAGCCCCTTGTCTCTGCGCCTGTTGCCGTTACCACCGTATACAAGATCAGAGTCGAACAGTGAGAACGGCACGATGGCCTTTGAGTACTGCTCGGGCCATTCGCCTTCGAGGTGCGTCTCCCGTAGGCAATGCCGAAGCATGCGCCCGTCGAGCGCGGTGAAGTGCTCATCGAATCGCCGCATTTCAAGATCCCACTTGCGTTCAGCCACAAGCGCTTTCGGGCAGATCACAAGAACGGAGGACAACTCCATCCGCGCTCGCAGTTCCTTGATGATCAGCCCCGCCTCAATCGTCTTGCCCACCCCAACCTCATCGGCGATGAGCAGCCTTGGCCGGTCAGACCGGATAAGCTTGAGGACCGGCCGGTACTGGTACGGGACGAACTGTACCCGGCCAGACCGTAACGAGAAAAGACTCGCCGTCGAGGGTGAGAGAATGTGCAGGCTGGTGAGATATGCCTGCAGATCGGCCACGGAGAGCAGACGCCGGCTGTCACTTGTCGAGGCCGCCATCTGTAGCTGGCTCTCATAGTACGTGACCGGAGCACTGCCCTGAAACACCCGGTACCTGCATTCACCGCCACCTGGAAGCACGGCAATCACTGGCGCAATCACCGCTGGGTTCGACCGGAGGGCAACGATATCGCCTACGCGGAACCGCGATGCCGGCTCCGGCATCAAAGTGACTTCCGGGGAACCATGGCTGCCCGATGGTTGATTTACGTTGTCCACACCATCCACCCTCACCTGAGCCATTGGACCCGACTGCGCCTTGCCGGCCATTGCCGTGACGGACGCCGCCTTGCTGGCCTCGACCACCGCCACCGAGGCAGGATTTGCCTGGATCATTGTCAGCAGCCGGCCGAGAGTGTCTGCGTCTCGGTAAGTCTCACTGGCTGGCACAGATTCGGCGGAGAGATGCGCCCACTTGTTCCGAACCGTCTGCAATTCCTTCACCCACCCTCGTCCTTCCCATGGCAGGCCGAGTAGATCGCGTAACTCGTGCCAGTTCTGGTCAAAGACACGCAACAACGCGGCCAGATCAAGGCACTGTAGCGAATCGTATCCCCGCTCCTGGATGATCCGCTGTTGCTGGAAGCTCAGGCGATCCACGACAAGGCGCTGCCACCAATCATCCGAAAGCTTTGGAAGCCCATCGCCGAGGAATCTGGTCAGTTCCACCGTCCCAACTCGAATCAAGTCGTGCATCTATACCCTCTTCAGATATACAACCCCATTTCTCGCCGAGCGTGGGCTGATAATCCGACCAATCCACGATCACGGGGTGACCCGTAACCCGCCCACGGTAAGGAAGCAAACTCCCATGCCGCACCATGTTATACCCGTCACCCGCTAGGCAAAAGCCATCCCGACAGCAATTCCGTGCACCCCACCCCTGCATCCGCATCAATCCGCAGACGAGGCCCGCGCCTGCTGGTCGCTTCGCTCCCCGGCTTCCTCTGCGGCCCTGTTCTGGGGCCGCCCCGCTTCCACGGCGCCATACGCCGAGCGCTTGCTGACGATATAGCGGTACATTCAGAAGCACCTACGCGCCCGCGCGGCGGTCGCATCCTGGTTTGAGTCGCCTTCGGCGGCGGGCTTTGGAGCCGCCGTTCGGCGGCGGAGAGTGGGGGAAATCACACCAAAAATTCTCAAAAGATTTTTGGATTTCGTTAATCCTTTGTCATTCCTCAACTTCCGTTTTTGGACACCTCCAAATCACCCCTTATATATAGAGGGACGTGTTTTTCACCCCTCTCCCTGGCCGACCCGGCCACGCTATTTGACAACCGAATACCCGCCTGGCAGCTTGGATATGCACTGGCACCACGTTTGCTCGGCCGCTTCCCGGGCCAATGTCCCAGAATGTCCCAAAGTGTCCCACTTTATTTCCGCAAGATTCCCTCCTCTTCCTTTGGGAGAGGAGTCGGAGGTGAGGGTGCCGTACTCGGCATACCGCCCTCGACCTTCACAGAAACCATCTCGAGCCCGCACTCTTCGTTTCCGCAACCGTGCAACCAAATGCAACCAAATGCAACATAAATGCAACCATTTGCAACATCCCTGCAACACCTAACAGACGGTCGGAAACGTCCCAACTCCCATCAGCACCAGCACTTATGACAACCCCCTCACCACCCAATGCAACACTTGGAGAATCATTCGCCCCGCCACGCTCTCTCTCACTGTTCCAACCCCAGTTGTCTGCAGGACTTGCGCCTATCTGGCCCGCAAACCCCTCCCTGCTACATGTTGCACGTAACCTCGCGCATGCCTCCGTGCCTCGCTGTCCTCAATCCAGAATCCCGAATGCATGGATTTCGTCCCCATGTCCCCACGTCTCCTTGTCTCCCGCTCTCCGCGTCCCCGCGTCCCCTGTCTCCCCTTTCGCAATCCGCTATCCGCTATCCGCTATTCCCCCGTCATGGTAAAACTCTCTGGCAGATAAGGTAAGGAGCAAACCCTATGGCCAACGGCCTTCCATCCTGGGCTCAGGAGATGCGCGACCTGTTCCGCAGCGGGTCCACGGCACAATTTCTTCTGCACGGCAACATCTTCGACATCATCCCCAACCTCGGCAAATCCCTCTCCGTCGAGCAGTTCCTCGATGATGTCATGTTCGAGAAGTACGATGTGGTGCTCCACTACGATCGCGGCCGCGGCATCCGCGCTACCAAAGGCACGCGCGATTATGCCGACTGGATCGATGATGTCGGCGGCAAGGATGCCAAGCTCCTGGCTACCGAGCGCGACCCCGCCCGCGCCCTGGAGATCATTGACCAATACATCCTCCGTTGCCTCAACCTTCAGCAGCTCGCCGGCACCAACGGCCCCAAGCGCATCGGCATCGTCATCAGTTTCGCCGAATTCGTCGTCCCACGCGGCGAAGCCCTGCAGCTCGGCGGCGGCTACTCCCAAAACGTCGTCAAGGTTCTAGCCTGGGCCAATGATCCCGCCATCCAGCAGGCCAACATTGCCACCATCCTCATCGCCGAACAACTGCACGACATCAATGAGCTGATCACCGAAAACCCGCACGCCGCCAAGCTCAAGATCCCGCTCCCCAGCGAAGCCGAGATGCTCGACTACATGCAGTCGCTGAAGGTCACCGCCTTCCCCGAGCTTCA
>Ga0209083_1000757_pt1 | contig 43441 bp, 45 predicted proteins | sample AM7aDNAmetaG_FD_184132 | JGI IMG/M metagenome (GOLD analysis project Ga0209083, IMG submission 184132) | Freshwater microbial communities from Finland to study Microbial Dark Matter (Phase II) - AM7a DNA metaG (SPAdes) (version 3) | ecosystem: Environmental > Aquatic > Freshwater > Lake ... | reverse complement strand
ATACTATCCCTTACTACCCTGACGTTAATGCAAGTGCAGGAATGGACTTTTTAACGGACAATGGCCATAATTACAGCCTTCCAATAAGCATCCCAAACGTGGACGCACAGGCATTCATAAATGTATTCGGAGATAGTATGTACCCTAAGTATTGTAGCGGTGAAATAATTGGAATTAAAGAAATAGATAAGGACATGGTATTTCCTGGACATGCTTATGTGATCCAGATGATAGATGGGGAGGCGTACATTAAATATATCGATCCTGGAAAAGATGAAGAGCATTGGATGTTAAGAAGCGAAAATGAAAAATACAAACCAAAACAATTCCATCTTTCAAAAATTCATAAAGTATATATTATCAAAGCAGTAATCACAAAATCAACACTTTTATAAAGTCATCAATCAATCAACTTAAAATTACAACCCCATGAAATTAATAAGCCTTAGAGAAATAATCATAACAGCAACATCGCAACCCGAAATTGTGCAAAGAGCGGGCAACGAACAAGAAAAAATAATGTGGGCAATAGCCGAAGAACGCGACTTAACGGATTGTGCTATTTGGCTGAAAAACGCGATTGAGGTACTAAACGAAAGTATCGTACAATCGAAATTAGAGGGCGAAAAAACAATTGTCGTAGCGGGTTTGCTCGATCTTTTCGAAGAGAGTCTTTGTGACGTTCAGAAATTATTGCTTGCTGATCCTTCCAAGATTTAATAAGAGCTTCGGCTGTCTCTTCTGAAATATTTACTTTCATGTGTTGAAAATTTAATTTCTTAAAAGTAACCAATATTTTACTAACTTTTGTAACCTTTAATTACAACTTCCGTAATTCTCAATAAGCACACATGACTTATGCAACTTGCAAATATTGAAACCAAAATTTACGAAATAAGGGGTCTAAAAGTAATGCTTGACTTTGACCTTGCCGAACTTTACGAAGTTGAGACAAGAGCCTTGAATCAGGCCGTAAAACGAAACATCAAAAGGTTTCCCGATGATTTTATGTTTCAACTCAATAAAGCCGAATGGGGTACTTTGCGATCACAATCTGTGACATCAAAAACAGAAAAAAGAGGAGGGACGCAAAAGCTCCCTTATGCTTTTACGGAGCAAGGCGTGTCAATGCTCAGCGGTATTCTTACCTCCGACAAGGCAATTGAGGTAAATATCTCAATAATGAGAGCTTTTGTTTTTATCAGGCAATACGCTTTAACGCACAGAGATTTAACAACTGAATTACAGGAACTTGAAAATAAATACGACCTGCAATTCAAAGATGTGTACGAGGCAATAAATTTCTTGCTGCAAAAAGATAATCAGGAAACTGAGCAGAAACAGCGAAAACGAATAGGGTACAAGGAATAGCACACATCTAAAATGGATAAGGTCCTCAAAATAATATTTAGTAAAAAGACAAGTTCAAAACACTTGCCTGAAGCTTTACGTCTTGCTGTGAAATTAGGAGGAGTTGTGGAAGGGGACTATATCAGAATAAAATTAACCATTCAGGAAGTATTCAATCTCTGGGAATGGATCAACGCCCTTCTCAATGTCATCGACAAATGGAGCGGTTTTGAGATCTATTATAAGGACAGGCTTTGCATGGTCAATAAGGAATATCGAAGGTTGTTTTATGCTCTTCAGGAAATAAGATCCTGTTACCACACTAACCAGGATAATCCGGAGGACTTCGAAAAGTGTAATCCCGGCTGGGGCTGCAATAAAGTAAACTTTATATCGCTTGGGATGAAATCCCCCGGAGTAAAGATGTGGTATAAATATGGGCACCTGGTTGAGCCCGATACATGGGTAATTGACAAAGAAAGGATCTTGAATGAAGTTCAGATTGAGATAGCAAGAAAGCATCTCACCGTCTGTCCTGCATTCCCGAATAGCAGAATTCAGAAAGTGATCGATCAATTACCAAATTCTTTTATACTGGATGAGTTTTGGCAAGTCGAGTATAAGAACGAAATGGTAAACGGAGTCTTGACAAAAGTTGTCAACTCAATATGGTACAATTCAGAATTTGAAAAGGATTGGTTCTCGATGGAGAGTCTGTTGGCTGAAATAAATAAGGAGACTATTAGCCCCTTTGAGAAAGGATCGGACGATTGGCTTGATTGGATGATGAACAAAGGTTACTTAAAAATATAATACCATGCCAGCTAAAAGGGAGTACACCAACGAAACGCTTGAGATCATGAAAAGATTTTATGAAGCAGTGGATATGCTAATAGCTCAAAAAAGAATCAGAGGTATTCAGACCTATTGCACCCTGACTAAGATCGACAGACGGCACTACTACGAACAACGAAAAGAAGTGAGCCGTGGATATTTTCAAATGTCATGGATGCTGCCTCTCATAAAAGAATTTGGGGTATCTTCGGACTGGCTTCTTCTTAATAGAGGAGGTATGTTTACCGTAAAAGCGGAACAAAAACAGCGTGAGTCAATTTTAATAAATTAGACTAAAATATTTTTTTAAAATTTATTTAAACTTTATTGCATTTAAATCGTTTTTAATGTAGTTTTGTCGTTCGAAGAAACATTAACAAACACCTCTTTCCGGTTTTTGCAGAACTGGGAGAAAAGAGAACTAGGAAGGGTTAAAAATTTAAACCCGGGCTCTACCAAGTAGTCCGGGTTTTTTTTACCACTCACTTGGTAGTTGTCACCTTACTTAAAGATGAAGAAAGGAGGTGTAATGTTATATGGATGTTTCTTCGAACGGTCAAGTGAAGCGTTTGATTTACTGCAAATCTATCAGACGTAACGGAAAGACCATTTATCCAAAGAATGCGAAAGTATTCAAGTTTTGGGTAAAGGTTAAGTAAGCCAAAAACCTAGAGAAAGAAAGGGGAGTGAGTGGCTTCCCGATCTTTCTTGAGAAGAATGAAACTCTAAAAAACAGTTCCTCAATTCTTGTTTAAAATTCATCTTTTCTTCCGTTGTTCTCCAATAGTTTCACAAAAAATAAATTCAAATTTTATAAATCGTTTATCCTTAACGGTTTAGATGCCTCAAAATGGAAGTTTCCTAAACTTTAGATTCGCGTTCGAGTCGCGGTGAGGCTACAAAAAGATCTGAATTCGTAAAGGGTTCAGGTCTTTTTAGTTACAAGGGTTTAAAGTTCTTAATAAGCACACAAAATAAGGGCTTAAATTTAGGTTGATAGTTTACTTTACACACTTAAATACTATATTTGTTCCACGATGTGGTTCAAATGTGGTTCAGCAAATGACAACTTTTAAAGCAGTAGTTTATAAACACCATCGAAAAGAGGATGGCACCTTCAATATCAAGATCCGGATTACTCATCATCGGATGAAGCGGCATATTGCTACTACTTACTTTGTGACCAAAGACGATCTCACCAAGGGATTCAAAATAAAAAACCAATCCATCATTGATGAGTTGGACCGCACAATCAAGAAGTATAGAAAAGCCTGCGATGTCTTGGGAGAACGGGTCAAGGATATGGACGCTGACCAGGTACTCCATTACCTTGAGAGCTACAATGAAAAGAAGGGATCTTTCAGGTTAGACTTCATCGCGTATGGCAGAGACAAGATCGTTGAGATGCAAGCGAAGAACAGAGCAGGAAACGCGAAAACTTATAATGTGATGCTGAATTCCCTTGAGACCTACTTAGGGAGAGACACGCTTGACATCTCAGAAATAAATGTGTCATTTCTCAAAAGGTACGTTGATTGGATTGAATCGAAGCCAGCACCTTCAAAAAGAGAAAAAGGGGAGAGAGCTGTTTCACTGTACCTCTCCAACATCCGGGCACTTCACAATATGGCAAAGGATGAATACAACGATGAAGACAACGGGATCATTAATATTCCGCTTTCACCCTTTGCAAAGTTCAAGGTACCCAAGTCACCGGTTACCCGTAAGAGAGCGGTACCAATCGAAACAATCCAAGCCATTGCAGGATTACCTTACCAGGTGGTATCTCATCAGGGGATGAACCTTTTCAACTTCGCCCGGGATATGTTCCTCCTTTCTTTTGGATTGGTCGGAATGAATACCGTGGATCTTTACAGCTGTGAAAGCCTCAAAGCTGGCAGGATTACCTACAACCGCACCAAGACGAAGAACAGGCGTGAGGATAAGGCAGAGATCAGCATTAAGATTGAACCCGAAATAATTCCCTTAGTTGAGAAGTACAGGGACACAACAGGTAAAAGGGTATTCCGCTTTTATCAGAACTATAACAGCCCCGACACGTTCGGTACAGCTGTGAATAAAGGATTGAAGTTGATTGGTGCGCATGAGACTGTCAAGGCCGTGGATCTTGAATTCTATGCTTCACGCCACAGCTGGGCAACAATAGCAACCAATCAAGCAGGAGTGAATAAATACACGGTCCATACTGCTCTTAACCACGTCACGGAGGAAATGAAGGTAACCGACATTTATATTGACAAGAGTTATACTTTGATCGATGACGCGAACCGGAAAGTGCTTGACCTGGTTAAATTGAATATTGGATCAGTGGAGGAAGTGAAGAAAGAAAAGAAAAAATCCCCCTGTATCGAGTGAATACAGAGGGATCGAACCAATACTAAAACCAAATAATCAAACTATTTTATAAACTTTATATCTGTAAAATCCACTTTCCCACAATCACTAAAAGCGTTATAAGCCCCTTTCTTAGTTCTCCAAAGAAACCCTAAAAAGTATTTTGGATTTGTGACAATCAGCTGAATACTATTATTTGCCCTCTTTTCGGTAATGGCAAAAAGTGATAATGGATCTTTAGTAAGTATCGTTCCGGTCATACTCCAACACTGAGAATCAAATGAGACGGGAATAATAAACGATCCATCAGGCTTTGGTACGGCATTTCGATAAACTATTTTTGCAATAGCCGTGTCTCTATAGGCAATCTTCACAACAGTGGCTTGTTTTACCTGTTTCAGCTTAATGTTGTTTTCTTTGATTACACTATCAATTTTAGCCTTAAATTCACCTTTCAATTTTGAATATTCATATTTTGTCAAAGTCAATTCTCTGGCATGATCCCAGGTTATCTGTTCCATATTTGCCGACTGTCTTTTAGCTTCAGACTTGTTCTCTTTACAGCTATTCACCGACAGGGTAAGAGCAATAGCTAATAGGATAGCTAAGCCAATTAAGTATTTAATCATGATGTTATGTTTTGTGTGTTAGTAGCAATATTGCCAATTGTTTCATCTTTTTTTGCTGATGAAGAGCTTGATCCAAAATAGTATCCAACAATCGTTGCGAAGGCTGCAATGAGACCCCCCACAACGATATTTAGTAAATCCTTGTTTTCAGGAGGCACTTTAACGACCGACAACAAGATCAATAGCGAAAAGAATCCTATCACAATTAATGCCCCTAAAGCAATTTGAAATTTATCCTTTGTTTTCATGACAGATATAATCTTGATTCTGCTGCCCTTCGAAGCGTTAATCCTTTCAAGATGACGCCTCCTGATTTGTTCCACATCGCGAAACAATCTGCAATAGAAGGCTCCTGAACTATTCCCCTGATTCTTTTCAGTAGTGTAGAATCTTGTAAGGCCTTTGACCCTACATTGAAGGAGAACGAAACCAAAGCGTCAAATTGATTCTGATTGATAGTTAGTCCCAGTGCGTTAACTCCATTCTCAAAACGGGTGCAATCCTCTGCCAAAAGTTTGCAGGCCATTGCTTCATCTATGTTTGCGTATTGCGGGAAAAGCCTGTCAACGTCTGAAATGTTTCTTACCCAAGAACCGTCTGACTTTTTGAGAGCGTGGCCATATCCGACGGTCATTATTCCGGCTGGATCAGCCTTGGGTTGCAGTCCGATCAAGGTTAAATTCCCATCATGCAAACTTTCGAAGGCTTTTATAATTGCAATTCCTTTATCTGATATTTTCATTCTTGTGCCTCCTTATTAAGAATCGTGACAGCGAGTTTTAAATTCTGAATATCATTTCCATACTCGTGTAATTTCTCCGAATGCGAGGAAAACCGATTATTGATTACCTGATGCATTCCTGCACATGTAGTAGCTGCATTATTCTGATTGTTCTGAAGCAAAGCAACAGTAACGGTTAAAGCTGATACAGCTTTTGTTAATTCTTCAATTACCTGTACTTGTTTGTTGAGAAAGTAGCCAACAATTGCAAGTAAGAGCGAAATTAAACCACCGTATATATAGAATAAGTCATTCATATTATTGAGTTTTTTTTTGATGAGTTTATAGCTGCTGACCTCTGATCAGCAGCTATGCATAGTTTTTATTTTTGATTCTTTGCCTCCCTGATCTTGAGAGCCAAATCGACGTTGGTAGCATTGATTTTGCGTTCTCTGTCCTTCTGCAAGAAATCGGAATAGAGTAATTCAAACTCTTCGTTCGTTAACTCGATCTCTTTCACAAAATCAGTTTCCGGATCGATCCTTCCCTGGTATAGTGGATCATACCGCAGCTCCTTGCGCTCATCTTTGCTGATCAATGTTTTGTCGAGTACCGACTTTCCGATCAACTGTTCAGAAAGACTACCTTCTTTAGGTAAAAACTGTGCGATGCTTAGTCGCTCTTCAATGTTTAATTCAATTTTCATAATTGTGCTTTTAAAGTGTTAAATATTAATATTTCATTTGATCTTTGCAGTTAAGATATTCCTACACATGATAATGTTCTTATACTTTGCGTTCCGTATTGCCACACAGATGTGTTTCCACTTCCAGACGTCCACTGCAATTTTATTGTGTTACTATATCCGAAAATGATACCGTCAGCAGCAGTTAAGATTTTATGAAACGATACTGAACAATCACCAGTCGCCCATGGTGTCACATGATAACTAAACTGTGGAGAACCATTGACGGTAATAGATAAATCAATAGGCTGGCTTAATGCTGTTAAATAAAAACCAGCAGAGAACATAACCAATATTGCAGACCCATAAGGAGTGTATGTTATTGACATATCGGGAGCATCATTCCAATATGGGTAATTAGAAGTGCCAAGCACATGAACATCTGTATTTCCGGTTACCGTTCTCCAGTTTGTAGACGGCCACCCTATAGGAGTATAGCCAAGCGCATTGGTTACGTCAGTCGAGGTAAGTGAAACATCGCCTGATCTTGAATTGAATGTATTTACTCCGACTGAAATATTTGATGTCCCGTCGAAAGCAACCCCGTTAATGGTTCTTGCTGTCGCCAGTTTAGTTGCTGTTGCTGCATTTCCAGTAGTACTCTGGTTTAATGTTGGGAAGTCTGCAGCCACTGCGATGCTGGGTACCCCAGTTCCGGTTGTGTTTTTTAGAATTCCCGTAGCCAATCCCGAGAGCAGGGTTCCGTTTATTCCTTTCACCGTCAGTGCTCCGCTTCCTATTGCATCCCCGGTGTGTGCTGCGTTCGTCACCAGTCCAGAATAGAGCGAATTTGCCGCGTTGTCACCGCTGTTGCTTCCACTCAGATTGCTTCCTGCGATTGTTCCTGTTGCTGTAACGTTCAGTGTTTTTATACTTTGGTAGGCCGAGTTTGCTATATTTACAAATGAAATCTCAGCGTCTTGCCTAACCGAAGGAGCAACAAAACCGAGCCCGGTCACCAATCCTGCGGCGGTGATTGTACTTGCTGCAATGGCGACGGTCGATTTGTTGAAATTGGCGGCAGTATAAATTGCGTAGGGGTTTGCTGGCCATACTCCGTTCGCTTCGTTTTTTACGTACCAATTTTGGCCGTCTGTAAATAAAACATGACGGTAGGCGGCGTTGCTTCCGCTTGCGACCTGAAACCCTGACGCCCATGAAGCGCTTGCTGCGTTGGCTGGTGATACTGCAGACTGAAAAAAAGTATTTAAGTTTTGTCCTCCGATTGCGTTCAAGTCCGCAACACCCAAGACCGACCCTCCAAATTTATCTGATGTGTATGTTGCAAGCGCAGCCGCGTTTGTTGCTGTCCCTGTCAACGCTCCTATAAATGTAGTCGCTGTCGCGGTTCCTGAAAAATTGGCAGCTGCGCCTGTTAGTTTTAAATATGCAGTCCCATTTAAAACGCTACCCACATTCCCTGCTGTTGTGGCTCCAATAAAGAACTCATTACTTGTATTTATCCCTATTCCCATTCCAATGTTGGAATTCCTGGTTAGTCCAAAGTATGAGTAACTATTGGCATTGGCTGGCTGGCTTACCGCTATAGTTCCATAAGGATCTTGAACTCCACCGTTACCAATAACTGATATTGATGTCGCTGCTGTTGGAATATAATCATGCGTGTGGCTCGTGATCGGTCCAACCAGTACTGCTTCCACATCTGCTTTAGCCATATTCAACGATAGCACACCAAGCCCGGATGTAAGTATTAGACCGTTTCCAAGTGAAATCTCCTGCAGTGCACCGGCACTTGTTGCATACCTTCCCCAGATGCGCTGCCCCGATATTGCGTCCCGTCGGGCATAAAGAGTGTCAAGATAGGTTGTGTCAACCTTAAGGCTCACGTCTCCTGTACCGGCATCAACCCCGGAGCTGGCATTTATTTTGATACCTGAATTTGCGACCTCAAGTATCTTGGTTATGACCGCTTGCCCGGCGGTCAAAACGTTAAGGTCAGGACGGCCTATTGAACCATCCTGAACTTGTTTTCCATATAATTGTGTCGCTGACATCGCTTAGTAAACGTAATTTACCCTGATTCTTTCCGTTGCCAATGGAACTGTCAACATTGTAATTGTAGCTCCTGAAATGGTATAATCATTCCCGGCACCTGGCTCAAGTAATTGTCCGTTCTGAAATACCTGTTCTTTCCCAAGAGCTGGAGTATTGGCGAGCGTGAATACGGCGTTTGATCCGTTCATCAAGCCACTTGGCGTTTCCCTTACAATATGATGTGCAACATCGATATAGGTTTCAAGCGTGCTGCCTGCCAACACACGACCGTAAATATCGACCAGCACCTTATTGTAGGAACCTGCGGTTGCTCCAGATACATCCAGATCGACAGTCGGGTTGCCCGATATACCGTCCCCGTTACCAACAATTACATGACCGGAAGTACCTGCAATTGATCTTACAGCTGCTACACCTGTCGCAGTTTTAACTATAATTCCGTTTGTTGCCAATGCTGCAATTGCTGAGAGCAGGGTACTTGCTGCCTGACCACTAAGATCACCAATTGTGATTGCGCGTTGAGCTGCTGCGGTGATCCTTCCGTATAGATCGACAGTGAAGTAAGGAACCTGAGCACCTGTTGCAGCCCCATAAGATCCAGCGGTCACTCCCGATACTGCGAGGTCGATATTATCAGCGTTGACAACAATTCTTGACGCAGACGCAGTACCAATATCAAGTGTATTGCCCGATTTTGTCATACCTGCTCCGGCAATAAGCTGGCCAGCTCCTGAGAACTGAACAAAGCTAAGTACCGTAGTTCCTAAAATGACAGCCCCGTCAGTGGCCATAACCCAACCGCTGTCTGCGTTGACGGTTCCTTCTGTTACAAAGCAGAACATACCGGCTCTCACCTCTGTTGAGATGTTTGCATCTGCCGATCGTGCCCATGCTGTCGCTGAAGCTACATAGATGCCATTGTCAAAGCCGTTGGTTTGTGCTTTAACCAAAACCCTGTCACCGGCAACGACGGCCACTCCATCGATAGTCTGTGCACCAGTAAGGGTAATGTTAGCAATAGTCGCTGCTCTTACCGCCTCTTTTGCCGAAAGTCCTACCGCGCTGTTCTGGATATCAATCAGACGAGCCGCGTCGTTGGCTGATACCGGAGCTCCAAGATTAGTGATTTTAAAGTTTGCCATTGACTGATCAGCTCCAAAGGCTACCGTCCCGTCTTTTTTGATATAATTACCAATGTTGGCAATCTTGCTGTCTGAAATCGAGGAGACGTCTGCGTCTACGATTGCGAGGGCTTCCAGCTGCCTCTTTTTGATTAATGTTTGTGACATTTGAAAAAAATTAAGTGTTTATAATATAATGTAATCGCAAATCAATAAATCGTCAGCATCCGGAGCCCTGGCGAGTTTTATCTTTCCGTCCTCCTCGATGTAGTCCGCATCAGCACCCCTGAATTGCCGAACCCCGTTAACAAATACCCTTGCGCTCCCTGGCTTGAAAGCCTTATTTGTTGAAAATTGTATTCTTGTTCCGTTCGGAGCTTCAACCAGACCATAGTCGGAGGTTGTTTCTTCGCTCGTTGTGGTATCTCCGACCGCTGGAATTGTGTCGGTCACGGCACTATGCTGAAATCGGATGTTATCCAATCCGAGGTCGATATTGTTTGGCCAGCTACCGACCAAGCTTATCTTGAAGCTGTCTAATGTTGCTCGTGAAGCCGCGAAGCTATACATGGGAATAGCGATCATTTGCCATTGGTCGCTGTCTGGTTTATAACTGAAAAGATTTGAAGAGGCTGAAATTGCAACACTTCCTGTTTGTGATGTTCCAAGGTACGATTCAATAAACAACATGCTATTTGCCAACCACGGTATCGTACTCTTAATCTCTAATGTCAGGATACCATCCTTTACTACAACCGGTGTCCCGGTCGCAAAGGTCATCTTAGTTGCAGTTGGAGCGAATGTCGCTACTTGCCCGGGAAGTAGGGTAGTGTCATCAAACTCCCTTATTGCCCTGACGTAATAGTTATTGTTTTTTAGCCTGGAGTATTCCACTCCGTTTTCAAAGTTGATACACCATGCCGAATTCCAAGCATTTTCTGAGGATGACCAATATGTTTTATTCAATAAATTCGTGACGACTTGCCTTCTGAAATGTAGAGTCAAAAGCTCTTTTATAGAAGGCAAAAACCAATCATCAAATCCATCTATAATTAACTCGTTACAAAATTTTGCAGCGAAACCAGAAGCATACTGATTAGCAAGCATTGTGTATGTATTGCTTCGGCCTGTGCCTATTAATTGCCCTGTTGCCCCTGTTGATATTGTCCCACTTCCAGAAATAGGGGAGTAAAATATGTTTACGGCAGTGTCTTCTTTTGCTACTATCAATCCCTTTTTACCTGTTTCGTCCAGATAAAAAATAACACCTCCCTCATAATTCTCTCCAATAAAATGTTTTGGTGTAGGAATCTCTGTGTTTGGTACCGTAAGTGCCACTTTTATTCGCTTTGCTCCTGTAGACGGTGTTTCGGTGGATGCAAAATCAATAGTTATATGACTATCCTTTATTGCTGATGTAACCCACTCAACGTTTTCTGAATAAATGTTTTCAACGTTAATGTTTGACGGCGTAAGTGCTCCTGGTGCAAGAATCACCGTCATGAGTGCCAATTGCGTAGATGAAAGAATAGGGCTCGTTGGGTTGACGGCTGGTGTTCCTGTCGCTACTTGAAGATTTCCGAAAACATCCACGTAAAAAACATCAATTCTTGAAAGATTCGGATCTGCTGGTTGTAGGGTAATTTCTTTGTCTTGCGCCTGTAAAGGAACACCCATAATTTTATAGGTGAGGTCTTTCCCCGAATACTTTAGTCCTGACATCCATATTATAGAGCCGGTAAGCAGTTCTGTTTTTGTATCAGCATTGGCAGCCCCTATTCTGATCAGATACGCATTGAGGGCATCATTATCATTCGGTAATCCAGTAATCGAATTAAACGACGGCGAGTAATTGTTGAAAGTCTCTGTTAGATTAACGACTGCGGTTCCTGCTGATAATGCTGCACTTCTTGCTTCTGTAAGCTTTTGGATCGTATCAGAAATAGTAGATGTTATTTCCTTTTCCCATGCTTCGTCTTTGTAGTTAGATATTTCGGCAGTTATATCTGTCCCGTCCAATTTCGTTTTTAAGGCTGTTATTCGGATTTGTTTATCTATCCCTATAACTGAATCAACAATCCTCACAACATCTCCAATGGCCAACTCTATGCCGTTATCCCGGATGTATCTCGCGTCTAGTTTCAGTGTGTATTTTACTCTGAGTTGAGAGTAATAATCCAGCCACTTTTGACCCATCGCTTTAAGCAAGTTTTCCGCTTCGGATATGTCCGCTTGTGGCATACTGATATCTATGAGCGTAAACTTGTCGCCTGTTGCTGGTGCATGATCCTGCGAAGGGTATACCTCTACTCCTGAAGTAATAGTTTTTAACTTGAAAGTATTTGCTTCATCATTAAAAGTTACAATCTCAAATGTGATACCCATTAAGTCACCGCTCAAGAATATCAACTTCGCCGTGGTTCCTGATATCAATTGTGCATTTACATCAAAACCTATTAACGGGCAGGTGATGGTTAACTTATCTGTGGATACGTCACCTACTATTCCTGTAAATCGTGGATATATCCCTTCAAAAACAATCTTTTTTTCGACTACTTTATTATATTCTGATCTGTTCTCTAAATAATGTGACCCGTCTGAATTCGTAAATATCAAACGGCTTTCGCCTCCCCGGTAATCGGTCGGAATATTCCGGGTCGATCCAAATACAAAAGCTCGTGTTGCAGTGTTTTGATCATCAACGGATTCTCTTGAAAGTTCATAGAGACCTTTGTTTTTCCCTAATTCAAACGTTAATGCAGTGGCGTTTGAGACTCGATCTAAAATATTTATTTGCTTATTATTAATACTCCATTCAGCTGCAAATTCTTTAGCTAACGTATCAAGTAACTCTTTCCCGTTTTGCCCGTCACAGTAAATATTATGCCATCCAGAATCTAAAACCGAGACAGTCCCTTTTGTCCATCCTGTATCAACGACATTGATATTCGCAATTATCAAATCTACAAAGTCAGAGCAACTACCGGTAAGGTAGAATTCCGACTTTCCATTGAGTTGTATTAATTTATCAAGAAGACGGTAGGCAGGGCTTTCGAACTGTACCTCATACTGATATTCGACTGCGGAGGCCTTTCTGAATTTGATAGGTCTGTTTACTTCGTAGCTGACCCCTTTCCACATCGTATAGTCACCCACTCTGATATCAAGAATTGAAGACGTGGTCACATTTGCCGTGATCAGATCTTCACCCATGATCTTCTTCGATAGCTCCGTATTGGTGTCTACCGTTAGGTCGTATAATAAGACTGCGTTTCTGTATATTATCATGGCTGTCTGAACACTAAAGTGAAGTGGCAATTGTATTCCGTTATGCCTGAAACATTAAATCCGCTCTTCAGATAAACATTAGCAGTAGCCCCGTCTGGAAATGCTAAAACCTTTAGTCCAGGTAAAACTAAAAGTCCGTGTAAACGCCCCATTTTATTTGTCAGGTCTGAAATGTTTGAGCCTAACATCGTACAGTTAATACTTATGTCTTTTGGTTGTCTGTATGTTGAATTCATATAAAAAGCCGTAGTGTTCACCTCTATTCTGGCAGGTACACTAAGTCTTTCACTTAATGAATTGACAGTAATCCCAAAATCAGATTTGAAGTTATACCCTGCAATCTTGTAACCTGTTCCTGCCGTTACTATGCCCGGAGCTACAGGAAATAATACAACTGGTTGCCTGAATTTAATTTCAATCGTTATGATCGTATCACTTAATTCTGATACCTGCATTTCTCCGGACATGTAAACCTGAAATATTCCTACACGTGTTTCAAAACTCAAACTACCTGATTGACATAGCGTGATCAATCCATTCAGATTTGTGAGTAGTAGGGTTCTGGTAGTTGCCCTCATGAGTCCTCTGAATGCAATGTCCCTACCGTCAAAAACTAAATCTGCTGCTGCAACAAAGAGTTCTGTTTCGGTTCCCCAGTTATGCTCTGTAGTTCCTTTTCGGTTCGGAAAGTCAAACACGCCGGATGTAGCCAATGACTGACCACTAATCTGAATCGGAGTGATTCCGAACGTCGCTAAATCTATGTTGTTTATTTTATACATTAGAATCGGCTTGCTGTTTTGGTCACTGCCTGATCAATACTTTTAAGGCTTATTTCCATTGCGGACAATCTGTCTGTGTTGTCTGCTGTTCGTAGCGTATTAGCTGCAATATTGAGTAGATACCCTGACGACGCTTTACTTAAATTCAAAGTCTCCCTTATATCAAGGGCTGTTCTATTCCATAATCCCACTAATTCATTTGCTGTATCTTCGGTGATCGAGGCAGATATTTTGCCGGACGTTGCCGTTGAAGAGGTGGATGCCGGATCAAGTCCAATTGCCTTGTAGGCATTGTCTCTGAGGTTTATTCCTGTCTGGCCAATAGCTGTATATTCTGCCTGTAAGTCTGTCTTTTCTTTGTCAGTAAGAATCCCGTCTGACATTGCAGTTGTGAAGTCTACATACCATTGCTTCATCAAAGGATCTAATTGTCCTGCAATTAAGGCATTGACAATAGCATTGCGCATGTACTGCTCAAAGTTATCTGCAATATCGGCCATTGTTGTGTCAGCACTAAGTAATAGGCTTTTCAATGAGCTTTTTGCATCATCAAAAGACAGGTCAGTCAGAGCCTTGCCTAATGCTTTTGTGGTATCATCAATTGCGCCTTTACTGTCAATGATGGTCTGAAGATAAGCCCTTGTCTGATCGTCAATCTTTGCCCAAGCTCCAGGGACTTCTTCTTTAATCTGCTCCAATTGCGCCGGGGTCATCGTGAACAATTGGCCTATTCCTCCATTTGAATCAGAGAAATTGACTCCAATAGCTGCTAATTGGCTTTTATATTCATCCAATGATACTTGCAAGTTATGACCCACTGAATGTGAGTGAGCCGCTCTGGAGTCGAGATATTCAAGCCCTAATTTCCTTGTCGCTTCAATTTGCTTGTTGATTAATTCGGTGGCCTTTTCAGCCTCTGATACTGCTGCACTACCCGAAAATTCAGCGATTAAGGCTTTATGAACTGCTATAACATCCTTCATGGTGGCCATCAGGTCATCGTAGTAATCAATGACACCTTGTGATAACACTTTGCTTCCATCCCCGAATAGTGCAGTACCAACACTGATCACGCCAGCGAGGGCTTTTACCCCACCGGAGATCATACTTACAACATCCCCTGTGGCCATACCTTTTGCGAATGTGGAGGCTCCATCAAGCATTTGACCTGCACCGTCAAGTGCTTTGCTTACATTTTTATCAACGCTAATCCCTAAATCTCCAAGGGCGCTCACAACGTCTCTACTTGCACCTATAAGCTGCTGGCCTTTATTTGCAACATCTTCCACGTCTTTACTTATGCGGGTCAGCGACTCCTTCTTTTTCTTCTCTGCATCTGTAAGATTTGCGGTGGCGTCTGCAAGATCTTGGGTAGTTGCTCCGCCAAATTTGGTTAAGTCGTTAAGATAGCTTTGCGCCTCTGCTACTTTAACACAGGCATCTTTATAATCGTTATACCCACTGATCAGCTCCTTTATTGGGGTTCTATTGGAAATGGCATCGTTGAGTTTATTAAAGGATTCGGTAACGGTTTTTAAATCCTCTTTCGAAATACTATTGCCGGCACTCGACAAGTATTGTTTCACTTTGGCTCGAAACTCATTTAGTGCAGTCGTTGATACGTTGTCTAAGTCGCCAAATATTGCAGCCCAATCGATGCTTTTTTGGAAATCTTCAAGCGATAGTTTTGAAGAAGCATTTTTCCAGTCTTCTTCAAGTTTAGCGATTGCCTTGTTTTTCCCTTCTCCCTCTGGCAATGACTGTAAAGCTAACAGATCAGCATTATATTTCTTGTCAATGGCTTCCTTTTTCGCTGTGAAATCTTGGTATTGATCAAGTAAATCTTTAATCAGCTTTGCACTTTGCGCTGTGCTAACAATGCCGTAGGTGTCTGTCTGGTCTGTAAGCCTTTTTTTGTTTTCTGGTGTAAGATCAGATGCAGTTTTTGTGGCAGGCGTAAAAACTCCTATCTTACCCGATTGGTCCCACTTGTCCCGTTCTAACTTCTGTTGTTCCTCAATAAGTTGTTGTGTGATCTTTGCTTCTGCCGTTTTTTCCTTTTCGCCATTAAGTTTAAGCTGCTCCTGGCTTTTTAAGAAACCATCCTCTTTAATATTCAGTAGTGCCTGTTGATTTTCCTGTGCTGCTGATTGCAATTCCAGACCTGACTTTATTTCGTCATTGGTCACCTTTAATTTTGCGTCCGCAATTTCCTGTGCGCTTTTCTTCTCCTTTGCTACATTTTTATCACTTATGCCTAATTGTTCTTTCAGTCCTTTTATTTTAGCCTCCTGATCAGAGATAGCAGTTAGTGGAGCTTTGTCAACGCCTACTTTATATTCTTTTGTCTGAAGAGATACCAGCTCCTTCTCTGCTGAAACTAAATCTTTACGCAATTGTAACCTTTGTTGATCAGCTGTGATAAAGGTGTCTTTCTTTACTGTTGTAGCTGCTGCCTTTTCAGCAACATTGAAGGCAGTAGTTGCAGCCAAAGTTTCATCTTTCCAACCTTCGAGTGCTCTTTCTGCTTCTCCTCGTGCTTCTCCAATCTTCCCGACGGAAGTACTCCAAATAGAGCTTTTCTTCGTCACTTCCTCCTGCAATTTTCGCATGTAGACATCAAAGTCATCTTCTGCCTTCTTACGTGCCTCTGGGTCAATAGACAGTTTGATATTAGCAATTAGAGGAGCAATTTCCTGACCAACATTCGCAGCTCTATCTGCTCCCAATGAACCCTTTACGGCTTCTTTGACATTGGTAACAGCGGCAGTAATTCTTGGATCATACTTCTGTATAATGTCGCCTAATGCCTCATTTTTAACCTTTAGCCTTATATTTTCTTCAATCCCTTTATTAACTGCATCCTGTGCTTCTGATTGGTTTTTTGTGCCAATAAGTTCTTTTTGCTGTTCGGTCAAATAATCTCCATACTGACTAAGAATCGCGTCCTTTGCTTTTTTCCAGGCATCAGTTCCTTTTGCTGCATGGTTTAATTCTGCAAAAAGTTCAATAGCCTTGTCTTTTTCAATATCAATTTCACCGTTTGACTTGTTAATGGCCTTGGTAAGATCAGATTGATAATTATACCACTTGTACAACCCATAACAGATAGCCCCAATAGCCGCTGCCATTAGCACATAGGGATTATTGAGCATTGTGGCATTGAGAAGCTTTTGAGCTGCTGCCCCTAATTCCTTGGCCTTGGTTGCCATTATTTCTGCCCCCGTTGTTTCCACTGTTGCAAGGGCAAGCTCTCTTTGAACCGCTACACCTTGAAGTCTTGCAACTTCAGCAGCCGTCTCACCTGCAACTACGGCTTCAGTTGTAATTCGTGTATTGATAACCGATTCAGCTGTAATTTCTTTTTCGACTATTGCATTGGCTTTTTTTGCAGCTATCCTTGCTTCTTCAACACCTTTTAATTCAGTTTGTAATATTATTTGTTGCTCCGTTGCGGTCATTGTTCCGGCCAATACAGCGGCGTTTGTCTCTTCAACAGTAATAGCATAAGCTCTTTCAAGGGCTATCAAGTCTGCTGTCAGAACCATGCTCGCGTCTTTTGCTGCCATTGTTACAGCATTGGCGGCGGCTCTTTCTGCTTCATTCGATAGCATTAAATCTGTTGCTTCTTTTTCTGCCAATGAAGTTTTTACGGCGGCTGCTGTGGCTGCATCTTGTGCGATAGCTTCCTCGGTCAAGGCTAATTTCTTTGCCTCAATAACTGCTATTTCAGTGGCCTTCATACCTGCGACTGCCATAGTTGCCAATCGATACAAGCCATAAATGGATATTAGACCTGTTACAACTTCTCCAATCTCTTTGTAATTAGCAATCATGGATGTCAGGCCGGATATACCGCCATAAATAAGGCCCTCGTTTGATTTACCAATATCATTCAGCATAACCTGCCACTTATCGGATAGGTTAGACATCTGACCTGTTACAGAGGCGTTTTGTTTTTGCATTAAATCATAAAACATTCCTCCCTGACTTGACATTGTCTTGAATGCATTCTCGACCATTGGAAAGCTGATCTGCCCGGCTGTAATCATAGCAGTGATTTCTTCCGGCACCTTTCCCAGGTTCTTTGCTAATTCTGCGGCAAGTGGGATACCGGCCATTGCAAAATCCCTTAACTCCCGTTCCTGAAGCTTTCCTAATACTGCAACCTGCCCATAATTAATGGCAACCCTTGAAATAGGAACACTTACCCCGGCTGCAACATCTCCAAGGGCTTTCATAGTGCCCATCACTTTGTCAGTGGCTATTCCCATAGCCATTAGTTGCTTGATATTGGACGCAACGTCTGTTAGTGTGAAAGGAGTGGCTTGTGCAAATACAACGGCTTCCTGCATGAGTTTATCAGCCTTATCTTTGCTCCCAAGCATTGTTTCAAAAGCAATTCCAAGTTGCTGAAATTCTCCACGGACAGCAATAATACTTTTACCCAACGCTCCAATAGAGGCTATTCCGGCTGCTGCACCAATCATAGCAAGCGAAGATCCTATCGCGCTCTCCATCCTGTTGCCTTCCGTTACAGCGGCATTACCAATTCCTCTAAGTATCTCCCGTGAACGGTCTGCGTCCGCCTGAAGTTGCCTGTTGTTTAGTCCTATCTGAAAGTTGATTGGTCCGTTATCGTTATTCATACTATCCGTATAATTCTTTTCTTACTGACTCTCTATTGCGTGGATCGTCTGCGTTAATCACCTTACTTCTATCTTTTTTATCTCCTTTTATATCGTCGTAACTTGGTAATACAGCACTGTACATAATCGTATTAGCATAACTCATCTTATAAAGGACATAATCAAAAGTCAGGGTATATCCTTTTGCGACTCCTGCAACTACTGCCCAAATGCTGTCATTTCTGTTTTCGTCTCCTTTGTCAGATTTATTCCGATTAGGAAAGTTGAAATGCCGAAAAAAAAAGATATCTCCATTGCCCCTAAAAGCTTTTGCACTAACCCGTTCAATTCAATAGGGGTGATGTTGTTGAGTATTTCTTCTGCCAATTCTGATTGTTTATTGGCTTTTTTGCGATTAAACCACGAAAACCACGTTTTTGACTTCTTTTGCTTTAATGCTTTAGCCCCAAGAATCAATACCGCAATAATATTGCCTATTACTTTGCAGTCTTTTGCTACTTTCAGGCTTTCAGCCATTACCTGGTCAGCATCAAGCCTGATATTAGGCATTTGTGCGACCAATTCGGAAACAAGAATAAGTGTTGCTGTTGACGGGGGTGCAACCTGATATGTTTTGTCCCCAATGACAACTTCTTGCCCTCTTTGAAGTATTGTATCAGCAACTTTTGATTCTATTGGTTTTTTCATCTTGAATTTAAAGTTTTAGTTCTGATCCGGGAGTCGAACCCGGCCTTTTCAGTGGCATCTCAAGTTTATATGAGTTAATAGCCCGAATGAAAGTTCCCGTAAACTAAATCAGATCCTTCTTACGAAGCGGTATATTCCTTAAGAATATCACCTGTTGTAGGAACAAGACCTTCGAAAGTGTACTTCAAGGTTTTCCCGTCTTTTGCAGCCCAAATTTCTTCCAGCTGAACCGACGTTCTGTCAATGACAAAACCTTCCATTGTGGGGTCTTCTGGTGTAAGGCGAACCATATAGTTTTGGCCAATGATACCATCAGAGTCAGCAATTGGCCTTGTCCATCCTTTCTTTACCCAAAGTTCACACTCAACGGTGTAGCCATTCTTGTCAAAACGAACATCAACCAAGCCGCCACCCTCTTCTTTGGCTTCTGTTTTTGCACCTTTGGTGGTGGTCAGCTTTGTACTGTCCTGCTTGATTGGGGTTAGTGTCACCCATGTTGCCTTCTCAACTGCTGCTGTTGGGGATACTCCTGCAGCTTCATATAAAATGGCTCCAATTGGAATAACGACTCCCATTGTTACAGTGACAACATCCTTAAGCGGATCGGTAGAAACGACGGCGGTTGCAGCGAGAGATTTCTTTCCGTATCCGATTACGTCGCCAATGGCCACACCACTACCTTTTAGAATTTCGATAGTGGTATCAATTATTGCGACTGCTTTTGATAGTACATACCTCTTTTGTGGAGCTGCTCCTGCAATGTACGAGGCTACTTCTACTGTGGGTTTCCCCCATGATAATACTCCCATAATATTTAATTTTTAAAAAGTTGATAATTCAAATTTGATTTTGCAATTCACAAAATGCTGATTGATTTCATCAGCTGGAAAAGTTTGAATAATTGCGCCAAGTGCGAAATGGTATTCACCAGGTACCAACTCCTGAATAATGGCATTGGCAAGAATTTCCAACACTCTGCAACGTGAAACGTTCTTAACCAGCGAACCGCTTCCATTGTCGATATTGGGAACATAGATATTCAGATTCACAACCCCGGTTTGGATTTGCCCATCAAGTCCAGTCATAAATGAAACGACTGCATCTTCTGCCTTTGAGTTTATAGGTCTCAAGCCCTCTTTATAGGTCAGTCCACCTATCGCGGTCTTTAGCTGACTTGCGTTGATGATCGCATAAACATCAGATTCTATTTCGCTGCCTGTCTTTCTCATAATGTAAATCCAAGTTGTTTCATGAGTATTGGCACCATCTGATCTGCTAATAATTCAGCACTGGTAAGCACGTTCAGGTTTCGGGCTTCAACTGAGGCGGCGTAATTCATTCCTGCTACAACAATCAGCACAATCCCTTTGGAGTTTTTTGATATTGCTTTTTGAATTACAGAACTACCCTCTGATCCACCTTTATTGTTGTCGAATTCACCCCCAGAAATAACGACCCCGTCTTTAATGACGATGTAACCAACAGAGCTTCTTAAATGTCCGGTTCTGTCTTTATAGGTTCCTCCGGTTTTTGCCTCATTCTGACATTGTACACCAACATATTCGAAAGCGTTGATAAGGGCTCTCATTCTTCTTTCAATTTGATCATCTAAATACTGATCAATCTGTGAAGGTGGCGTTGTCATTACTATTCCCATCAGACTGTGATTTTAACTCTTCGTACCAAATCAAGAAACTGAACATCTTGCACCTGGAACTCTCCAAGCTCAATACCTCTGTCGTTTGTCAGCCTTACCCGTTTTGCGTCAAAGGGCTGTTTATCTATGTGGACTACATAAGCCATTTGCGTAAACTTCCCATCCTGATAAGTTCCTTTGTCGTTTCTGGTATTGGTGATGATAAGGCAGTCAACAGGATCACTCCAAGAAGTTACAACAGGGATCGGATCTCCGATAGCGTCGAGACCTCCACCTGTTACAATTGCATATTGAAGTGTTCCGTTTTTCATCTTACCAAGGCTTTGCACCGGCTACTGACCCCGAAACTGCAAAAGGATCTGATTCACCATACTTGAGATAGATAGCTGTTGCCATTGACTTGATGATTGCTTTTTCAGTGAGTGAAATACTGATTCCACCTTCCTGAATGTTAGGTGCAGCAACGATCTTCACATACATGTCAGCTCTGGCCATTTCTATTGAAACCTTATTCAACAGGGAGTAAGCCTCTGAAGGCTCAACTCCTCTGTCGATTAAAGACTTCTCAAGCCTTCCATCATCAAGGGGATAGATGATATCATTTCTTAATGCTTCGAGATTAGTCATTCCGATTTATTGATTAGGCCGTTTTTGTTTCTACGTCCAAAATGTAGATCCTGTCAATCAGGCCAACAGACGGGAAAGCGTTCAATTCGCAATCCGTGAATTCACCCCAAGGATTTGCCTGACGGTATTTCTTCAAGAGTACATTCTGGTAGGTTGCATAATTGACGTTCTGTACTGGCTCCATTTGCTCAATCGCAAAGGCATTGTGGATCACCCCAAGTTTACCAGCCGGGACAAAAGTTACAGATGTGTCATTCCAAGGATTAAGCGGACTAACGAGACCATCAGATTCAATACCGATATTCTCATTCACAATCTCGATGATTGGGAAACCATTTGCAGTCAGGTACTGGTTGACTTGTTCAATCGTTCCAATTGCTCCCTGATTCGAAGCTAAGCGGTAGTAACCTGCCAACATCTTGATGGTTTCAGCACAAATCTGAAGTTTCCAAAACGTGTTAAGAGTCATCAACATCTTTTCAAACTGCATCCCCTGTGCGTTTGCTGCAATGACGATTGTTTTAATGTCCGTAATTGGCGTTGCCGTTGCAGGAATACTCCATTTTTCGAATACCGTCTTCCTATTCGCTGTTGGCATCAATAGGTCAATGTCTGTCAATACAAGCCCGTCAGGGTTGGTTGCAGCATTAACTGATATCTTACCAGTTGAAAGTGCCTGAAGCGTCATGATGTCCAGCCTCTTTAATGGAGCGTCACCGGCTTTTTTAAGGTCGTTGAACATCATATCCAAAAGGATGGTCCGCTTTGCTTCTTCGGTCAAGGCCATATTCTGAACAGTGAGGTAATTCCTGTAATCTTCCTCATTCATCCTGAACGATTCTTTGATTGCGGGTACTGTACCGCTCAGTTTCTCAATGTTGAGACGTGAACGGGTAGGAGCAGGGGCGTTACGGTCCACAACTGAAGCAGCTGCTTCAATACGGCTCCTGCCAATTGCGCTGACATAAGTCAGGGTGGTAGTTGGAATTCCCCAGTCAAAATACTTAGGAAACCAAATAGGGGCAAATTTGTCCAGTGACTTATCAATCACCACTTGCATTTTGACGGCGTACGCGCCAAACATCGAATTAATTTTATCAGCCATAGCTTATTTTCTCCTATTAAATTTGTCCTATTAAAAGGATTGTGAAAAAATGATGTTTGGAAGCAAGGCCTTAATTTCAGTCGTAACGATTGGAATTCTGCGAGCGTAAACAGTTGCCCTGATAGCGATGGAAAGCGATTCGTTCACTCCAACATAAACACCTTGATACAATAGCCCTTTGGCTACAACTGCGTAAACGGCTGCTGTTGCACCTGTGGCAGAGCTTTGGAAGAGAGAGTCACCAACTGTCAAAGCAACTCCAAGAGTTGTTCCAACTGTTAGTAAGTCATAAGCAGCGTTGGTCTGATCAATCGCTGTGATTGCATAAGCCGCTCCGCCTACTGTTTTGGCGACATAATCACCAACGATGAAAAGCTGGCCTTTCAAAACCTTGATGGCAGTTGCCGAACTGATAGCATTCTCATACACTTGCGCCACTTTCAAAGGTTTTGCAAGTCGTGTGCTGTCGCTTGCTCCCATTACTGTTCCTGCCGGAACTAATACACCGGCTGTTAATCCGGTTGCGTCAAGGACGTATCCACCTTGCGCGTTTTCTGGTACTTGCTGAAAAATCGGGATGCCTCCTGTTGATTTTTCGCGTGTAAGTGTTAATCCCATTTCTTATTTTTATTGGTTTTACTTTTTAGCTGCCCACGCTTCAATATCAGCGTCAACCTTTGCGGCTGCTGGTATTCCTGAAGTTGCTGGCACGTCAATAACTACACCCTGATTAACCATTGTCTGTTTGACTGTCTGAAAGTCACCCTCAATAGCGGTTACCAAAGCGTCAACGTCTTCCTCTTTCTCAATTTCCCTTCCTTTAAAAAAGATATCTGGTATCTTCTTGTCAGCGAGCTTGGCCTTAACCTTGTCCATCAGTCCTGTTGTTGCAGATCCTCTTTCGAGTGTCTGAAACTTTGCGGTCAGTTCCTGATTTTGTTTCATCAAGTCTTTTGCCCATTGTGGGGTTGTCGGATCTTCGACCGGAGCAGGGGGAGCGGTAACGACTTTACCGTCTTTCAGGTTATGTTTCTTTTCATAACTTGATACAGCGGTGGTGACTGCTTCTGTTGCCCTGCGGTCTGTTTCTGATTGAAAAAAAGCGAGTAGGTTTTTGACCCCGTCACTGGAGGCAACGGTTTCAAGCGTTTCGTCTGTGACAGTTCCGGCCATTGTATCAGCGACCCTGTCGAGTAATGCAGTCGGAGTTCCGGAGTATTTGGCCCTCAGTGCTGCGATTAATTTTGTTTTCATTTACTTTTTTTAAGCTGTTTATTTTGATTTTGCGCCAAATATAAATAAAAATTACATGTGTTCCCAATAAGCACATAAATTTATTTTGTAGTTAAGATTCAATCATTTAGGAATTTACCAAAAATCCAAATTTATTTTTAAATATTTCTTTTAGAATGTTGCATATATTAAATATATGCCCTATTTTTGACCCGTTGTGTTCCTATTGAGCGCACATTAAAAATAGACAAAATGAAAACTGCAACTCAATTAAAAGTACTGGATTTAAAAAAACAACGGCGTGACTTAGTGACCGAAAAAGGACTTGGCGAGAGAACCGATGCTTTTAATGTAGCTGTTGCATATATCGACGTTGAAATTGAAAAATTAACAACAAACTATTTTGGAGTATGAATCACACTTTAGGTAGTTTGACCTTTGAAACAAGCGAGATAAGAACTGAGGAGGCTCTAATCTATATAAAAGCTTCAATGGAAAATGGTTCTGATTTAAAAACGGCAAACGATGATATGCACATGATCGATAACATGTTTGCAATGAAACGCTCCCATCTCGTTAGTTACGGATATATGAAAACTACTTGGAGAGGGAACGCCCGGAAAAACCAAACATTGTCAGATGCCTTTATGACAATAATTGACGGAAGGATTATTCAGGATAAAAAAGATAAACGTGTCCTTAATTTTCAAAGAAGAGATTTAAGATTTAAACTTATGTGTCATGTGGATTAAACCTTTAAGAGACGGAAAGTGTGCAGTAATGCCCGACTGTGCAGTATTCGATAATTGGGCACTTGCAAACGATTACATTCAATCAAAACCAATCAAATAGCCATGGAAATAACAATTAGGATAATGCTGGTCAATCGTTTTGTCCCAAGAGGCATCGAAGGATATAAAAAGAATCGTTCAATGAAACTGCCTGCTCATGCCAGATGCAATGATGAAGATGAGCTTAACCGGTTTGTCAAAACAATAAAGGTGATTGATAGGGATAGGCTCTCCCAGCAAATAGCTGTTGAAATAACCAAGATCAAAGCTACTGCCAACTTCCAGATTAAAAGAGATCCGGATTACGGTGACAAGTTCATTGGCAAAATTGATGTGTGGGAGTATTCCGATTGGAGCTTTGCCGTTTACGTACCTGTTAAAGCCTTTAAATAATGTTTACAAACGATTTTTTTCCAACCCCTATTGAAGTGATCAACACCATGTGTTCAGGACTTGACCTTATCGGTAAGACTGTGCTTGAACCATCAGCCGGATCAGGGAATATAATTGACTATCTCAGGGGAGAAGGGGCAAAGGTTATAGCCTGTGAAAAGCACCCGGATTTAGCCCTTATCGCACAAAAGAAAGCCGACAGGTTTTTAAAGCATGATTTCTTACAAGTGACCGGCGAAGAGGTAAGCCATATCGACTTCATCATCATGAATCCTCCTTTCTTTTATGGAGACAAACACATTCGCCATGCCTGGGATATCGCGCCAGGTGGATGTGAAATAATCGCACTGTGTAACTCCAATACCCTTGATAATCGATATTCCTATGAACGGACAAACCTATTCAGTCTCATTGAGAAAAACGGCAATAGCGTAAGGCTTGGGAATGTCTTTTCGCAGTCGGAACGCGAAACAGATGTAAGTATCTCAATGATTCATTTATTCAAACCCAGAACCGGCGACAATGAATTTGATGGATATTTTGATCTTGAAGACGATCCAGAGAAAGAAGGTAATGGAATAATGGCCTATGATGTACTTCGCGATTGCGTCAATAGGTATGTGGGAGCCGTTAAAATGTTCGATGAAGTAGTAGGAGCCTCTCAACGTATGAACGTCCTGATTAAGCCTATCAATGAATCTGGCAACATCACATTCGGAGTTAATCAACGTCGGGATGGCCGGGATTACACCGTTACCCGGGATGAATTCAAAAATGAACTTCAGAAGTCAGCGTGGAAAGCGGTTTTTGCTGAAATGAATATGAGCAAGTATATCACTAAGTCCGTAATGGAGAACATTAACAAGTTCGTAGAGCAACAGGTTAAGGTTCCGTTCACGCTTAAGAATATCTACAAGATGGGTCAAATGATAGTTGGTACCCATGCCGGGAGGATGGACAAAGTACTGGTCGATGCTTTCGATAAGATCTGTTCCTTCTCTCATGAGAACTCAGAAGCCGGTACCGGATGGAAGACCAACTCATCATATAAGGTCAATCAAAAATTCATACTTCCAAACATCATGACAACTGGATATAGTGGCCAGATGAGCGTAAATCATTACGGATACGACAGACAGGGTGATATGGATGATATTGTTAAGGCACTCTGTCACATGACTGGTAAGGACTACGACGAAATGGAGACCTTAAATGAGAAGGTTAAAGTTCGCACTCTCCCAAGCCTTAACGAATTTATTTCATTTACATTTTTACGAGATGCTAAAGGTAACAGGGTTACGGATACAAACGGATATAGCGACAAATACAGGTATCTGGAATTTGGCAAATGGTATCAGTGGAATGAATTCTTCGAGATCCGCGGATACAAGAAAGGAACACTTCATGTTAAGTTCTCTTCTGAATCGGTCTGGATGGAGTTTAACCGCAAAGTAGCTAAAATCAAAGGTTGGGCACTACCACGCAAGACAGATACCAAGACAAAGGGAACTGAGCGGACCAGTAAACAAGGATTAGAAATTTACTAATAACTCAAAATTATGGATAACCAGGTAACGCTTGAATGCCCGAAGTGCCATTCAAGATCAGTATTTAAAACCAAAAATAAAGGTCTTTGTACTTCATGCTTCCACAAATCAGACTTTGACAACTTCATCATAGCCGGTATACCAAGAGGCAAAGAATTTAGCAAGCACGATTACTACGAACGAATTAACAATTGATGATATGAAAGCAATTTTACCCTCTCTGAAAGTAATAATCCAAGTGATAGGATACACTTTGATGACCTGCGCTATCGTGATTCTTTACTTCGCCTTATTTGCCTATTGCGATAACTATTTACGATGAGTTGCACTTTTGATATATCCCCACAGGCCATACTCGAAGCAAAGATGAAAGCCCTCGAAGCTCAATTCATCCTGCCTCTTTACAATCCCGCCGCTTACGCCCTGAAGCGACAAACGGAAATAGCACTGGGAGAAATTTACAGAGAAATAATGAAAAATAAAACCCTATGAAAGAAGAAATTGAAGACCTTAAACCAAATTACGTACTGCTTGCAGTAGTCCTGTTAGGTGTAGCCTTTGCCTTATTAATTTTAAAAATGATATTATAAAACAAGAAGATTTCGATTGGCAGGGTAAACGCCATGATCAGGTACAGAGCAGCGCAAAGATCCTTGCTACGGCCTATGTATTCGGTGGTGCCTTATTTGTGTTGTGGCTTTTGCTTAAATGGATATTAACCCTGTGCCTTTAAAGTCTCAATACCCAGTTACCACTCCGCAAGGATCGGGTCACGCTAAAAGCAAAACCGCTTTAATTAACGGCAAATTGATCATTTACCTGGATTCCGGTAAAACGATTTACTGCCATAGTGATAATCTTAAATTTATAAAATAATAGAAGAACTTAAATACTTTTTGATGGGGTCAGGAGTTATGCTATGGATAGTTATTATCTATATCGGGATTCAAGAAATGTTAATTAAAATCCTTGAATCCAAAATAGGTAACAGAATTTTAACGGTCTTGTTCCTTCCTGCTCTCTTATGGATGCCCCTTGACAAACTTAGCTTACTGCATGAAAACATGAAATATGTTGGCTCAATTGGCCGTGACTATAACACTTGGAAATATAAATTTATAATGTTTGTGTGTAAAAAAAGATTGAAACTATGAAACCAAAGAACTTGAAATTGATTGCTCTATTACGTTTATTTGCTACTTTTTTTTATTTGCCCATCCTGCTCATTGGATTTATTCTTTACTTCATCTCGAAATCTATCGGCATATTAGCCCATATACTGCTGTTCAGATTATCGACAGCAAATAACCAAATAAAATATTTTTGGCGAATACAGGGTTAAATGTTGCATTTATTAAATATATACGTTATATTAGGCGCAAAAATTGAAACATGACAGATACACCAAATAAGAAGCAGATCCACAAGCTCTATCATGTGGAGCTTTTGGAGAACCCGAATAAAAAGAAACATCATTATTTTGGTTCGCAGGCTGCGATATATGAAGCGTTCAGCGTGGATGATATCGGTATAACCTTAGATTACCTTAGGAGCACCTTTGACCTGTCCGCTGGGCCATATATAGGTAAGAAGTGTATCATCCGAATAGGAGAAGTAAAACGTAAACATACTTTAAGAGGGAGGAAAATATGATTGGATTTTTATAGTGAGTCTCGAAGCTCCTGGAATGGATACCCTATTAGTTAAAAAGCAGTAAAAATATATTTGCTTTTTGCATTATTCTTCATTATATTTGTGGCGTGTGATGTAAGAATCGAGAGAATCTTCTGAACGCAAAGATCCTGGAGGAAACTCCTTGGGCACTACAGGCTTCCTGTCGTGCAAAAAGGGCGAAAGCCCTTTTTTTATTTAAGCAACTTGTAAATAACTTTCGAGAAAACTGCATTTCTATCCAGATTAAGAAACTGCTTTTTATAAAATAGCATTACAGATTTTACATTCTTCCCTGCGATAAGTCCACTTCTCAGTCCGTCGATTAAATCATTTATACTTATTTCAGAATTAATATCAAGTACAATATGCTCCGCTTGCTTGCTTCCTGATTCAATTGATTTGAATATTGAATTTTTAGTTGGTTCAAAATTAGCCTTTAAGTCAGCTCTAATAAGATATTTATCCTTGTAAATTACAAAGACATCGAATTTTTTATCTTTTGTTTTAAACATACCTTTTGGTGCGAATATCACATCGTAATTAACATCTGTTAATTTTTTGGCTGTAACAAATTCATGCATAAGTATTTTGGTTGGTTTATGTTTAAATATTTGGGTTCCAAAATCCTTATTTATATAATCTGAAATTAAATCTTTGTCCTCTTTTAATTCGTTGATCAACCGACTTCTTATACCTTTTTGTCCTGCCTCTATGATTGAATTAATAATCGATATAAATCCAGTTACGTCTGAATATAGTACTCCTGAGGCTTTGTAGTCGAATCTCATTGTAATATTTTTGGCGAATTTAAAACCTTTTTCAATATTGCCATTCTTGAAATTATCCTTTATAAAATAGGGCTGATCCTTCCACGCCTTAGATCGTTCAGCGTTTGCCCCTATCCAGCTGCTAAAACCTTCGGGTACCTGGTCAACATTCTTAACGGATTTCAGAAATTCATCATTGGTACCGTCCAATATTGAATTCTGATATTTTCCGAATTCGTCCATTCCCATTGTGACAGCAATAGCATGACATAAACACAAAGGGTGCCAGCCAGTGAATATAAACCCTTTTGGATATTCTCCCTGTAACGTATCACAAATGTCAAGCATTGGATGTTCATGAGATAATTTAACCTCAAATCCTTTAACAAAGCCTAATTGGTTCCACCTCGTATGATCTGCCATTCGATAGGCCATATTCGTCTCAGTTACGGCCAACCGTCGGGCATTCTTGAACGCGGAACGATAAACCCCTTGTCCGGGATGGTACAGTTTTGCAGCTTTTGACCACTCCAATTCTCCTACATCATTTCGAACACGTCTAAACAGGCTTTCAGGGTCTTTTAAGTACTGTCTGATCCTTTGTGATACAATGGCAGCACTGTCGCCGTTTAACAGCCCGTATCCTACCTGTACTTCAAGCTCAGACTGCAATTGAGATGATATTGCCCACACACGATCAGACAGATTAATTCCATTGACTTCGCGTTCGTTGAATGCTTTTAAAGCCGACTCATTGCGATTTGTCCAATCAGGATTTTTCTTGATGTTTGAAAAATTCTTTACAAAACTATTGACCAGAGCATCATTCTTGTTATTGGATAAAGCCCATTCTGTAATGTTTCCCCCGGCAATGATCTGAACAACGTTACTCTGAAGATCGTTTATAATTGCCTTTATTTGCTTGGCTAAAACCTGATTGTCTCCAAATGCAAATGACTTGGAGAACTTGGCAGAGGGATTCTCAACCATTGTCGCCGCTCTTTGCCCAGCTTGGATAAAAGCGGCTTCAAGCTTTTTGGAATAAGCTACTAAATTGTCAATATGTTTTTGGTCGTAGGTCACTCGTAAACTATCTCTTTGCCTTTATGGTAGTATTGTTCAGTTTGTTGCAATAAGTCAATAACCATAGGATAGATATAATTTCTCAACCTGCTTGCAAGATCGGATTGGCGGTTATCTATCAAAAGGAATTCTGTTACCAGGTCATCAACGTTCATCTTATCCAATGCCAACAGACAGGAAAAAGCATCACTTTTAAATTCGCTTTTCTCAGCGACATCAAGAATCATTTGTCTTCTGCCGAATTCTGCCTGAGTCTTTCCTGTTAATAACTCTCTGAACTTCTTTGAGGTTAATAGTTCCTCAAGGCTTTTAGGTTTGCTCATGGCTGATTACATTACACTATTTGAAATTGATCCTACCGATTCATCTTTGAGTCGCTGTAATTCCACATCAGAATCAGAGACAAGTGGATTATTTCTAACCCCTGTTTCCTTCGACATTACCCCAGCTGAGACAGCAACCGATATCGCGTCAATCTCTGCTTTCTCATCAAGCGGAAGGAAGGGAGTAAACACCGGGACCAAGGTTATTATTTTAGCGATTGCCCCAAATTTCAAATCAATCACTTTTGAAATTATCTCAATTAGCAGATTAGTTCTGCGTTGTATTCCTTCTCCAAAAAGTCCCTCTTTGGTTCTTGCCTTCATATGGGCATCAAGAAACAGCAGCTTAAGTGCTATTCCGCTTGCCCTTCCAAGTCCTTTCATTTGGGCAAATGAGATATCCGGAGTCTGTGACATCGAGTAGATGTTTTCCTTCAGCATTTCCCATTCGAGCTTCGTTGCTTCAGGGGCGTTATTACTTTCGAGATACTTAACGTCACCATCACCGGAAACCACCAATACTTTTCCCTGTTCGCCTTTACTGGCAAAGCCTTCCAGTTGTCCTTTTACGACAGTAATTGGGGCTCCGGAATAGTCGTTACTGTCTGCCCTGTTTGATACGCTTGTCTCAAATCGTTCGATCATTGACTGCACACGATACCACTCTGGATACTCCTGCCTGTAATAGACAATTGGAATTTTACCAAATGGATTAGGTAGGATTGATTCAATCGTATTGCTCATAACAAGATACTTGATAGTAAGATCAGCCGTGTAAAGGTCGAATCTTTGTTCTACCTGTGTTCCGTTGAGTAATCGGTATTCCCGGCCAAAAGCAATAAGATCCCCCGACAAATCGAAATAAGGATAAAGAATATCTCCAAGTGATTGGGCAAGTAGCTTAACTTTTGGTTTAAATACGCCTTTCGAAAGTTCCCCCCAATAATCATCATTGGCATCAACCAGGTACCAGAGCTCTGCAACTTCACACTCAGAAAACAGTTTTCTTGCAATGTCCTTATTGCGGTAATCCAGTTTGTTTTTTGTCCAGATCTTTTCTACCATGTCAACAAGCGCCTGCTGCTGATCACTGCCGTCTCCACCTTCGGCTTCAAGGACAATGGGATTACCAAGCAAAAAACCAATTGATCTTTCTACAATGATTTCCTGATAGGGTAACGCTATTCTTGCAACTTCTTCCTGTCTTGTCTCATAAAGATCTTTTCCGTTTGCATCTTTTGCCCCGCTTGCTTTTTGAATCATCTTCTTTGGCCGGATTGATTCGTCAAATACATCATGCTTAACCGGATCGAATTGATTGATACAAGTTTCGGCGTCAACTTTAAGCGGTGGTTTATTCCGCATTAATTCTGATTTGATCTCAAGTACGGTGGGAAGTGCTATTAATTGTTCTGCTGTTAACATATCATTAGTTTTTAAAACATTGCTGCTATTTGGTTTATATCAAGGTATTTCTTGTTTCTCCCAAGTACTTCGGATAAGATCACATAACGTGTTGCATCCATGCAGTTATGCACGAGCACTCCATTAGCAAAGTACTCGTGCTGTTCCGTTACTTCTAAATCATATACTTCCTGCTCCGAAACGCTTATCAGCTGAATTCCTTCCAGAGCATTGCTTTCCACAATACCGAATTTTGGAGTACTTGTTGCGGATAAATTCTTTTCCGCATCTTTTGCATACTCTTGTTTCATCGTCAACTCCCGACAATCTTCTGAATTGTGCCTTACAGTTGTTTGAACAGAATTTATTTTCGTTTTGTCCTTTTGAATAAAATTCTTTACTACATACTTGACAAACATATTTTTTAACCTGCCTATTTGCCGCAACCTGTTTTCCGTGCTCCGAATGCCATTTACGGCCTTCTTCGCTTGCGTGCCACTCCTTTGTTTGGTCCCTGATAACGGAAAGATGCTTGAGTTGTTTATCCGTTTTGTGGGCAAGACTTGAACTTTCGTGGTGCTCCTCCTTATGCTTTTTAACCAGTAGGCATTCAAGATTTGTGATATTGTTGTTATTCGGGTCAGAGTCTTTATGGTGCACTTCGTACCCTTTCGGAATATCCCCGTTGTAAAATTTCCAAACATAGCGATGCAGCCTTTCGGAGCCTTTTGAAAAATACCTTTCATTTTTATACTTGTAAAAGGTTTTTCCATTAAACTCTTGTCTTTCAAGGCCTGTTCTCTCTTTGCTTGGTCTTCCAAGTAACTTGGTAGGGTGAATAGCACATCCCCCTTCGTCAACTGACTTAATTTTTTCCATCCTTTTGCTGTTTTAAATTTATGATCAGGAGTAGCCCTGATGTTCACAGCAAATGTACTAAATATTAATTTAATAATGCATATCTTTTTGAATCCATTTAGATAAACTTTATTAACTGATTTATAACCTTTTGATGTAAGTACTAATTCACTCACCTTTATTTCATCTATTCGCCTAAATCCGTTGTTCGTTTTGATTAAAGTTTCACCTGTAAAGCAGTGATTATATGAATCTATTGGTTCATTCAGGTATTTACCCTCTTTGTCCTGTGCATAGACATAATTATCAAGCTCTTTCTTGAGGTTGGTTGATCGTTTTGTAATCTTGATCTTATATTCTTTCATCTTGGTAAGCCCTGCCTTTATTGATCCTGCCCCTTTCTCAACGGCATGGATGTTTACGCCAGCGTTGTAGATTTCGTCTATCAACCTGGGATCTGCACTTTCGGAAATGATTTTTTCATTCGAACATTCATCTTTCAGAACTTTGATGATATCGTTTGTCAACATTCGAGTCCGGTAACAAAGCTCATCCAGATAAAGGATATCCTCAAAAATGTAAACCGCAACTATGGCGGTGGGATCTGAACTGTATCCTAAATCCTGACCAATACGCTTCCAATGCACGTGAAATGGAATACTCTCTACAATTTCGTAGCTGTCGAAAATACGCCCCTCAATGACCGCACGCTGGCCAAGGCCATAAACCGTCCAAAGCGATTTGTTTTTATCCCGGAGCTTTTCAATATCATCGATGATCTTCTGTTCTAAGAAGGGATTGTCCTTGTAAGTCGAAATGAAATGATAAGTATCTTTATCCTGGTTCTCCGTTTCGATCCAGTGATCTTCTGAGAATGAGGGGTTATAATCGATAATTGAAAACTGGGTAGTTCTCATTTTCAATTGCTGCCATTCGAGAAGCGTTATTTCATTGGCCTCATTGACAAACAGGATGTGCCTCTTACGCCCTCTGATCTTTTGCTCGTTGTCAGTTGAAAAGAATTCAACCCAAGATCCGTTTGGAAATTTATAGATTAGTTCGGTTTTATTGAAATCCTTATCCTGCCATACTCCAAGCTTGTAAAGGATCTCTTTGAAATCGATAAGAACGGAGCCTTTGATAGCAGGGAGCGTTTTACGCACTATCGACAGCCGGGTATTAGCGTGTTGAAGCAGATAAGCAATCAGGAAGATTAGAACGTTGTATGTCTTTGCTGAACGTGACGAACCCTGAAGGCTGATTATCGTTTTATCTTCGTCAATCCCTTGGGTCAATCCGTTCCAAACTTTCTCCGCTACCTGGATCATTCTTTTTTCACTTTGTCAGCACTATTGATAATTTCGATTGTGATTGATGGGATCAGGTCTCTTCCATCTTTGCCGGTTAACTCCTTTTTGATTGCGGCATTGAAGCCTAAAATGTTTGCAAGAGAGTCAAGACTTTTCTGTTTGTCGTATAATTTGACTTTTAACGACTCTCCGAACATACTTGGTTTTGTGGTCACCTCCTGAATACATGCTTTTTCATCATCGGTCAACATTTCGAACTCAGTTGGAGAAAACCACCCATCGCGCATTTTCCCGGTGTTCAGAAAAGCAATTTTTTCATGTTCCTTGACAATTCTAAGTGCCGAAATCCCGGATAATTCTGCCAGGTTATCTTGCTTTTCCTTGATTCTTTTTGCGATCTTTGGTTTCTTAAGGTTTTCAGCACCAATCTGAAAGGCTGTTTTTGCACTGTATCCTGCTCTTGTAGCCGCTTTAGTTGCATTAAAATCAAGACAGTACTCTTGACAGAACCTTTCCTCTTTCGCGGTTAGTTTTCTGTCTGCGTCACCTGGTCTATTTTGCTGTACTTTCGGCATTTGATTGTTTTATTCTCACAAAAATAATATTAGTGCGCTTAATAAGAACATTATTTGAATAAAAAAAATAATTAAGCAGCTTTTTTGTATTTATTTATTATGGCCTTGACCGCATCCATCAAAGAGTCTTGTCCTTCAGCCTTTCCCTCAAGTGATAAAAACACTTTCTGATCGATGGTGGACACTGTAAGCAGGTGGTAAACGATGACCGGTTTAATCTGCCCCTGACGATCCAAACGGGCATTGGCCTGTTGGTACAACTCAAGACTCCAATTGACTCCAAACCAAACGATGATATTACCTCCTGCTTGTAAGTTCAGCCCATGACCGGCACTGGCAGGATGGGCAAGAAGTAACTGGATCTTTCCTGCATTCCAATCAGCAATATCCGCGGAGTTCTCAAGCATCCGGGGCTTATAACCTTTAAATCTCTTTTGGATACGTGCAAGATCGTGCTTGAAGGAATAGAACACCAACACTGGCTGACCATTGGCAGCTTCAACAATTTCTTCAAGGGCCTCAAGTTTTTCATCATGTACAACATGGTAGTTTTTCTCAGCATCATAAATAGCTCCATTGGCAAACTGCCTTAACTTCGTTGAAAGTGCTGCAGCATTCACCGCTGAAACATCAGCATCAGAATCGATGATTGCAAGGACCTGTTCCTTTTCGAAAGTATCGTACTTCTCCTGAATAGCTTTTGGAAGTTTTACTTCATGCGTGATATTTATTCTTTCCGGAAGATCCAGGTAATCTTTTGTTTTCATCGAAATACAGATATCTCCAATCTTATCATAAATAACCTTGTCCATCTCATTTTTCAAATCATAATTAAAAACTACCTGGCCGTTTCGTTTACCGGGGGTGAAATACCTTTCACGATAGTTAGTAATTGTTTTGCCTAAACGTGCCCCCTGGTCCAAGATGTACATTTGGCTCCACAAATCAATCAAACCATTGGGCGCAATCGTGCCGGTCAATCCAACTACACGCTTAATCATAGGCCGTACCATTCTCAGAGATTTGAATCTTATGGATTTTGCACTCTTGAAACTGGATAATTCATCGATAACTAAAAAATCGAAAGGAAAAGCACTTTGATAGTATCCCACCAACCAAGCAACGTTTTCCCTGTTGATAATGTAAATATCGGCTTTGACTTTTAAAGCCTCTTTGCGCTCACGCTCGGTACCAAGGACAATAGATGTCCGCAGGGATTTAAGATGATCCCACTTTGCAATTTCATCCGTCCAGGTCGACTCCGCTACACGCTTAGGCGCAATGATCAGAACCTTGCTAATTTCGCAATAATCAAACATCAACTTGTTAATCGCGGTAAGAGTTGAAATCGTTTTCCCTAAACCCATTTCTAACAATAACGCTGATTCAGGGTTGTTTATGATGTGCTCTACTGAAAACCTTTGGTATTCGTGGAGGTTACTTTCATTCAAAATTTTTACTGGCATCGTATTGTTCGTTTTTATGCCATTCGGCATGTTTACCTTGTGAAGAAAAAATCATTAAGTTAAGCGGGCTATTGTCTCTTTTATCCTGATTTATGTGATGTACTACCTCCCCCTTTTCCAAAGGTCTACCAAGCATTTTTTCGGCAACAATTCTGTGCGAATGCCTGCTAAAGGTTTTCGAGTAGGTTTTACCTTCTCCTTTTCCTAAATTTACTTCTCTTAACTTTGCCCTGGTTTCGATAGTCATTCTATCCGGATTAAGATTTTCGTTTAAATCCGTCATTTTGGAGCTTAAATAACCCTTCGAACATTTTCGACTGCAAAACACATGCTCAAGCATCTGACTTTGACATCGGGTAACCCCTTTACCACAATTCTCACATGGTTTTGATATTTGTTTTCTTGGCCCTTTTGCACAATTTCGACTGCAAAAATTAAGGTCTGTTAATTTGTCGGGTCTTTTGTCGAACTCTATCCCGCATTTATCACATGTTATTTTCATTTGATGATTTATAAAAGTTCATTTAAGAATTGGTCTAAGGTTTCCTGTGAATCAATCACCGCTGTTTTGAACCCTAATACTGCCAACATCTCAAGGGATTTTATTTGCAGGGCTGTTGGTTTTTTTCCTGTTGACTTTAGCTCCACAAAACCTGCTTGGCCTCCTGGCATTAAAACAATCCTATCCGGCAGTCCTGTGTGATACGATGTCCCAAATTTCAGCGCTATTCCACCCAACTTTTTAACTCCCTCTCTTAACTTCTTCTCAAGTAATTTCTCGTTCATGTCTTTAATCTTATTTTTGCCCTTGTATACACGAACACATCAAAATGTTGTTTTTCCTACGTGTATATGCGTTTAGGCGGATTCGTGTATTATGTATGCTTATTTTCCTCTATAATTAATAAATATAAAAGATAGAGTAATTGGTGTATACCGTGTATACTTTTGCCCCTTAGTCCTTTGTTTTCAGGGGTTCCAATGGTATACACTAATTTAATCTCGTGTATACCTCGTGTATACCGTGTAGACTACTGCCTTTTTTCTCGTGTATACCATTTTGGCCGATTTCTACCCTTTTGTATACACGCTGACGGCCATATCCTTTCACTATTACCGGGAATTTATACTCTTCCCACCCTTCAATACTTCGCATAATAGTGTGCAGATCCTTGGTGTTATATTTGTTCATGTCTGCCTTCTGTTTGCCAAATAATTCAACCCACAGCTCCGCTACACATATCCTTTGACGCTGTACGGTTCCTTTCTCTGAGAGCTCATCACCATCCATAAAACTTCTACGTTGGAAGTAATCCAACCCATCCCAATTCGTAGGTAAAAGGGTATCCAGATAGCCCGTGATAATACCGGTCCTGTCATCCGTTTCAGAGTGCTCAGCCTGTTTAGCGTATGCCATTTGTTCCAATTCAGGAGTCAGGTAAAGAGTTTCTCCCGCCTTAAATAACTTCACTGCTTCAGCCCAAATTTGGTCAACTTCGTATTGATCCAAGTCTTTAAATACGCTTTTTGCAGGGCTTGATTCATCAATATTCACTGGCCAAAACCTTCTGTTCCCTGTTGGATCTCTCAGGAAGTCCTTATTATTTGTGGTGGCAAAGAACACGCATTGCCTTGGGAAGTTATCGATTCTCCGACCATAGGCTACCCGGTAACGGTCTTCACCTTTTGAGATGAAGTGTTTGATCGTTTCCATTTCAGCTTTCTTAAGACCGGCTAATTCTGCCATTTCCAAGAGCCAAACGCCTTGTATTTGTTCGAAAGCTTCCTTGCCTTGGACTGTACCGAATGAATCACTATACCAATTACCTCCAAGCTTTTTAATGATGGTACTTTTACCTTTCCCCTGATCACCTACAAGGACCAGCACATAATCGAATTTACACCCGGGTCTGAAGATTCGCGCTACAGCTGCAACCAACATCTTTCTGGTAACGGCTTTTACATATTCGCTGTCTTCAGCTCCAAGGTAATCAATCAATAAACTCTCAATCCTTTCTTCACCATCCCACACAGCGGAATTCAGGTAATCCCTTACCGGATGGAAAGCATTCTTATCAACAGTCAGGGCAACCGCATCCTGCACCTTCTGAATTCCGGTTAACTCATAAGCCTTTTCAAGATAATGCCTGATTCCTGCATCATCCTTATCAGCCAGGTAGTAATCCTTTGCACCAACTTTACGCCAAGGGAGATCCCCCAGAGCAACTTCGCGCTGTTCGAATTTATTAAGAGCAAGTTTCTTTTTAAGTCTCGGGTCGTTGTCAAGTACAATCCGGATATTGTCAATGGTATTTTTGTAATTACCTTTTTTATCAGTATCCATCAGTTCCAACCAATCGGTGTCCGGTTCTTCTTCATCGTCATCACCTTTGAATTCAGTGGCAAAGTCACCTTTAATCTCCTGCAGGCGTTCAGTTCCTAAACGCTTCCGGACCTTACCGTCTTTTGTTGCACAGTCAACCATTGCCATAAAGGAAGGTAGCTTATTGCTTGGTGTTCCTTCCCGGACATCTTCGTCTTTCAGCCCGTACAGGTGCAACCTGACAAGGTCAAAAGCATTGCACAGTTTACCACTGGCAGGATCGGTACCATGATGAGAGAAAGCGTATTTGTCATCATACACAACCAATCCTGCAGCTGTGGATCCTTCCTTATAAGTATAGCGGTCTTCGATGTCGCAAGGGTCGTACTGTTCACCTAAGAAGGTTTCAATGGCCTCGTGGATATTGTACTCTCTGCAGAAGGCACCAACAACACCGGGTTTCTCCAAAGGATCTCCCTGCTTTTTAATTTCACGCTGCAGCACCTCACCGGCACGATCCGACACTGGCCATTCGCTTGCATCCTGCCAATTCTTATAAGAGGCTAAAACCTTGTCAGCATCAAGCCACGGTCCGTCCTGATATTGGAAAACATACTCCCCATCCTTCGAAGTGGAAGGCCAATACATCAGCCTACTTGGTTCGTAAGTAGTATCATCAAAAGTGTTTATATCCAAATCACCTGCTATTCGTCTGGCAATGGCAATATATTCGTCTGTTGATACGGGCCTGTCAAGAGGCAGGATAAGGCGCAAACGTGGGCTTTCAGGCATATGCTTATGGGTGGAGTACACAGCCGCGGCATTGTCGTACAACATCGTGAAGTCATCCCAAGTCTGCCCCTGTCCGGTTGCAAAGTCAATGTCAAGGGTGATCAATTGTCTGTGAGTGATGTTCTCAGCTTTACGCCTGCCATTATTCACGTAACCTCCAACGAAGCCGCCAATGTCTTTACGTTCATCCTGCAGCGTCTTTTTGAAACCCATGTACTCACTCAGGGTCTCAGCTGTCCTGTGCGTTTCTGATATCTTTCTCACAAAAGCGGACCAGGTAGTTTCCCTGTTGCGCCAGTGCGTTTCCTTTCGGCTCTTTCCTGTTGCTATATCGAAAGGTCCATCATTAACAATTATAATTTCTTTAGTCATTTCTTAGAAGGTTTTATGCTGCTATTTCCATTTCAACCAGTTTCCAGACAAGGGCTTCACACATTACTTTTGCCATTGTTGTCTCAACTGCATTCCCGATATATTTCTTTTGTTCTGCCTTGGTACCAATTAGTTTATAGGTGACAGGGAAACCCATGATTTGAAGAAGTTCCGGGATCTTGAGCATTCTCATTTTGATATCCCGAATTCCGTACAAGGCCATGAATTCTTTTATTGCGACCATTGCAGGGCTATCACTCTCATAAATTTCATAGGTGACTACATTACCCGATATTTTGATGAAGTCAGGCAGATCTGTTGTTTCGGTCTCAACGTTGATAATACTTGGAGGCGCTTTGTCCATCCGGGCAATCAGGGTGAAGCAAGGATCGTTTAAGCCTCTGCCTGCATTCTTGTACTGAGGATTTACCAGGTATTGCCACTTTGGAGTAACAAGGTTTTGCTTTGGTACTGACATCAGAGTGGAGCAAGGATCTTCCAAATCCGACAGCTGGCCACCACCTGAGTAAGAATTAGCAATAAAGGATTTACAGCTTACAAGATTGTACTTCGGATTTGCTGTAATTGTGCCAAGTGGTTTATCGATCGTAGCTGGTTGAGAATTCCCAAATTGCTGGTCAATGAACTGAGGCTTAACCAAAGCATATTTATCCTTGGTCAAAAGCGTTGGGCAAGGTTCATTTAATCCGGTTGCACCACTCCGGTACTGGTAGTTCAGAAGATAAACAGGTCTTACAACTGCGAGACGGTCCTTTGTGCTGAGCGTTGGAGCAGGCAAATGGATGGATGAAACGTTGTCACCATTACCGTAGTAAGCTGAAATGAAGTCCGTAGTTATTAACGAATGATGATCTTTAGGAGTGATTGTGTGAGCTGGGTCATCCATACTAATATTTTTACTTTCTGGATGTCCTGAATAATATTTACTCAAGAAAGCATCTTTTCCACCTGCAACAAACTTAACAAGGCCAGCGTGTATTCGCCAGTCAGTTGCTTCAACTAATGGCTTTTTGCGGCCAAAAATCGACCTTCCAACATCAGCCAATTCGAGCACGTCTTTAACGGCTTTCCATTTCTTCAGTCCGTTTGTTGGGTTTTTTGCATGAGTTGGTTCAGGAAAAACAATAGGTAGACCGATCTTTGCAAACACTCCAAAAAACCTTTTTCTGCTTGTGTAGGCTCCGTAATTGGCAGCGTTAAGAACGCGATAATCATAGTCATACAAATAGTCCTTTACACTTTCAACCCACTGGATATAGTCGGTTCCTGCCAATTTGCTGATAGGTTTTCCCTTTTCGTCAAGCGGTCCCCAGCTCATGAATTCTTCAACGTTCTCGATTTGGATGTAATCAGGATCAATCGACTGAATGTACCTGTACAAAGATTCTGCAAGGGTACGACTGTCAGCGTCACGGGGTAAACCACCTTTTGCTTTGCTGAAATTGGTACATTCCAATGAAGCCCAAAGAACAAGCAGGGCATTGGGGTACATTATTCGCATAAGGGCAATGTGAGCTATTAAAGCGGTCAGATCCAGGGTGCGGATGTCTTCAGTGAAATGAAGGGTATCTGGATGATTAGCCGCGTGGCTCAGGATAGCGTTTTTATCGTGGTTTATGCAAGCAATAACTCGTGCACACTTGGCAAGATCGTGACTTGCATTCTCAACACCGGTGGAAGTTCCACCAGCGCCACAGAAGAGGTCAACGTAAATGAGTTTTATTGATGAGTCGATTTTCATTATTTCTGACTTGCAAGACATTGGTTGCCTACCTCATCAAGGAAGGGAATAAAAGCAGTAAGGCAATCGTCACACTCTAACCCTCCAAGCCCAATTTCTGACAGCTTAGCACCACAGAGGAAGCAATGAAAAGAGTGATTTACTTTGGAGTATGAAGCGCAAGGAGGTGAACTTTTAAGGACAGTAATAGCAGGAGGATTATTAAAAACCGGTATATTTATTTCAGTAACGACAGGAATATTTTGTTTATGGATAGCAATAACTTGTTCAATCCTTAAGTCAAGCTCTTCTTTTCTCTTGATGATGTCAAGAAATTCAGCTTCAAACGCTTCAGTTGAAAAGTTCATAATATACCAAAGTCTATAATGCAGACCTTTGTAAACGAAGTCACCACCCACGAACTTGAACCCTAATTCAAACATCCGGCTTTGGCGTTCAACCTTTTCTTGTTCCTTGGCTATCCGGTCAAGTTCAGCCTGCGCTTCTTCAGCTATTTTGTTTTCAAGGGCTTCTTTGCAATCAGATAATATTTTCTGATACTCATCCTCTGTATATTCTCCCAACGAGTATATCACGCAACCCGAAAACTCCATGTAGGGGGCCAATTCCGCTGTCCGTATTGCTTTTAATTCGGCTTTCCGGTTTTCCTCCTGAATTTCAACAAACTTTTCCTGTTCTTCCAGGTGCTTTTCAGCAGGAGTGCAAAGGTCATCGATCAAGTTGTAAACGTTCTGCACAGCTTTGCCATAACGGGTACTATCTTCTTTGAGAGCAATCCTTTTCTTGTTGGCAGCTACCCTGATATCCCTTAGTGCCAGTCTGCCTTCACGTGCCATCTTCATCTCACGCACTTGGGATGCATCCGTTACAACAAGTGTTTTGGCTTTTTCTGACCAACTAAGCAGGTTATCGTAAAAGGGTAAGAATGCATTTTGCAGACTTAAAGCGGTGGACTGTTCGACTTTACTATCAGTAATGACTTTGAGTAATTGGTTTTCCATTGGTTTTGTATTGGGGGTTTAAATTTATTATTAATTATTCAAATGTTCCTAATGGGCGCAGATATATTTTAAAAAAATTTATATCTGCTGCTCCTTCACCTGAATATTTAGCAATAATTCAAGAGCCATAGTGTTGATTGACTTGAAGTCCTTTACCCTTGCATGAGCTTTTTTGTGATTGATCACGGCCATAACAGTGCTGTATTTTACGTAATCCTTCCAGACAAAGGATCTGGTATGTTTAGGAACAATGAAAGCGTTGAACTTTACCCCTTTAAATATGAAATCGATCCGGGCACCTTCACTGTAATTCTTTGTGAACTTAGGCGTAGCAGCTTCTAAGGTTCTCATCTTCTTAAGATCTTCGAATTGTGATTCTTCAACTTCGATATCAATATCACCGATAGGGAGCTTAAAGCCTCCTGCAATTACCAGAGCGAAGGACCCGCCAACGATGAACTCCCTAACAAGGTTTTCTCTGAAATCTTTAATTATTACTTCCATTTCCGAAGTTGTAAATGTCTGTTCCATTTTGAATATTGGTTTTAAAATTGTTTTTATATGTTATATCAGTCTTTCTTATAGTACTTTGTTTCATAACCATCAGCCCTCAGAGGAAGACCTTTAGCCCAAGGAATGTTCTGTCCCATGATCTCACAAACCTCTTTAATATCTGCCTTATCTTCCTCTTTTTCAATTATGCATTCATCGTGAACGTGGAACACGATCTCATAACCGGCTTTTGAGAGACTGAGCATCGAGTAAGCGAGACAGTCCCGGGCAATTGCTTGGATAATGTTCTCTACCAATTTACCTCCGTAGGTCTCCTGATCACACCACTGCTTCGTCGTTTGGTTCATTCCCCAATAGTGAACCGATCCACCGCCAAATTTATTATCCCCGATTGTCGGTTGCCAGTATGATAGTTTTCTTCCGGATGGTAACTCAATGTAAAGTACATTCCCGCGGCCCTCAAATCTGATCCCGTGTTGAATGGAAACAACTGTACCTTCGCCAACTGCTTTCTTGGCTGCAGTCTCAACAGTCTTCCACAGCTTCACAATGTGCGGGTTTGCGGCTCTCCATGCATCAACTAAGCCTTGGAGCTCATCTTCTTGCAGTCCCATCTTTTCAGCTCCCATCTTAGCAAGGGCACCAACTCCACCACCATAACCTAAAGCCAATTCTGATATCTTCGCTT
>Ga0209083_1000756_pt1 | contig 43448 bp, 40 predicted proteins | sample AM7aDNAmetaG_FD_184132 | JGI IMG/M metagenome (GOLD analysis project Ga0209083, IMG submission 184132) | Freshwater microbial communities from Finland to study Microbial Dark Matter (Phase II) - AM7a DNA metaG (SPAdes) (version 3) | ecosystem: Environmental > Aquatic > Freshwater > Lake ... | reverse complement strand
GATTCCCGCGATGTCGATTCAGGGTCAACGGCAATCGCCTGCCATCTTCCCATGATCGCCTCTCCCCCGTTTTGATAGCCGGGTGGGATGGCTCCACAACGCATAATCGCTAAAATGAGAATTGCTGATTAATAAGTGATAAGGGAGTAAAATTATAAAATTTATGTAGGGTCATTTTGGATGGATAGCCATGATGGAATTACAGATCAAGCAATTTCGAGAAATACTGTTCTGGACTTTGGAAATCCCGTGTTTAAGCGATTCCAAAAACCAGAAACAAGCTGATGATTTCGAAAGGTTCTTTGCAAACGGAATGCATTGGCAGCGTGAACACGACCTTTTGGCAAGAGGCGATGTCAATACAGATGCCGGAAGCCTCTACGCGGAATTCGTTTTCTTTCATCCTTTCGTGCAGCGCTTCCTGTATCCAGTTCAAGACGAGAAGCATCCGCCAATACGCTTGTACAAGCGCGATGACATTAAATGGGTATTTGTTTCTCTTGACGACAAGACTCATTTGTCGCTGAAAGTGGATCGCATCCATTTCTACCTGTTTGACCACGGTGTAGGTATCTTAGTGGTCGAAGTGAATTGCGAAGTACCAGCTTCACTTGAAAAAGTTGAAGATTTTCTTGACCGTTTCCGCCGCGCTTATCCACCATATTGGGAAACCCACAATGGCGCAGCGGGTCATTGTCCGTTAAAAGTTCAATGGCTTAACCGTTCTAAACAATCTAAATCGAATTACGAAAAAGCTGGATATTTTGTTAGTTCAGTAACTAAAAACCATGCAGCAATTCCCTCCCTTCATTGGCAATATCTGCTAGACCCCTTGGAGCCTTGGAAATCTGGCCTAAAGGATGACTCATTCACCTACCGCCAAATCGAAGACGAGCGTCTGTCATTCATGGCTTATATTGTCGTGGACGATCCCGGTCAACTCAAGCGCGGCGATTTTGTCAGGCTCTGCTTTGCCGACGGTCGCGGAACCTCCGCCCGTCTCCCTTACGCCCACGCTTTCCTGCACAACTTTGAGGATAAATATTGCTATGACCGCTATTGGGACCCTGAGAAGAAATATCTACGGGACGATCATTGGGAAAACCCTTGGGTCTTCAAATCTGACGGTCATTGGCTGACTACCCGTTATCTATGTTGCGGTTATGGCTTCACGATGGTGGGCAAGGATGATGGCGGAGATTTTTTCACCGATGCCAAGAATGGCGAACTCTCTCACTTCCGCCGCCATTATTTCCAAATGGGTTTGATCGCCCACTTTCATCGTGCTGCATTACTGCTGTATTCAGATGCCTTGTCTAGGGCTGTGGCCGAGTATGACCCCGACACTGAAGCATTCCATCAAGAAATCAGCGCCATCTTGCAACGCTTGCTGCATTTCACCCACCGTTATTGGTTCCGCGAAGTCTCCAATCAAGTCCAGCCTAGGGAATTGTTCGCTTGGTGGACCGAGCGATTGGAAACACAAGCCCTGTTTGACCAAGTCAAGCAAGAGGCGCAAGACGCCAATGATTTTCTGGAAACGCAAGCACAGAAAAAACTTTCCGAGGCTCAGAAGAAACTTGCCGAAGCTTCGGTGCAATTAAGTTTGGAGCAAAGAAAGCTTGCCGAAGCCGCAAGGCGTTTAAGCGTGATCGCTATCATAGGGTTGCCCGTTGGTTTGATCGCCGCCTTTTTGGCTATAGATTGGGATCGACTTGACAACCGATGGCCGGATTGGAAAGGTTTGGTGGAAGACGGTCCCATTATGATTTCCGTTGTGTCTTTAGTCATAATTGGATTGGCGTTGACAGTCAGATATTCAGAGAGGCTGGCCGAATGGATAGACAAAATTGCTGGCAAAGGCCGTAGAAAACCAAAAGCCTAAAATGCCAGGCTTTGAATTTAATAATAAGGGGACACTCATGCAGGACACGAAACACTATCAAGCCTATCTTCAAGTCAGCGGGGTGAATATCTATGCCTCAGTCTATGATACCTCTCAACTCAGCATCGTCCGTGGCAGTAGCTTGTTATTGAAATGGGCGGTGGAATTGCTGGATGGGGCGCATATCGAAAAAACTCAAGATGAACCGCCTTTATACTCTATCATTCAAGTTTATAACGAGACTATCCGAAACAAATACGAATCAGACCATATACCAGAACTGAACCGTCTGGCTGAATTTGTATTGCCTCTACCCGAACTTATTAAACCGCTGACAGCCATCACCACGGGGGCATCCAGTGGCATTTTTGAAGTCAATATCGACAAGCTCCCCAACATTGACGGAAAAATGGGTGAAACACTTGCAAAATATGCCCAGGCAATTGCCCACTTTCTCAGCAACCATGACTATTTCCGCTATTTCACGTTCACTGTGGTTGGGTTGATTGACGAAAGCAACGACTTCACCCTAGTCAAAGAATGCTTGCTTGGCAAATCCCGCAGCCAACAAATTCATCAAATCAGCCTTGCCCCTCAGCCAATATTGGAGCCATCGGACAACCCCGCTCAACCCTGCACTCTGCAAGGCATACTCCCTGCCGTCAGTGCAATGAAATATCCTCCAACGGGCTTTGAAGGTAAGCTTCTTGCCCCGGCCAGCCAGTACCGCTTTTTGTTGGGCCGTTATCTCCGCCACGGGCTGTATATTGCAGAAACGTTTGAGCTTCCCAAAACTGAAGAGCGGGGGCAACTCCTCCAACAATTGCAATCGGATGATTGCCAAGCTTCCGAGAGTATAGACAAAATCGCCTATGACCAAAAATACGTCAACTTGGAAAACAAAATCGCCGTATTCTACGCCGACGGCAATGGCTTTGGCGGCATTCAGGCCAATGGGGTCAAATCGGTAGAAGATCAAAAGCATTTTGACCATACGTTGAAAACCTACAGGCGGGAATTCCTCGCCTGTTTATTGCAGCAATGGATGCCTGAAGACGGCAAAGGCATACTTCCATTGGAAACCCTGCTGTGGGGCGGCGATGAGATGATGTTTGTCGTCCCCGCCTCGAAAGGTTTTGCATTGGCGCAGATGTTTTACCAACAGAGTAGGAATTGGTCGATTGAACTTGACGGAACAAAACATAAGCTCACCCATGCCGGCGGATTAGTGTTTTGCCATTACAAAACCCCGATAGGCCGTGTCAAGAAACTGGCGGAAGACTTGGCGGATGAAATAAAAGAACGGGAATACGGGCGGGAAGGCAATTATTTCGACTATGCCGTACTGGAATCCATCGACTACCCGGCAGAAACGCTAGACGAGTTTTTTGCCAAGCGATACGGCGTACTGGCAAAATCCCGCTTTCCGTTGCAACCCTTGGCCGCCGTGCCGGATATTGAAATTCCGCAAGCAGAAGGTAAGCCGCCCCAATACCCGCAGCACAACGCACTGGCATTAAACTGGGACGAACAGGCTAAGCCGATAGCCGAATTCTTGGAAGCCATGCCCAAAAGCCAAGCCTACCAAATTGCCCAAGCCACCCAAACCGATGCTTTCGGAAAAAAAATCGAGCGTTTTTATTCCCTGCAAAAAGACAATCCAGTACTTTTAAAACAATTGGAAGAGTTAATTAAGAATGGCGTGTTGCGACTGCCACCGAAACCTACGACCCAATCCGATAAGTTTGACGCCGCAAAGCAAGAACCGGCAACTGCTGAACTGGGCGAAGAATCTACGAAGCCTGAAAATGCCGTTAAAGCGCATGAATCTGCTGTCATGACTGACCCTTGGCAATGGCTGCATTTAGTGGAATTGTGGGATTATCTCGCCCCTCGTAAGAAAGACCAAGTCCAAGCCACGGAGGTAAATGATCATGCTTGATTACTATTATACCCTGACATTGACCTTGCAAACCCCGGTGCTGACCCAATCCTTAGGCGCAATGGGCTTTGGCTATGACATGGTGATGCTTAAGGACGGCGAGGTTCCGGTTTTACCGGGAAGTCTGATACGCGGCAATCTGCGCGAAACTTTGGAACGGTTTGCCGAGATACTGCAAGAAAACGGACAATCGAAAAAGGCTAAAGAATTAAGCTTGTTGATTGAAGGTGATTCTAAAATCCTAGGCTGGTTTGGCCCTAAACCATTGAAAACGGTTCAAGCCGATGATTTCCTGCAAACCCGCGCCGCATTCAATTTCGACTATTACTGGCGATGCCAACCGTTTACCCAGTCGTCCACGCCACGCAACCGCATCACCTTGAACCCTGACACCGGGACCGTCGAACAAGGCGCGTTGGTAGTGATTGATGCGGCATGTTCGGCGGATCGCAGCCTAGCGTTTGCCGGGAAAATCAGGGCTTGTTTCGACCGGGCCGACGAAGCCGAAAAAGCCCGGCAGTGGCTAGAAAAAGCGGTCAGCTATTTGTCTGCCTTGGGTTCGTTGAAAGGCGTGGGCTATGGCAAGATATTGGCGGTCAAGGTCGAGTGCGAACCTGTCATGCCGCCTGACCCGGCTAGGCTATCGGGTTCGCCCACTCGCATTGGGCTGCGCCTGACCCTAGACCGCCCATTCTGTCTAGCCAAACCCCGCGCACCGGAGTCCAACCTGTTTGAAAGCGAAGAAAGCATTTCCGGCGGGGCGATTAAAGCCGTTTTGGCCTGTCGCTTGGATTTGGAAAAAATCGACAAGGAAGAATTTTGCCTCGATCAATTGGTGTTCACCCACGCCCTGCCATCCAAGGCCGACGTGCTAGACCGTCGCCGGGTTTTACCGTTAAGCTTGGCTTGGGTCGGGGATGCTTGGGCGAAAGACAAACCAAACGAAACCATTCCACAGAACTTAATCGATTTGGCCTTATTACCGGATGATAATGCGAATTTTGTCAACACTAGAACAACGCAAGCCGCCAAGTTCCAAATCGACTGGAAACCCAAGGAATGGAAGGCAGCGCATCAGTTAGTGGAGGCACTGCCCGGGTGCAAACATCATCTTGCCGTACATACTGCCATTGACCGGCAAACGGGTCAATCCGTGGAAAAGCAGTTGTTTAGCTTGGATTGCATCGAACCCCAAGGCATGGCTTGGTGCATGGACATTGACTTGAATGCAATCACACAAGCAGAACAGCGCGCCGAAGTGTTAGAGAAATTATTGAAGGCACTGGCCCATCCGCTGGTTGGTTTAGGCAAAACTAAGGCCATTGCCACGTTTGCCGTGCAAGCAAAGTCGTTTTTGGATGAAGCTGAAATAAAACCCATCGACGGCACTAACTATTTCATTGTCTGCCTGCAAACCCCGGCGGTGATGTTTGACGATGCGCAAGCCCAAGCCATACCCGCCTGCGGTGACAACAATAAATTGCGCGAATGCTATCAAGCCTATTGGGACAAAGTATCAAAAAAAAGCTTGATAATGCTGCGTTTTTTTGCTGCCCAACAGAGGGAAGGAGGGCAATTTGTCTGGCATCATTATTTAAAAAAGGACAACCAGAACTATCACCCATTTTGGCTAACCGAAGCTGGCAGCGTTTTCGTACTCGAATCCGTTGAAGGTAAACTCGATAAAGCAAAACAACTTTTACTGAACTGGCGCAGCCTAGGGCTTCCGCAACCTGACGGTGAGCCTAGCCATCAGCTATGGCAACATAACCCCTATATTCGGGAAAACGGCTACGGCGAAATCCGCATCAACGATGAAATACACGATAGATATAAGGCAGAAATTAAGGAGTGGTCATGACAGGTGAATATGAGCGAGTGCAAATCACCGGGTGGCTGAAATGCCTCAGCCCCTTGTCCATAGGCACGGGCGCTATGCCCGGCGACATCTCCGGACGGGAGGGGCAGCACGGCAATTATTTGGACATCTGCACCCACCCCGACGGGACTCCATTCATTCCCGGAACCAGTCTGCGCGGCTTACTCTCGGCTTTGTTGAAGTCCAGTAATCAGGCATCGCATCATGCCAACTTGTTTGGAGAGATGCCCGGTGGGCAAAGGGGTGAAAACCAAGCAAGCAATGCAAGTTTGCTAAGGGTTTATGATGCCAAGCTGTGCCAGGCAGGCAACGGCGGCATCCTGAAAACCCGACGCACCCGCACCGCCACAGACCCTATCACTGGCACAGCCAAAGACAACAGCCTGCACGAAGTCGCCCAAGTACCGATCAACAGCCAATTTTTTTGTGAGTTTGAATTGGAGCGCAGGGGCAACCATCGCATTAGCCGAACAGAAGTGAAAACCTTTTTAGGCTTGCTCAACCAACTCGCCAAAGACAATCCACTCGCCCGGTTGGGGCGCGGCGGTAACAAATCCGAAGGCCAGGTGGTTTGGACTCTTGACAGTGTGAAAACGCTGAGTCCGGCCAGGTTGGTGGATTGGCTGCTTAAACAACCCGTCACCGATCTGGCGAATGCGTTTATCGAGGCAAACAGCCTAAATCAAACTGCACCTGTCGTCCAAGGCAAAAGACAATTCAATCAAATTCCCCTGCACATTAAGCTGCAAGCCCCATTGTTGGTGGACCCGGAGCGCCCCGATGACAAAAAAAACCTTACAAACCAAGACAAGCGGGACAACTCGCCGGATATGGTTTTTCGCAAAGAAAATCATAACGGCAAAACTCGCCTGATTGCCCCTGCATCCAGTTTGCGCGGGTTATTGCGCAGCCATTGCCGAAAAATCTTGATGACTATATTGGTTGAAAACACTCAAGAAGCCCCGCCCTTTATTAAAGCGGGTAAAAAAGCCGACGACTTGTTGAAGATATTGTTTGGCAGCGAGGAACGGGCCAGTGCATTGATTTTCCATGATGCCACGGGGGAAAATGTAAAAACCCATAGGCAAACCTTCAATGCCGTGGATCGCTTCACCGGCGGCGTGGCCGACAGCGCACTCTATACGGTCGAGGCGGCATGGGTGGAAACGCTGAAAACCAAATTGCGCATCAATCATGGCTATCTCCACAAGCAAAACAACTGGTGGAAAGGCTTGTTGGTATTGGCCTTGCGGGACGCGATGGAGGGAGACTTGGCCCTCGGTTGGGGCAAGGCCAAGGGTTATGGTGTATTCACCGTGGAAATAAAAGTAGAGAAAGGTGGAGCATTCATCCAACGATGGGACGATTTGAAGCAAAGCCACTGGAAAAACTTGGCAAAGGACTGGGTTAAATCCCTGCATGACTTATTGAACCAACCACTGTAAGCCGGAGTAACCCGCTTGCGAGCGTTTACTGCTTAGGTGATTTCCAATAATGAATCCTCCAAAACCGAAATGAATTGTCCACGAAAATCACGAACAATTCCTCCGCAAATCACCTTGCCAAGCTGGGGCTTGGCGTTCCTTATGGGAGCGCCAAGCCCCAGCTTGGCCTTTGGATGGGATGTTCTTTATTGGATATCACCTTATTATTGAACCATTTAAACGAGGCATACAAGATGGACTTTTATAACCCTTATCATTTCATCCCCGTCACCGGCAAAGTGGGCAATGACTGGACACCCTCCGTGCCATTTGAGCAGATAAAACGAGGCGAAAAGCCCAAAGGCGAAAATCTCGGCATCCGCCATGACCTTTGGCTAAAAACCCAGCACTCCGGGCGCATCCTTTGCTCGGTGAAGCTGGAAACCCCCACCGTGGTCGGCAACCAGCATGACAAAGAAAAACTCGCCACTGGCGAAACCTTTGTAGACCTGTATCAAGATATTCACGGTGACTATGCCCTGCCAGCCAACAGCTTGCGCGGCATGGTGGCTTCCGTCGCGGAAGCCTTAAGCCAGTCAGCCCTGAGGGTATTGGAAAAGGAAACCTACTCAGTCAGGAAAGAAGTCGGCAAGGGGTTGTCGGCGATAGGTTATATTCGCACCGAGATCAAATGTGGAGAAACTCATTACTTTCTACGCCCATTATGCTTTCCTACTATTCCAAAAATATATGATGAAAGAGCAGGGAGATTTGAGAAAAAGTGGATTACATTTTTTAATTCAAATTCTTTATTGGGTGAATGGTTGCCAGCTTATGTCAATGGCTATCAATACAATAGAGAAGATAAAAAGGTAGAATACATTAGAACTAACAGTTTCCTCAATGCTAATATAAGTTGCAATCATTTCCGCAAACCAAACTTTTATTATGCTCGCTTGGATAGTCGCCTGAATAGCTTTACTATCAATGATAATGTCGATATCAATAATCCAAGTCTTTATATCAAATATAACAGGAACCGAGAAGGTAATCAAACTTATTCAATGTTAGGTCAGAGAATAATCGATAACAATATAAAAACTCAAATTGAATTTGACGGGCTAACTCCAACTGAACAAAGCTCTTACACAAGAGGCGTACTATTTGTGCTTGGAATCGAGGGGCGCGAGAAAGAAATTCCGATTACTAAACATCACGAACGATTCATACCAACGCCAAAAACCAAACGCATTAAAGATAAAGAAGTTGAGATACCAACAAGTATTGTGGATAAATTTTTGTTAATAGCCAAAACACAACACAAGGCTGATGAGTCGTTGCCATTTCTACCGCAAGCTTATTGTTTAATCCAAAACCGTGAAACTTTTCTAGCAGATGGTGACATGGTTTATTTTGACATTAACGACCAAGGCCAAGTCACCGAAATTAGCTATTCCTCCATCTGGCGCAAACCGATAGACCGAACCATCCATGAGGCGTTTGCCAGAATCTACGAAAACCTAGTGCCTTGGGGTTATACTGACCGAAAGGACCTCACCCCGGCGGAATGCTTGTTTGGCGTGGTTGAAGGGGGGGATAAAAAAGTGGAAAAAGCCAAAAAGGCCAATCAAGACTTGCCACCGAGTTCTAAAAATCTAGCTTCCCGCCTCCGCTTCTCCGATGCCCACAGCGCGGAACCGGAGAAGATCAAAACTCTAAAGCCAATGCATGAGCCCGAAAAAGGGTATCAATTGAAAATCCTCTCCAGCCCCAAGCCGCCATCTCCTGCGATGTATTTCCAAAATGGCAAGCACATCACCAAGGCCGAGCTTGACTTAAGCCTGCACAAACCGAATGGCCGCAAATATTATTTGCCGCAGCAGGAAGCCCCCCAACCAGGCACACCCGCTTGGGTGAGCCTAAACACCCAAGAAAACCTAAGCCAAAAAGTCCGTTGCCATCTCCTCGATAAAGGACAAACCTTTTATTTCCATATCGACTTTGACAACCTGTCCAATGCCGAACTGTGCCTGTTGCAAAAAGCCTTGACACCGGGGGAGGCATTCCGCCATCGCCTAGGCTTGGGCAAACCCTTGGGGCTGGGTTCGGTGACGGTGAAAGTATGCGGCCTATTTCTGATTGACCGGGCCAAACGCTATGGCAGCGAGGATTGGGACACCCAGTCGCGCTATGCTTGGGTAGACCCATCGGCATGGATTGGGCAAGAAGCAGTAGCATTGTCCAATTTATACCCCACCGAAGCCGCTGCCTTGGGTCAAAGCCTTGAGAAACCCCTACTTGACGAAGACCTCTCTTATATTGACCAAGCCACGCTGAACATACTCCATGCCCTCGGCGACCCGCCCGCCTACCATCCAGTGCGCTATCCTTTTGAGGGGGACAATCCCAACATTGAAACCGAGGGCTTCAAATGGTTTGTCAGCAATGACAAAAAAAGGGGGGATCAACGGCAAGGCTTGGCGGTTTTGGCGGAAGGGGAAAAATTGCGACCAATAACATAAGATAAAGTTAATGGAACAGTTTATAAGTAACTTTCATTAAACACCATAGGTAAAACAGATGAACTCTCAAAACGATCTTGATCTTTATTACGATGCCTTATTCAAGGAAGGAAATAAGCATAATATAAATAAAAACATATTTTCGATTTTTACGGTTATTTTTTTGTTGTTTGCTGTATTTGCCAATGGCTATTTTTTATATTCATCTAGCCTATTAGCTATTTTTTGCCAATTGATTAGTTGGTATTGGAGCTATAGGGCTAAAAATAGTTATATGCTAGCACATGACTTGCAAAAAATTGCAATGCTTGAGAAAGCCTATGGTGAAGTTCCTAGTGTTTTTGATCTCTCTCATCAAAAAGCTAACATTAGCCTATGGGTTTCTAAGCTTGTCAAAAACAATATAAATAAGCAAGACAATCCGATTAAATATTCTATAAAAGACGAAACATCTTCTGAATCCAAACTAATTTCGATGCTCCAGGAGAATTCTTATTTTAACCATCATTTGTATGAGAAATGCTTCATTCGGTATAGAGCTTTTTTACTTATATTTTTCTCTTTGGTTTTAATTATTCCTCTATTTATGATCCCTGTCTTAGCAAATGATCCAAACTACTCACTACCAAGGCTTGCTTTTGTGGTTTTATCTTGGTCAATCATATTTGAAAGCATGGAGACTACACTTAATTATCGATTTGCTGCTAAAGTAATGCTTGAGTTAGATAATCAGTTTTCACGAATAAAGAAGGACAATAATCCCGCAATGCTGGATTTATTTTCTAAATATGACATGGCAAAAAGAATGTGTCCACCCATATCAGAGAGAATTTATAAAAAATACCGAGACATTCTTAATGAAGGATGGAATCGCAGAAATTTAAAATTGCCCTAATATGCTCTCAATAATCAATTTATTCCCCCTGCGCTCGGTGGTTGTCACCCTGCGCTTTCTGCAAACCAGTAACCCAAGCTTCTTCCACCAACCCGCTTTGGGGGCGTTTTTGCGCTATCTGGCGGGCGGCCCGGAAGGGTTCGAGCGATTGATCCGCTTTGATGCCCCGGAAAGCGGGCGCATCGCCTACCAGCCGGGGCAGTTTTACCGATTCACCTTGGTATGCCTAGCCGGTGGCGAGAAGATTTTCAATACACTCTTGGGCAATCTGGCAAGGCTTCCGGGCAGCAGCCCCCAAAAGGACCGGCCCCTGCCTTTCCGCAACAATTGCGCATTGGCGGCCTTGCATGACAGCTTCACTGCCGAGGCGGTGACTCGTTTCGATGAACTATGTGCTTACGAATTCGCCAGCTTGCAACAGGAAGCCGAACTCTGGCGCGGTTACGACAAACTGACATGGCACACGCAGTCCCCCGTTAGATTGCTGAAAGCTAAAGAGAGACGCACTGATGCCAAGGGCGAGGCGCGTTACTGCCGTAACCTGTCCGATGTGGACGGTGCGTTGCTGTCCGCCCGCCTCTATGACAGCATGGCGGAACTGCTGCGTTCGCGTGGCGTGGCGACACCGCCGCGCCCCCCGGCACCGCCCCTGCTAATCGACCAAGGGCATTTGTTTTGGCTGGACGCGGACTACACCGATGCCGTTGGGGAGCGCCATGTCATTGGCGGCATGAACGGACGGCTGGAATTGGCGTTCCCCGAGCTACCCCCGGTCGAGTGGCTGCAATGGGCCATCTGTGGGCAATACACCGGCTTGGGCCAGCGTGTCGCTTTCGGCTTGGGGCGTTACCAACTGCAAGCCCCGGATACCGGCGTGTCCTGCCGCCGCGCACTGCCCGCCGCATCCTTGCTGATGCTCGCCCGCGAAGAAGACAATCTAGTGGAAGCTTGGCGGCATGTCGTCAGCAACCAGGAATTAGCCCGAAATAAGCTTGCACAGGCGGACGTCACTGACGATTCGACCGGGGAATTTTATGCTGACGACCCGGCCCTTACAGAAGGCATCCAAGACGAAATCCCGCTGGAACGGCTGCAACAAGCTTTGGACAAGGCTTTGCTGGGCAGCTATCACCCGCCGCCCTTGCGCGGCGTGGTTCATGCCAATCCCGACGGCAGCTTACGCCCACTAGCCGTGCCGCCTTTTATTGACCGGGTGTTGCAGAGGGCCGTTGGGCAAATCCTCACCCCCGCACTGGAATCTTGCCAATACTGCCACAGCTACGGTTATCGTGCCGGACGCTCGCGGATGAATGCCCGCGATGCCGTCCAGTCTGCCATCCGCCAAGGCTACCAGTGGGTTTACGAATCCGACATTGACGACTTTTTCGATAGCGTTGCTTATGATAGGCTGGATATCCGGTTGCGCAGCCTGTACGGCGAAGACCCGGTAGTGGGCCTTTTGCAACAATGGGTTTCCTGCCCTGTGGAATTTGACGGCCAAACCATTCAGCGCAAGGCAGGACTACCGCAAGGCTCCCCTCTCAGTCCGGCCTTAGCCAACTTGATGCTGGACGATTTCGACGGCGACATGGAGGTGCTCGGTTTCCGGTTAATCCGTTTTGCCGATGATTTTGTCGTCCTTTGCAAAAACGAGGAACAGGCCCGTCAGGCTCACAACGCCGCCACGGCATCCTTGGCCGAACACGGGCTTTCGCTCAACCCCGACAAAACCCGCATCGCCGAAATTGGCGAGGGTTTCCGCTATTTAGGCTATCTGTTTGTCAATGACTTGGCTGTCGATGTATCGGGGCATAAGGATGAAATCGAGGGCAAGCCCAGTGTCCCGCCCAATTCTTGGCTGGCCCGGTTGGGTGGCCGAACCCCGTTGGCGGTCGATGGGGTTGAAATTGATCGTTCCCACGGTCTCCGTGGGAATGCAAAAGCTGACGCTCCGCGTCAGACACCGCCGGAGCGGTGCAATCTGCATTCCCACGCGGAGCGCGGGAACGATCCAACCCGAATCGGAGAAATGGGCGACATGGGCCAGCTACTCTGCGTCGTAGGCGGACATGCCACCCTCAGCACCCACGCCGGACGGCTTCGGGTCGAGCGCGACGGGGAAACCCAGCATGACGTGGCTTGGAACAACCTGCAAGCAGTCGTCTTGTTCGGTTCGCACACCCTCACCACACCGGCGCTGCAAGCGGCGCTGGCCCGGAAAGTGCCGATACATTTTGCCGGTTCGACCGGCGGTTATCGCGGCGTGTTGTGGACCGGCCAGCCCGCAGAGCCAGGCTCCGGCCTGTGGCTCAAACAGGCCAACTTGTTCGCCGACCCCGCCTTGTGCCTGAATCTCGCCAAACAAATTGTCGATGCCCGCATTCGCCATTTGCGCGAGACCCTGCGTCAACGTGGCATCACGGCTGATGCGGAGCGGCTTAAGCTTCTTCTTGCGAGTGTGGCGAATGCAACCGGGTTGGATGAACTGAACGGCGTGGAAGGTTCCGCCACCCGCCAGTTCTTCCAAGCCTTGCAAGGTTCGCTGCCCACCGACTGGCATTTCACCGGGCGCAACCGCCAGCCTCCGCTAGACCCGTTCAATGCCTTGCTGTCGTATGGCTACACCCTACTGCATGGCTATGTGGAAACCCTGTTGCACACCGATGGCCTGTTGCCCTGGCTGGGGTTTTACCATCAGGCGCACGGTCGCCATGCCACCCTCGCCTCCGACCTGATGGAACCGTTCCGCCATTTGGTTGAGCGCACCGCACTGTCCTGTGTACAACGCAAAGAACTAAAACCACATGATTTTTTCACCGCCGCCAACGGGGCTTGCCTGATGAAACAGGAAGCCCGACGCGACTATCTGGCCAGCCTGTTCAAGCGGCTCAATGAACCGCTGCAGGCGGTTGGCGAAGAAACCCCGGTCACCCCGGTTCAACACATCCACCGGCAAAACCTGTCGTTAATCGGCTGGCTCATGCGCGGCGATGACTTTCACGCCTGGAGGATACGATGAAAATATATTCCGTCATTCCGGCAGGGATGCCGGACAAATCGGCAGGACAGCCGATTTGCACAACTCTGTTGCCTGAAGGGTGAGATACAGGGACGGATCGAATGCATCCAGCGTCCATGGAAGGCAATCAGTGAGGCAGGATTGAACTTGAATTAAGCAGAAAAGGGTTAACCATGCATATCTACTTGGTCTGTTTCGACATCACCGACGACAGAATCCGCGACCAAGTAGGCAAGGCATTATTGGAATACGGCGACCGGGTGCAAAAATCCGTGTTTGAGATCGTTTTGCGCCGGCCGGAAGAATTGCAGGACATCCGCGACCGGCTGCGCCCATTGCTGGAAGACGGCGACGACCTGCGCTTTTACCGGCTATGCGCTGAATGTCGGCAAGACTCCACCGATATTCGCGGGGAGCGGCTAGCTCAATTTCCAGCGGTCATGCTGGTGTGAAACCCCTCTGGCGTACCTCAAGCGATTTTTGCCCACAAAACGCCAAAATAGGCATTATTTGTATAACATTCAGAATGATACAGAATGAGTTGGGGATTTTTTCCAGCTTTAGGTTTGCCAAATCTAAAAAAATCATTAACTTAGGCTTGAACTTTGAGTGAAAAAAAGCTAATTTATGCTCTGCCTCTGCGATTGACTGAACAGGTTCGCCAGTTGACGTTTCCAAGCCTTGTGCGACGCGGCTTACAGAGACAGAGTCGCAGAGGTATTAGCCGCTAAGGCTGTTGAAACGACACATCGCCGCTAATCCCTGACACATCGCCGCTAAGTCGCAGAGGTATTAGCCGCTAAGGCTGTTGAAACAACAGTCATATTCCCGTTCCCATCCACATCTCCCAGTCGCAGAGGTATTAGCCGCTAAGGCTGTTGAAACGTTCTGTCGCCTGGCGCCTTGGAGAGGATTTTATCAAGTCGCAGAGGTATTAGCCGCTAAGGCTGTTGAAACGGATTACCAATACGGTATTGATTCCTACTCCTATCAGTCGCAGAGGTATTAGCCGCTAAGGCTGTTGAAACACACTGGCCTGTCCGTTTCGAACTGTGCCTTCCGGTCGCAGAGGTATTAGCCGCTAAGGCTGTTGAAACTATCAGAAATGCTCGGTTTAACAAGCTCATTACTAAAGTCGCAGAGGTATTAGCCGCTAAGGCTGTTGAAACAACTACCATCTAGGTATTTTTACTCTCAGCTAATTTGTCGCAGAGGTATTAGCCGCTAAGGCTGTTGAAACTGTCTGAGACAAACGCTTCGGCCCGCGGGTCGAGTCGCAGAGGTATTAGCCGCTAAGGCTGTTGAAACCGGCGATACGCAGAAGCTCCACTTCCTGGGCACGTGGCAGTCGCAGAGGTATTAGCCACTAAGGCTGTTGAAACTTTTTTTGACTTCGAGGCCGGCGATGCGCCCTGCGTCCTGTCGCAGAGGTATTAGCCGCTAAGGCTGTTGAAACCTTACCCGTGGTCATAAAATTATACCCCATTTAAAAGTCGCAGAGGTATTAGCCGCTAAGGCTGTTGAAACCTTAATTTGTTCGCGGTTGCAGGGATATCTGTCGTAGTCGCAGAGGTATTAGCCGCTAAGGCTGTTGAAACTTAGTGTGTAATCCTTTATGTTATTTCTCTTATTGTCGCAGAGGTATTAGCCGCTAAGGCTGTTGAAACTGCAGGAGGCGATCATACACCAAAGTTCCCTGACTGGGTCGCAGAGGTATTAGCCGCTAAGGCTGTTGAAACTCATGTAGAGCAGGTATGCTGCCGCAAACAGCAGTGTCGCAGAGGTATTAGCCGCTAAGGCTGTTGAAACAAAAAATGACCCAGGAAACAATGACAGCACTGCGTCGCAGAGGTATTAGCCGCTAAGGCTGTTGAAACTTCAGCGTTCCCACTTTCAGATTGGACGTGCCAACGTCGCAGAGGTATTAGCCGCTAAGGCTGTTGAAACTTCCTAACAACCATTGAAACATTATTGGTGGTAATGGTCGCAGAGGTATTAGCCGCTAAGGCTGTTGAAACAGAAATAAGGGGTGTCTACCCGCCCTTTTTCGAGGAGTCGCAGAGGTATTAGCCGCTAAGGCTGTTGAAACCATCAGGGCAATTATTATTCCCACCCAAACCATCACTGCCATTAAGGATTTGGTCGAATATAATTTCCCTAAAGAAGCCAAACGTAGGCCGGAATAAGACCGCCCCGGTGGGCGTTTCCGGCAAAGACACGCCGACCAAACCTGTCGGTGTTATGCCGGAAACGCCCGTGAACGGGCTTATTCCGGCCTACTGTGCAAGGAATTTATTTTTGACCATATCCTAAGTTAAGCGTTTAATCGGAACGCCAAGCCCCAGCTTGGCATCAGGGTGTACCGTGCCAAGCTGGGGCTTGGCGTTCCGACAAAGGCCGATTTCACGCTTAATGCAACTTAACTCAATGGCAGTGACCCAAACCATGGGGTCGCAGAGGTATTAGCCGCTAAGGCTGTTGAAACCATCCTTAGCCCGAGGTATTAGCCGCTAAGGACTTGGTCAAAAACAACTTCCCGAAAGTAGTCTGGCTGGTTCCCAAGGCACCGGCTCTCGCCTTTATACACAAGTAGGCCGAAGCCCGTCATTTCGGCAGGGATGCCGAAATCCAGCGTCCAAGGATGGCAAACTGTGGGTCACAACAGGTGTCCCTGTATCCACGAGCATGAAACAACGGGTTGGCAAGTGACCTGAATCAAACACATGCTCAACCGGCTGGCTACCGTCCATGGCCTGGATTTCGGCATCCCTGCCGAAATGACGGCTTTTACGGCTTTCCCTGATTTGTGAATAACGATGAGATATCCGGCTTGGTAACGAGCAACAAGGAAGGTCCGTAGGTCCAAGGGCGCAATGGCGGCTTGCCGCGTATTGCACCCTATGTGGATGATCCCGCCCATTCGGCGCAATACGCTTCGCCATTGCGCTCTACGAGTTGACATTTGGCTCGTTCCCAAGTCCAGCTTGGGAATGCGGTCTCAGAAGCTCTAGCTTCACGATATTCTGGCAAGCCGGAGCTTGTGGGAACCAGCGAAAAGGTGGAAGCTGTGGTTTGGTTCATAAGCGGACCTGATTAGGAAGATGTTTCAGCTAAATCCAAAACGTCGTCGTTCCGGCATGGATCGCCGGAACCTAGGCTCCATGGACGGTGCAGACCTTGGGGCATCCCTGCAATCTGGATTCCGGCGATCCATGCCGGAATGACGGAATAGCTGAAGCATCTTCCTGATCAGGTAAGCGGACGACTTCGATGGCGATGTTCTTCAGCAGGCTTTGGTTCGAGTAGGTTTCTGGATGCTGCCATTCATCAAGCCAGACTGGCAACGGTGAAATGTTGATCCCGGTTTCCAGCAGCAGTACTTGGACAGGCGCTGCTTTCTTCGGTTAATTAAGACCGACTCGGACTTTCAACATAGGTTAGGTGATTTCCAATAATGAATCCACCAAAACCGAAATGAATTGTCCACGAAAATCACCAACAATTCCTCCACAAATCACCTTGCCAAGCTGGAGCTTGGCGTTCCTTCTGGGAGCGCCAAGCCCCAGCTTGGCCTTTGGATGGGATGTTCTTTATTGGATATCACCTTAAGCAAGCAATTCCCGCCCCCACTCTCTCAATTGATCTACGATTTCCCTATCCCGTGGTTTGATTTCGGCTTGGGCTTCCAGTTGCGCCAATTGCCCCTCGTATTCACTAATCACCAAACCCCCGCCAACGTTTTTATCCGTCAACCTTGCCTTCCTAAACGCTTCCCAGCGGACTTGTTCATCCGCTGTCAAGGTTTGCGGGTAGTTTCTGGCCCGGTAGCGGAAGAACATTTCAGGCAAGCGGCGGTCATCAAAAACCGGCTTGGTCAAGGCCAATTGTTGCGGTGGCATTTCCCGGAGCCGGGACAATTTGTTCTTGTCCGCATGGCTGAAAAAGCCGCCGCTGTAGATCATCAAATCCGGGTCTGTTTCTGGATTCTCGGGCTGCGGACGGGTAAACACTTCCTCTAATTTAGCAGTAAGCCCCGCCGCAACTTTAAGCCGTTGCAGATTTGACAAGCAACTTGCCGGGTCAATGTTCAAGCGTTCGGCATCCGCAGGACGCATCGTTTTAACCGGCACTAAGATCGGACACTTATTCAAATGCACGGTTTTCAACGGAATGCGCCCTACGCCTTCGGGCAAATCGGCGGTGCGGGTGAATAGCCGTGCGCGAATCTCTTCCACACTTAAATCCAACAGAGGCAGCGGGTCCGCGCTCAGATCAAAGACGATGATTTCATTTTGATTGGTCAGATGCCGGGCCAAAGCCACCACCATGGCAATGCAGCCGCGTTCGGCGGGATATTGCCTTGAGACATGCAACACCGGTTCAAAACTGTTTACGTTCAGCAAGGCCGCCGCTTCGTGTTTGCCCCGGTTGCGCCAGACAAAGTCATAAAGCCTAGGTTGGCGTTTTTTGACCAAGCTTGCCAAACCTATCGTCGCTTTGACATCGGCCAAGGCGTCGTGAGCACCGCTGTGGCCGATGCCATTGGCTAGTGTCAACAGTTCTAGCCTGAAACTCGGTTTGCCATCCAATCCCTGCGGCCATGCCATGCCCTCTGGCCGCAACGCCGCAGTCAGCCGAACCATATCGATGATATCCCAACGGGAATTGCCATTACGCCATTCGCGCTCGTAGGGATCGTAGAAATTACGGTAAAGGCAGTTACGGGTGACTTCGTCATCGAAGCGGAGGGTGTTGTAACCCACGCCACAAGTGCCGGGGCTGGACAATTCGGCATGGATGGCAGCGATGAATTGCGCTTCGCAGACCCCTTCAGACCATGCCTTTTGCGGCGTGATGCCGGTAATCAGGCAAGCCTCCGGCGACGGCAACCGGTCTAAAGGGGGTCGGCAATAAATAACCAGCGGCTCGCCGCGTAGATTCAGTTCCTCATCGGTTCTAAGCCCTGCGAACTGGACTGGTGCGTCGCGGCGAGGGTCCGTGCCGAAGGTTTCGTAGTCATGCCAGTAAAGGCTGGTCTCAGCCATATTGAGCTAGCTTTGTTATAATGTCTCCGATACTCACGATACCAATTAATTTACCGTCGTGTTCGACCGGCAAATGGCGCTTCCGTGTGCTGGACATCAACACCATGCATTGCTCGACAGAATCATCGGGATGGACACAGATTGTCTCTGTATCAAGCGCATTGACCACTGGGACTTGCAGCGTGTCGATGCCTTTGTACACCATAGACTCTAAACAACCACGCTCAGTGCAAACGCCAAGAAACGCATTATCCTTGTACACGGCAACAGAACCGACGTTATGCTCAAGCATAAGCTTGATTGCGTCAAAAATCGTTGCACCGCCGTCAATTGATACGATGTCTTGCTTGAGCTTGGCTCTCAAGATGTCACTGATCTTATAGCGGATTCTGATGCCTTTGACCACGAAATCAGCCAATTCCTTGCTGCACGCCAGCAATGCCTTAATAAGTTCAATCGAACTCTGTGCGTATTTACCACCCTCTTTTAACAGTGCCGTTGCTTTAGGTTTGTCACCTGCGTTACTGTAAGTCATTATTTCAGCGGCTGTCCCGTGAAAGCCTTCATGGGCCTCACGCAGCATTTGGAATGAGGGCAAGTAAGCAAATCGGGAGCCTTCGCCATCAATCCACTGGCCTAATTCACAAACATGGCTGCTTGAAACCTCATCAATCTCTCCTTTCATCCCTTCCTTGACATGGACTATCAGTTGGCTTTTCCATTTCTCATGGGATTCAATCGCATTGTTGAAAATGTTTATGTTTGTTTTGCTCCAAATCGAAAAAAAATCGACCGCTGGATTTTTATCGCCGTTAGAGATAGCCTCCTGGTCTTTCATTGACTACTACATATCATCTTAATGGTGGGAAAGCAGTGCTTTCAGTACATCAACCCGACTGATGACACCCACCAACTTGCCATTTTCGATCACGGGAAAATGACGTAGCAAGGATTTAGTGAACAATTCCGCCACTTCAAGAATATTGGTCTCTTTATTGACCGCTGTCACATCTTGGGTCATATACTCCGATACCTTGCCGCCCATATCTTCATGATAAGCCGAGTTCACGGTGATGCGCAGACAGTCCAACTCGGAAAACGCTCCGACCAGTTTGCCGGCATCGTCCAATACCGGCGCACCTGTCGATTTGATTTCCAATAATTTGTGTATGGCATCCATGACATTGGTATTCGGCTTGAAAAAGACCGGATTGGAAGTCATGAATTCACCGACAGATAATTTCGCAAGCATCGCACATTCTCCCGTCTATAATTCTTGTTAGTGTTTGGCTAACGCCTTAGCCTGGAATTGTTATTTGAGGCTTTGCGCCGCTTCTAGTTTTTTACGTTTGTCGCACTTTTCCGTGCATACACATTCGGCACCGCCCGAACCGCCGCAACTGCCCTTGATGGCCTGTCGGCCAAAGATGACCCCAACCGACATGATAGCAATCACGACGGCGATAAAGGCAAATGTAATTAGAAAAAGTGTCATGGTCTTTACCCTCGTCAATAGCGGCCTCACTGACGGCCACAGGTTGCTTATATTAACATGTCTGGCCCTGTCCAACATCCAGAAACTCCAGCTTGGCATAGATTTCCGTCAACGCGATGGCAATGTCCAGCGTGGGAATCACAAGATTTCCCAGACAATCATCACTCTCCGAAAACTCCCAGATACCCTCTTTGCGTACAAAATGCTCGATATGGCAGGCTTCTTGGTCAATCAGAATATATTCGCGCAACGAACCCAGCCGCCGGTAATGGGCAAACTTATCACCACGGTCGTAATTCCGGGTAGCCGGGGACAACACCTCGACAATCACCAACGGATTGGTCACGGTATCTCGCCGACTGTCCCTATACTCAGGCCGACCACAGACCACGACCACATCAGGATAATAGTACACATTGTCCGAGTCCGCTTGGATGCGCAAATCCGCCGAATACACCTGGCAGCTTGTATCCCGCAACCGATTGCGCAACTCGCCAGCGATATTGCCCACAATCAACACATGCTTAGGCGACGCGCCACCCATTGCGAAAATCTCACCGGCCACATATTCGCTTTTGTAATCCGCTTCGTTGTCAATGGCGAGATACTCCTCTGCGGAATACCGATGTTTAAGTAACGATGACATAAGATTTTCCTCGATTACAGTGCTTTCAACATTGTGTTTGTTCGGCAAAGGAGCGAAATTGTGGGTCGATGTAGAAATGGGCGCAGAGGGCTTCATGCTTCTGCACCGCCTTACAAATTGCACCTACCGCATTGAACAGTTGCAAACAGACGCATCCCTTCGCGGCCTTAGGTAATTTCCAATAATGAACCCACTAAAACCAATACCTTCGCCAATATCGTGAGAGACCACCTATTTTGGCACAGTACCGCATATCTAAGGGCCAAGCTGGTGCTTGGCGCTCCATTGGGAACGCCAAGCACCAGCTTGGCACTTGGATGGGATGTTCTTTATTGGATATCACCTTATGCAAAGCAGCGGCAGCACAGTATTCGTTGAGGGAGCGGTGGGCGAACACATACTCATGACCGTCTTCAGTGGCGCTGAACAAACCAGCCCGTTCTTTGATTTCCCATGCCGCGTCGCGGGCCTGTTCCGGTTCAGCCTGGGCATAGCTACGCAAAGACACAAACACCGGAATCAGTTCGCGTAATTCCTGCGATTCTCGACGGCTGATGCCACTGGCCCAGGCTTTCAGCAGGGTACTTTTGCCTGAACCCGGCGCACCGAGCAGCACCAGCCGCTTTTGCTTGGGGTCGGTGAGGATTTGCCGGGTGGTTTGGTTTTCCGTGAAGCTTGCCGTTTTACCGTTCTCATTTTGGGTAAAACGCTGTCATTCCAGCAGTGATGCAGGAATCCGGTCACAGGGACGTGAAGCCTCAAGTTTGCGATAGGCTTGCCGTAGCCCGTAGTTTGCCATCCCCTTCGATATGCTCAGGACATGCTTGGGTGCTGGATACCGGCATCCCAGCCGGTATGACGATGCTTGCCGCTGGCTGAGGAATCTTCCTAATCAGGCACATCAATGCCCCCAAACCTCATCCAAGCTGCTGGCATCAAGGACACGCTCGCCCCACACCAGCAGTGTTTCGGCAGCGGCGATGCGCTGGCGGGCAGATTCAGGCAGAGGGTGGAATTTACGATCCAACAGGCGTAGCAACATGACGGCTTCGCCTTCTACACGCCCTTCTACCCAACCTTCTCCGAACACATCTTGATAAAACCGGGTGGTCTTTAAATCAACATCATTTAAGCCAAACATCTTTTGAATCTCCTCGCGGGTGAATGTGGGTAGTTTATAGACCAACACGGTCTCTAGCAATTCCAGCCAGTCGATACCGTCGGCAGGGCAGCTTTTCCAATGGGCTTGGACTTTCTGCACAATGGGGGTTATTTTTGCCGCATCAGTGACAATCATGACCAAGTGTCGTAGCACGGATGGAGCCGCTTGCGGCGCAATCCAGGAGGATGCCGACCACAAAAACCCGGATTACGCCGCAAGCGGCTCCATCCGGGCTACGGACTCACCCAATCGGGCTGAACGATGAACAAGGCTGGCAAACATAACAAACGCGGCAACAAAAAATAACGCACGAGGGAGTATCACTTCACGGATATTCATTTGTATCTCTCTAAATATAAATTAAACCTGACCTCCGATAGGATGGCATACCATGCGCTCCTCGCAAGTCACGTCGAACATTGGAAATATTGGCAAAACTGAAGATGATAGTGCGAAAATCCAGCATCGGTCAGTGTGCCGTATCGCCAATTGTTAAGTCCATACTTCGTCTTCTTGTTCACTTAACCATTCTTTAATGGTATTGGCGCTGTGATTGGCAAAGGTTATTGTGTCGCTTTCGTCCTTCGCATTTACCCCTAACTGACCATAGCGTTGCCGGATAAACAAAAAGAAATCATAGACTTCCTGCTGGGCCTGTTCGGGCAAAGCTTGCCAGTCTTGTTCTTGAATTGCTTGCATAAGTTATTCCCGGTTTACTCGTTGTGCATCCAGTCTCAGGAAACTAAGCTACCATGCCCAGAAAAGAACAGGGAGCCGAAGCTCCCTGTACTTTTGCCGGTTCGAGGGATAACATCGCTGCCAGCAATGTTATCCCTAACGGGCTTAACTAACCGCCAAAATCATCCAACATGATGTTTTCGCGTTCGACACCCAAATCGGTCAGCATCTTGATGACGGCCGAGTTCATCATCGGGGGGCCGCAGAGGTAATACTCGCAGTCTTCCGGTGCCGGGTGGTTTTTCAAATAGTTTTCATACAACACATTGTGGATGAAGCCCACATGGCCAGTCCAATTGTCCTCCGGTTTTGGCTCGGACAAGCCGATGTGCCAAGTGAAGTTTTGGTTTTCCGCCTGCAACATGTCGAAATCTTCGACATAGAACATTTCCCGCATAGACCGTGCACCATACCAGAAAGTCAGCTTGCGGTCGGTCTTGATCCGGCGTAGCTGGTCAAAGATGTGCGAACGCATCGGGGCCATGCCCGCGCCACCGCCGACGAAGATCATTTCGTTGTTGGTTTCGCGTGCGAAGAACTCGCCGAAGGGGCCGGAAATCGTCACCTTGTCGCCCGGTTTCAGGTTGAAAATGTACGATGACATGATGCCAGGGGGTGCGTCGGCAATGCGCGGCGGGGGTGTCGCGATGCGCACATTGAGCATGATGATGTCATTTTCTTCCGGGTAATTCGCCATGGAGTAAGCGCGAATGGCCGGTTCTTTCACCACGGACTCAATGGCCCAAAGATTGTACTTGTCCCACTCGTCACGGAAGCGCTCTTCAATGTCAAACTCGGAAAATTTCAGCGCATAGGCCGGACATTCGATTTGAATGTAACCGCCAGCCCGGAAGTCGATGGCATCCCCCTGCGGAAGTTCCAGCACCAGTTCCTTGATGAACGTGGCGACATTATGGTTAGAACGCACCGTCGTTTGCCATTTCTTCACGCCAAACACTTCGTCATGGACATGAATCTTCATGTTCTGCTTGACCGTGACTTGGCAAGCCAGACGGTCGCCTTGCGCCGCTTCGCGCTTGGTGATGTGGGTAAGTTCGGTCGGCAAAATATCGCCGCCGCCTTCCGACACTTGCACCCGGCATTGGGCGCAAGTACCGCCACCACCGCAGGCAGAGGAGACAAACAAGTTGTTGTCCGCCAACGCCGTCAGCAGTTTTGACCCGATAGGGACATGAATCTTCTTCTCGTGGTTGATTTCTATCTCAACATTGCCTTCGGCGACTAGCTTGGACTTTGCGCCCAATATCACGAACACCAGGGCGATCACGATAACGGTAAAAAATGTGACTCCCAGAATAATTTCCAACATTTTGATTTATCCTTAGAGCTGTATACCGGAGAAGGACATGAAACCTAAAGCCATCAGTCCGGCGGTAATGAAAGTGATGCCCAAGCCGCGAAGACCCGCTGGCACGTCGCTATATTTCAGTTTTTCCCGGACACCAGCCATGGCAGTAATTGCCAAAGCCCAGCCGAAACCTGAGGAAACGCCGTATACGACACTTTCGGAGAAATTGTAATCACGTTCGATCATGAACAATGAACCCGCCAAAATGGCACAGTTCACGGTGATCAAGGGCAGGAAAATACCCAACGCGTTATACAAGGCTGGGAAGAACCGATCCAAGGTCATTTCCAAAATTTGCACCAAGGCCGCGATGACACCGATGCAACTCATCAAGGCCAAGAAGCTCAAGTCAGTATCGCCCAAACCGGCCCATGACAATGCGCCCTCTTTCAGCAGTTTGCTGTAGATCAGGTTGTTGGCCGGTACGGTCAGGGTTTGGACGATCATCACAGCGATCCCTAAACCGACTGCCGTGGAGATTTTTTTGGAAACGGCGATGAAGGTACACATCCCCAGGAAAAACGACAACGCCAAGTTCTCAATGAAGATCGACTTGACGGCAAGACTAATTAAACCTTCCATCAGTGTGCCTCCCCGTGTGCAGCGTGGCTAATGACGAAATCGGGTTTTTCGACTTGCACCGTCTTCCAAGAGCGCACCGCCCAAATCAACAGGCCGATCAGGAAGAACGCGCTAGGTGGAAGCAGCAACAAGCCATTCGGCGTATACCAACCGCCGTCTTTGACCAATGGCAAAACTTCGATACCTAACAATTTCCCTGAACCGAACAGTTCGCGAATAATTGACAGCGTTATCAGCACCGCGCTATAACCCAAACCATTGCCAATACCATCCCAGAAGCTTTCTAGGGGTGGATTCTTCATCGCATAGGCTTCGGCGCGGCCCATCACGATGCAATTGGTGATGATGAGCCCGACAAACACCGACAATTTCTTGCTGATGTCATAAGCGAAGGCCTTAAGGACTTGATCGACCACGATGACCAGCGAGGCGATAATCACCATTTGGGCGATAATGCGGATGCTGCTCGGCACATGGTTACGGATGAACGCAATCCCTGCACTGGAGAAGCCCGTCACCAAGGTCAGGGCCAAACTCATGATTAGGGATGTTGACATTTGTGAAGTCACCGCCAATGCCGAGCATATGCCCAGCACTTGCAAGGTGATCGGGTTATTGTCGACCAACGGGTCGAGCAGTACTTTTTTGGTTTCTGCTTGCATCGTCTTAACCTCTTTGTGCTCTGAATTTCGCCAAATAGGGTGCGAAGCCTTCGCTGCCCAACCAGTAACGTATCAAATTATTCACGCCATTACTGGTCAAGGTCGCACCTGCTAGGCCGTCCACCTGATGCACCGCACCGGGTTTGGACGGATCGACCGAGCCTTTCACCAAGCTCAACACCGGTTCACCCACTTCACTATGGTGCTTCTTCATGAAGTCCGTCCCTTGTTCCGAAGCTTCCTTATAGACCTTCTTGCCCTTCCATAATGCCTTCCATTTCGGATTGACCACCTCGCCACCCAAACCGGGGGTTTCGGCCTGGTCAAACAGGTTCAGACCGATTACCGTCTGGCCATCATTTTCCAAGGCCATATAACCGTGCATGGTTGACCATAACCCATAACCGCTGACCGGAATGATCACTGCCTTGACTTTGCCGTCTTCCTTCACTAAATAAACCTTGGCGTACTTGGATCTGCGGCCGATTTTGGCAATGTCTTTCGCGGTTGGAATCTCCACGCCTAGGGCAGGATCCTTTGATGCCTTGCGCTGATCAAAGGCTTCGATGGGTATGGAAGTGACGTAATCGCCACTCTCCAAATCGACGATCTTTGGTTCAAACTTCTTGAATGCCTCTTCGACATTGGTTTTCTCTTCCAACATGCCAGCCACTTCAAGGATGTTGGTCTTTTCATCGGCGGCCTTGTTGCTGACCTGCAAAGGTTTCAACACCACGGCTGAACCGGATACGAGCACCGCACCGACTAGGCACAGGGCTAAAGCCACCACCACAGTCTTCTCAAAACTATCGTTGGTCAACGATAGAATATGCTGGGCGTAAACTTTCGCCTTCTCCACCAGTCCGGCGAATTTGTCGGACAACGCTTGTCCAGTCTGATTGGTATTAGGCATTTCGTTTCACCCTTCTCTTAATGTTCGCCGAGACGACAACGTAATCGATCAAAGGCGCGAAGATGTTGGAGAACAAAATCGCCAACATGATACCCTCTGGGAATGCCGGGTTGACCACGCGGATCAGCACCGTCATCAAGCCAATCAGGAAGCCAAAAGCCCAGCGTCCCGCCTGCGTTTGTGCTGCACTGACCGGGTCGGTCGCCATATAGGTCATGCCGAAGGCGAAACCACCCAAGGTCAAATGCCAATACCACGGCATCGCGAACATCGGGTTAGTGGAACTGCCTAGCAAATTAAACAGCGTGGACGTTGCCACCATTCCCAAAAACACACCGGCGATGATGCGCCATGAAGCAATGCGGGTATAGATCAGGAAGGCAGCACCCAACATGCAAGCCAGAACAGAGGTTTCACCCATCGAACCTTGTTCAATGCCAAAGAAGGTACCCATCCAAGAAATCCCTGCCCCTTTGATGGCATCCACACCACCGAGTGCAGCCAAACCCAGAGAAGTCGCGCCACTAAAACCATCCACGGCAGTCCACACCGAGTCTCCCGACATGGCGGCCGGGTAGGCGAAGTAAAGGAAGGCACGACCTGTCAAAGCCGGGTTCATGAAGTTCTTGCCTGTCCCGCCAAACACTTCCTTGCCGATGACTACGCCAAATGATATTCCCAAAGCCACTTGCCAAAGCGGGATGTTCGGCGGCAAGGTCAATGCGAACAGGATGGACGACACGAAGAAACCTTCGTTGACATCATGCTTGCGCACGGTGGCAAACAAAACTTCCCAAAAACCGCCCGCTGCCAGCGTCACGATGTAAACCGGGAAGAAAAACAGAGCACCATGGACAAAATCGGAGATGGGATTGTTCGGGTTGTAACCGAAAATACCCGATATGGCACCGCGCCAACCAGGAGCTTCAGTCAAACCCAGTGCCTGCATCGCATGGTTGGCTTGATAACCCGTATTGAACAAGGCCATCAACATACAAGGCAATGCGGCAATCCAAACATAGGTCATAACCCGTTTGAGGTCTACCGCGTCACGCACATGGGTGCTGCCGACGGTGACATCCGCAGGTGCAAAGAGGAACGTATCCACCATTTCATATACGGGATACAGCACTTCATAACGCCCACCCTTGTGGAAGTATGGGTGTAACTTGTCTAAGAATTTTCTGGTACTAGACATTAGCCTTCCTTCTCGATTTGAGTAAGATTCTGCCTGAGGGCAATACCGAAGTCATGCTTGCCCGGATCGACAAAGCTGCAAAGTGCCAAGTCTTCCTCATCCAATTCAAGGGCACCGAGCAATTGAGCTTGGTCGGTATCCCCGATCACTAGCGACTTAAGCAGTTGGGTCGGCAATATGTCGAGCGGCATCACCTCTTCATAAACACCCACCGGTACAATGGCGCGGGGGCTGCCGAATTTGCTGGTGTGCAACGGGAATTTGCGGCCCCTTTCTTTGGGCAAACTTGACAGCAAGACATTAAGGAAAGAATACTTTTCCTTGCTAGGCACAATCCACCCAAAGAACTCCCTGTGCCGGCCTTCCTCCAACACGGATACTTGGTTGTGATAGAAACCCAGATAAGCCGCCCAAGCTTCCGCCTTGCGTCCATTTAGTACAGAACCGGAAATCACCCGCGCTTCTTTGCTTCCATCAATTTGGCCGTCCACCAAATCGCAAAGATTAGCCCCGACACGAGTCCGCACCAGACGCGGCTTGTTGACCAGCGGTCCGGCCAAAGAAACTATTCTCGAAACATCCAACTGCCCCGTGGTGAACAGATTGCCGATGGCGATCACCGATTGGTAATCCAAATGCCACACCGTTTTGGACGAACCCACCGGGTCGAGGAAATGGATATGGGTTCCTACTAAGCCCGCTGGGTGAGGTCCGTCAAACTCGGCGACTTCCACCTTGGCAACCTTAGTGGAAATAGCACTCGACGGTGACTTGCTAAGATAAACCTTACCTTCAACTAGCCTAGAGAGGACGGCTAAGCCATTCTGGAAATCTTCCGTGCGCTCTTTTATGACGACATCAGGGTTGGCAGCCAACGGATTGGTGTCGATAGCGGTCACAAAAATTGACCGTGGCGTGGTTTCAGGGTTTGGAACCTTGCTGTAAGGCCGGGTGCGGAACGCAGTCCAAAGCCCCGAAGCCAATAAATTCTCTTTGACCTGCTCGACGGTCAGATTAGCCAACTCGGACTCGGCGTAGGAGTTGAAACTGACTTGCTCGTTCCCATCCAATTCAATCACGACGGATTGAAAAACCCGCTTCGCACCGCGGTTGATCTCCTTGACCACGCCAGCACCCGGCGAAGTAAACACCACGCTAGGATGTTGCTTGTCGGAGAACAACACATCACCGAGCCTGACGCGGTCTCCCTCGGAAACTTGCATGGTTGGCTTTAAGCCAACATAATCGGAACCAATCAGGGCAACCGTCCTGGCAAAGCCCCCGTCACTGTACACCACCTGCTCGGGTTCCCCGGTAATAGGGACATCCAAGCCTTTTTTCGTTTTAATTACCATAATCTAGCCTGTTGATCAGACAAATGAACGGCCAAGACCATCCCCCTGCATTTGGCAGAAACGCGCCAAACACCGATGCGAAGATGGGTGAAAAGTTGCTTGACTCAAAAGCCACAAACTTAGGGATGGAATCCAACACCTCTGCCGACTCCCATTCCCAACTCTTGCAAGCCGCAGAAATCAATGAAAAACGGTTATACTATTAGACCATAAAAGCCTGGAAGCGACAACGCAGACTGCCTGCAATCAACTGTTATTGACATGGCTAATCTGGTTAATGGACCATTTATATACAACGACATGAATAATGAGGATGGCTCAGTTATTCCGTGACCACTCTTTTCGACGGGCTTGATGCCGACCTCCGCCTAGCCTTGGCCTCGCAGTTGCGGGACTTGTGGACCCACACCAGCACCGCGCTGGAGGGGAACACGCTGACCCTCGGGGAAACTGCGTTCGTACTGCGCGAAGGCTTGACTGTATCGGGCAAGCCATTAAAGGACCATAACGAAGTCATGGGGCATGCCAAAGCCATTGGTTTGCTGTACGAGTTATTGGATTCCCGCAGGACTGTCAACGAGGCTGATTTGTTTGACCTGCACCGCGTAGTCCAAACCAACATGACAGTCGACATTTATTCGCCTGTGGGCGCGTGGAAGCGGGAACCCAACGGAACCCACGCCACCGTGGACGACCGGCAGGTCTTTATCGAGTTCGCATCCCCCAGTGATGTGCCTGAGCTAATGGCAGCTTGGCTGGTCCTGCTCAACGGCTACCTACTGCAGACATTGAATGAAGAGGAAGCCCTTTCGGCCTATGCCGTTTTGCACTTGGCATTTGTCCGCATCCATCCGTTTTTCGATGGTAACGGTCGCATGGCCCGATTACTGGCGAATTTGCCAGCCCTGAATGCTGGGCTTCCGCCGATCTTGATTGACCGGACCCGCCGCCAAGACTATCTGACCTGCCTTGCCAGCTATGATTTGCAAGCCGGACCGCAACGGGCTGACCGGCCGTTACCGGTCACTGACACCAAACTAGAGCGTTTCCTTGAATTTAGCCGGGAATGCTGGCAACCGTCTAAGGATTTGGTGGCAGAAATCCGTAGGGTGCAAGAGGGGAGATATATTGGCTAGTAGTCAGTGGTCAGAAAATAGTATAGCCCGTCATTCCGGCATGGACCGCCGGAATCCAGATTGCAGGGATGCCAACAATCTATGCCATCCATGGAGCCTAGGTTCCGGCGATCCCTGCCGGAACGACGATTTTTTTGTTAACTTAATGGCAGTGAGTGCCGTGGGTGGCAACTTGCCGCAGCGGCAACGCCGTTAAGTTAAGGACTGATGTTAAGCAACCGCAGACCGGAATAACTCCACCCCAGAGGGCGTTTCCGACGAAGTAAGCACACTGTCCAGGACGATGCTCTTGAGAAGCAGAACCATTCTATAATAATCCTGCCACGCTTCTTTTCAGACTGCCGGATGGGCCTTGACCCATTCTTTTAGTGCGGTATCCATCCGTGCCTGCCAGCCATCTCCTGTCGATTTAAAATAATCCACCACTTCGGGGCTATATTGCACCAATAACAAAACCTTGTTAGATGTCTCGGCTGGCCCGGATCGGCGATTTTCCGCCAAGGCTGAACGCACAGCAGGATAGCCGCCCTCTTTTACAACCACGCCATTATCCCAGGCAGTCTCCTCCTCCGGCGTAGGTGGGCGTTCATTACCGGGAGCTTCTTTAATGATCGTATCCCATTCCTCCAAACTAGCGGGAAATTTCCGCGAGGTAGCGTCTAATCTCATGTTTCTCCGCCTTGCGCAAACTGATAATATGCACGTCATCACCACGCTCTGTATAAGTCAAATGCACCACGTTGCCATTCAGCCAGCCCAGCAGGTTGGTGCGCAACTCGCCATAGGCTACCCGGTTATCGTCCCATGCAAACACGGGGGAATCAAAAACTGCCTCACAACCAACGAAATCGAGTCCGTGGTTTTGGAGGTTAAGTTGCCGTTTCGATTCATCCCAAGAAGCCATTATAAAATCGTAGCTAGGTCATGGAAACGTGTCAAGCGATATGAAATAAACAACAATTCCCATTAATGAACATGCCGCATTGTGAGAAAGGCAAAACAAGGTCTCACGCAACGGCGCAACGTAAAAGCGCAAGCGAAGGGTAATATGGCAATGGGCAGATTGACGAACGCGACGGGGTTTACAAATCCCGTCTGGCTTGGGCGATGCATCCATCAGTTCCCCCCTTTGCAAAAGGGGGGTTAGGGGGATTTCCAGGGGTTACGGCGACACTATGGTAAAATAACTCCCGATAACAAGTGAATATGTATTGGAGGAAGCCGAGTACGGCAAACGCAACAAGAAGCTGTTCCCCGCCCTGATCGAACGGGTGGATTATCCTTATGGTTTTAGCCGCATCCAAACGGCTGATATGATGGGATGGAAAGGCGAGCCAGACCATCCCGGCTTGACTCAATTATTGGCTGCACTCAGGGGGCATTTAGGTGTAGGGCGGCAACCCTTTGCCGCCAACGGCGCGATTGATGAAAGCCGGCATGGGGATGCCGACCTACGGCCCGATGGCGTAGGGCGGCAACCCTTTGCCGCCAATGGCGCGATTGATGAAAGTCGGCATGGGGATGCCGACCTACGGCCTGTTGAGTTAAGCCGTCATTCCGGCAGGGATCGCCGGAATCCAGATTCCATGGACGGCTCGGACCCAGAACATCCCTGTAGCCTAGATTCCGGCGATCCCTGCCGGAATGACGAGCAAAAATCTGTGTCAATAGCATTGCCCATCCAAACACCTCCGGCAAGCCCATTCATCCCCGGTCAAACCTTCCGTGACAAATTAACGATAGGCGGTGAGGGTCCGCTGATGATCGTGATCCCGCCGGGTCGGTTTCTGATGGGTTCGCCGCCCGATGAGCCGGAACGATTAGAACGAGAAGGACCACAACATGAGGTCACCTTCCTAACACCGTTTGCGTTGGGGGTATCAGCAGTGACATTTGTCGACTACGACCTATTTTGTCGAAACACCCGCAGGAAATTGCCCAGTGGCTCAGGCTGGGGCCGGGATTCACGCCCTGTGATTAATGTATCTTGGGAAGATGCACAAGAATACTGCGCTTGGTTGAGCGAACAGACCGGTCATCGCTACCGCTTGCCGAGTGAAGCCGAATGGGAATATGCCTGTAGGGCCGGAACGCCAATGCCGTTCAGTTTCGGAAGCAACATCACACCGGAACAGGTCAACTTTGACGGGAGTTATCCCTATGCCGGGGGCAAGAAAGGCCTGTATCGGCAACAAACTGTCCCGATCCAGTCCCTGCCGCCAAATGCGTGGGGATTGTATGAAATGCACGGCAATGTTTGGGAATGGGTGCAGGATGAGTGGCAGGGCAATTACGACGACGCGCCGACGGATGGCAGTGCTTGGGAGCAGCGGCAATTTACCTCACCGGGGGATGGTAGGGTGGAGGCGACTGCAACTGGCGCGGGCCGTGTGCTTCGCGGCGGGTCTTGGAACGACTACGCGAGGGACTGCCGTTCTGCGTTCCGTTACTACTACGTCCCCGACCTCCGCAGCAACAACTCTGGCTTCCGTTGCGCCCGAGTCCTGTCGTGAACTAAGGCCAGCAGCCTGCGGCAGGCATCCCCGCTTAGGTGATTCCTCAGAAAGAACATCCCATCAAGAATCTAATCCGTAGGCTAATAGAGAGTCCACGAAAAACACGAACAAAAGCATGTCTTGTTCGTGCCTTTCGTGTTTTTCGTGGACAATGCTTTTGGTGGATTCATTATTTGAAATCACCTTACCGCGCCCAACACGAAGCGGGCCGGGATTTGCAATCCCGGCCCGGACGTTTTGTGTTTCGGGTGGTTCATCGTACACACAAAATGTTGCGGACGGGATCACATATCCCGTCCGGCACAGCGCAAGAAAAAATGAAGCGGGAGTGCAAGGCTTGCCTTGCGAGGCCATGTTTGGCAAGGCAAGCCTTGCACTCCCAAGAGTTAATAATTGAATGTTACAACTAGGCAACAGTCCATGTCGTTGATCTTTGCTGTGCCGATTGTTATTATTCCCTAAGATTATAAGGGGGTGACGAGTGGGCGGGATTGGCCTGTTTAATGTGGTCAAAAAAGTTCTCCAGCTTCAAATGCTGACGATTCTTATTGTTTTTGCCTTGGCATGGACGTTTACCGGAAAGCAACAAGGCATGTCCGCATTGTTTGGCGGCTTGATTGGGTTCCTGCCGAATATTGTCTTTGCCTTTCTGTTTGGACGCAAAGACCCCGGCAAAACGGCAAATCAAGTGGTAAAGGCTTTTTATTTCGGCGAAACATTAAAATTAGCATTAACCGCACTCCTTTTCATCATCGTATTCCAACTGCCAGGCATATCGGCTTTGCCCTTGTTCATTGCCTTCGCGGCGGTGATGGCGGTATTTTGGTTTTCACTACTATTAAGCAACTATCAGAAATAGTGAGATAAAATGGCAAGCGCAGAACATGAGACAGGCGGTGCAACCGGATATATCGTCCACCATTTGACCGACCTGAAGATTGGCGAGGGTTTCTGGACATTCAATCTTGACACCTTGTTTTTCGCGGGACTGCTTGGCTTTATTTTTGTATTAGTTTTTAAAAAGGCAGCAGAGTCTGCAACCAGCGGCGTACCCGGCCCATTGCAGAACTTTGTCGAAATGATCGTCGAATTCGTTGATACCCAAGTGAAGGATAGTTTCCACGGACGTAGTGCGCTAATCGCGCCTCTGGCATTGACGATTTTCTGCTGGGTGTTCCTGATGAATGCCATGGACTTATTGCCTGTCGATTTACTGCCTGGAATCGCCTCGTTGTTTGGCATCAAATATCTGCGCGTAGTGCCCAGCACAGACCTCAATGAAACTTTTGCCATGTCGATTTCGGTGTTTGGCCTGATCATCTTTTATAGCATCAAGGTTAAGGGTCCCATCGGTTTCGCCAAAGAAATGCTGCTGACACCCTTTGGTCCGTGGATGATTCCTTTCAACTTGCTGTTAAAGCTAGTCGAGGAGTTAGCCAAGCCGATTTCACTCGGTTTACGTCTTTTCGGCAACATGTACGCAGGCGAGTTAATCTTTATCCTAATCGCCTTGCTGCCGTGGTGGGTACAGCCCGCGTTGAGTTTCCCTTGGGCCGTGTTCCACATACTCATCATCACCTTGCAAGCTTTTATCTTCATGGTGTTGACCGTCGTCTATCTGAGCTTGGCTCACGAAGACCATTAGTAATCTATTTTTTTTAACTCAATCGGTAAATTTTTGGAGGAAAAATGGAAATCGCAACAATACAAGGCATGACCGCAATTGCTGTTGGCATCATTCTGGGTTTGGGTGCGCTTGGAACCGCCATCGGTTTCGGCCTACTCGGTGGAAAATTCTTGGAAGGCGCTGCCCGTCAGCCAGAATTAGTTCCCATGTTGCAGGTTAAAATGTTCATCGTTGCCGGTCTGTTGGACGCAGTGACCATGATCGGCGTGGGTCTTGCGTTGTTCTTCACTTTTGCAAACCCGTTCCTGCCTAAGTAATTCGGAGTAGACGATTAACCCTTTTCGTCTCTGTAGTATAAAGCTATGAGGAAAGCGCAGTGAGTATTACCGCCACTCTATTCGGGCAGATGATAACCTTCGGGCTTCTGGTGTGGTTCACCATGAATTTCGTTTGGCCGCCTTTGATGCAAGCCCTCGAAGAGCGCAAGAAGAAGATCGCCGATGGCCTTGCGGCGGGTGAAAAAGGCAAGCATGAATTGGAGCTTGCTGACAAGAAGGCCAAGTCATTCTTGAAAGAAGCCAAAGACCAAGCCGCCGACATCGTCAATCTGGCGCAGAAACGCGCCAATGATTTGGCTGATGAAAAAAGGGAAGCCGCAAAGCAGGAGGGCGAGCGCATCAAAGCAGCAGCCGAAGCCGATATTGAACGGGCAATCCAGCAAGCGAAGGAAGAATTGCGCAAGCAGGTGGCTGTTCTTGCGATTTCAGCAGCCGGACAAATTTTACGCAGGGAGGTCGATATCAACAAACACAAGGAAATTATTAACAGCCTTGGCAATCAACTAGGTCAAGTCTAATGAGTGAATTAGCGACTTTGGCTAGGCCATACGCAACAGCGGCTTTTAAAAGGGCTAAGGAAACGGACACGACTTCGCAATGGTCGGAGTCACTGGCCTTTTTGGCTGCTGTCGTGCAGAATCCACAAATTACCCGTGCCGCAGCGAATCCCACCGCCAATAAAGACCGTTTTATCCAGGCGTTATTGGATTTGTGCCGGGGCAAGCTGGATGGTGAGGGTGAAAACCTTGTCCGTCTATTGGTTGCCAATCGGCGTTTGACGCTAGCAAACCTCATCAGCGAACAATTTGAGCAGTTTCGTGCGGAAGATGAAGGTTATATCTTCGCGGACGTCTCTACAGCCTACCCTCTTGACGATGCGGAGCGTGATCAAATTACCACGGTGCTCCAGAAAACGTTGGGAAAACAGCCGCGTTTAAACGTGCAAATCGACGAAACCTTGATTGGCGGCGTATTGATCAAAGCCGGGGATCGCGTGATTGACGCATCCGTCCGTGGGCAAATCCAGCGCTTGGCCAAGCGACTCTACAACTAGAGCGAGAAAACGAATCATGCAATTAAACCCCTCTGAAATCAGCGACCTCATTAAAAGTAAAATCGAAAATTTCGACCTAGGCGTTGAGTCCCGCACCGAAGGAACCATCGTCAGCCTGTCCGACGGCATTGTCCGCGTCCATGGTTTGAGCGATGTAATGCAAGGCGAAATGTTGGAATTTCCCGGCAATACCTTTGGCTTGGCCCTTAACTTGGAAAGGGATTCGGTGGGTGCCGTTGTCCTTGGCTCCTACGACCATTTAGCCGAGGGCGACACCGTAAAATGCACAGGAAGAATTCTTGAAGTACCGGTAGGCGAAGAACTTCTGGGCCGAGTAGTGGATGCCTTGGGCAACCCAATTGATGGAAAAGGTGCCTTAAACAGCACCGCCACCTCGCCCATTGAAAAAATCGCGCCAGGTGTCATTGCGCGTCAGTCGGTCAGCCAGCCGCTGCAAACTGGTTTAAAGGCCATCGACTCAATGATCCCAATCGGTCGCGGCCAGCGTGAATTGATCATCGGGGATCGGCAGACTGGCAAAACTGCAATCGCCATTGACACGATCATCAACCAGAAAGGCACTGGCGTAAAGTGCATTTATGTCGCCATCGGTCAGAAACAATCCTCCATCGCCAATGTAGTCCGCAAACTGGAAGAACATGGTGCATTGGCACACACTATCATTGTCGTGGCATCCGCCTCTGAGTCCGCAGCACTACAATTCATCGCACCTTATAGTGGATGTACCATTGGCGAATTTTTCCGTGACCGTGGCGAAGACGCGCTGATCATTTATGACGACTTGACCAAGCAGGCTTGGGCCTACCGCCAGGTGTCGCTATTACTGCGCCGTCCGCCGGGTCGGGAGGCCTATCCTGGTGACGTGTTCTACCTGCACTCCCGCTTGTTGGAGCGCGCTTCCCGCATCAACCCAGACGAAGTCGAAAGGCTCACAGGTGGTGCCGTCAAGGGTAAGACGGGCTCGCTAACTGCGTTGCCTATCATCGAAACTCAGGCTGGCGACGTATCGGCTTTCGTACCGACCAACGTGATTTCCATCACAGACGGTCAGATATTCCTTGAAACCAGCCTGTTCAATTCTGGCATACGCCCAGCGGTGAACGCAGGTCTTTCGGTGTCTCGGGTAGGCGGAGCGGCACAAACCAAAATCATCAAAAAACTGGGCGGCGGCATCCGGCTGGACTTGGCGCAGTTCCGCGAATTGGCGGCCTTTGCGCAATTTGCATCGGATTTGGACGAAGGAACCCGCAAGCAAATCGAGCGCGGCCAACGGGTTACCGAACTGATGAAGCAAAACCAGTATTCGCCCTATAGCGTTGGACAAATGGCCATTTCCCTATATGCAGCCAACGAAGGTTTGCTCGACGATATTGCAGTCAACAAGATTCGCGATTTTGAGGAAGCACTGCAAAGCTATGTCAAAACAGAAGAGGCGGAATTGCTGAAAACGATAAACGAAACCGGTGATTACAGCGACGAAATCAAGTCCGCCATCGACGCAGCAATCAAGAAATTTAAAGCATCACACGCCTGGTAAAGGGTAACAACATGGCCGTAGGTAAAGAAATTCGAGTGAAGATTGCGAGTATCAAAAATACTCAGAAAATCACGCGAGCGATGGAAAAGGTGGCAACCAGCAAAATGCGCAAAACGCAGATGCGGATGCAAGCCACCCGCCCCTACTCCAAAAAAATTGCCCAAATCATCCGGCATCTCTCTCACGCCAAACCGGAGTACACCCACTCTTTCATGATGAATAGACCCGTAAAGCGGGTAGGTGTCATTATCCTGTCCACCGACCGTGGACTTTGCGGCGGACTTAACTCCAACCTGTTTAGGCAGGCATTGCGCCAGTTTCTCAGTTGGGGGAAAGAAAATATTGAAGTGCAAGTCTCGGTTATCGGTCAAAAAGGCTGTTCTTTTTTTAACGGGTTTGGCGTCAAGATCGTTGCCCAAGCCACTAAACTGGGTAACACCCCGCACCTTGAAGACATTATTGGTGTGATAAAAGTCATGTTGGACGATTATCGCGAGGGGAAAATTGACGAACTCTATGTAGCGTATAACGAGTTTGTCAATACCATGACGCAAAGGCCAAAACTTGAGCAACTGCTTCCGATCAAATGCAATGAACTAGCACCCGAACTGGCGGGACACTGGGATTATCTCTACGAACCAGATGCCAAGGAAGTATTGGATGACTTGTTGGTTCGCTATGTCGAATCCTTGGTTTTTCAAGGTTTGGTCGAAAACAATGCGTGTGAAGAGGCAGCGCGTATGGTGGCCATGAAGAGTGCTTCTGACAATGCGGGCAAGCTCATCAATGAATTACAGTTGATATACAACAAAGCCCGCCAAGCGGCCATTACCCAAGAAATATCCGAGATTGTCGGTGGCGCGGCTGCGGTCTAGCTATATTTGTAGGGTGGCCTTCTGGCCACTGGCGGCCTGAAGGCCGCCCTACAGTTTGATTAAATTTTAAGAGGACGAAACATGAGTTCGGGCAAAATCGTTCAAATCATCGGTGCCGTTGTCGACGTGGAGTTTCCACGCGAATCGTTGCCAAAAATTTACGAGGCGTTGAAAGTCGAAAGCGCCAACTTGGTTCTGGAAGTGCAGCAACAATTAGGAGATGGCGTAGTCAGAACCATCGCCATGGGTACAACGGATGGATTGCAGCGGGGCTTGCCTGTTGAAAACTCCGGTGCGGCAATCTCAGTTCCAGTGGGCAGGGAAACCCTAGGGCGCATCATGAACGTACTCGGCGAACCCATCGACGAAAAAGGACCAGTGGGTGAAAAGGAGCGCTGGGCCATTCATCGCAAAGCTCCAACCTTCGAGGAACAGTCGGGGAGTAACGAGTTGCTGGAAACCGGCATCAAAGTCATCGACTTGGTTTGTCCGTTTGCGAAAGGCGGCAAGGTCGGCTTGTTCGGTGGTGCCGGGGTAGGCAAAACCGTCAATATGATGGAATTGATCAACAATATCGCCAAGGCACATAGCGGCCTGTCCGTGTTCGCCGGCGTGGGAGAACGTACCCGCGAAGGCAATGACTTCTATCACGAAATGAAGGACTCCAACGTACTAGACAAAGTAGCCATGGTTTACGGACAGATGAACGAACCGCCCGGCAACCGGCTTCGAGTCGCCTTGACCGGATTGACTATCGCCGAATTCTTCCGTGAAGAAGGTCTTGATGTATTGTTATTCATCGACAACATCTACCGCTACACACTGGCAGGAACCGAAGTGTCAGCGCTTCTAGGTCGCATGCCTTCCGCCGTTGGGTATCAGCCAAACTTAGCCGAAGAAATGGGTGTGCTACAAGAACGCATCACCTCGACAAAAACCGGATCAATCACCTCGATCCAAGCTGTCTACGTTCCTGCGGACGACCTGACGGACCCGTCGCCTGCAACAACATTCGCACATTTGGATGCCACTGTGGTATTATCCCGCCAAATTGCAGAGTTGGGTATTTACCCGGCAGTCGATCCGCTGGACTCCACAAGTCGTCAATTGGACCCACTGGTAATTGGTGCCGAGCACTATGACATTACCCGCAAAGTTCAGGGAATATTACAACGTTACAAAGAATTACGCGATATTATCGCAATTTTGGGAATGGATGAGTTGTCCGAGGAAGACAAACTGGTCGTCTCGCGCGCACGAAAGGTTCAACGTTTCCTGTCGCAACCTTTCCATGTCGCGGAGGTATTTACCGGGTCGCCAGGCAAGTACGTTTCGCTAAAGGACACCATTTCAGGCTTCAAGGGCATCGTAGCGGGAGAATATGATGATATACCCGAACAGGCTTTCTATATGGTAGGCACCATTGACGAAGTATTAGAAAAAGCCCAGCGTTTAGCCGCTTAATTCAACCTGTTCGTGGAGATACTTAAGCTTATGGCCATGACAATCCATGTCGATATTGTCAGTTCGGAAGAAAAAATATTCTCTGGCCTGGCGGAACTGGTTGTTGCCCCTGCAACAGAAGGCGATGTGGGGATTACAGCCCGCCACGCTCCGTTGCTTACACGTCTTAAGGCCGGTGAAGTAAGGGTGATAATTGACAACAAACAAACCCTACCCTTTTTTATTTCAGGTGGAATTTTAGAAGTCCAACCGCATGTGGTCTCCGTGCTTGCCGACCGGGCAGTGAGGGCAAAGGACATTGACGAAGCCGCTGCCATCGAAGCTAGGCATCGAGCTGAAGAAACCCTGAATGACCGTTCTGGAAAGCTGGATTATGCCAAGGCACAATTGGAACTGATAGAAGCGGTTGCCCAGCTAAGAACATTGGATCGCTGGCGCAAAAACCGCTGAGCAGTTGCCAATACTTTGCAAACCCGGTAGTTTTCTTGAGAATAAACTTCTTATTTTCAATAACCTATCGGGTTTTTTCTGCGTTTTGAAAAATTTTTACCAGTAACGTGTGATATTGAAAACGCTATATGAAATTACAAACCATAATTCTGGCTGCTGGTCAAGGCAAACGCATGCGGTCCTCTGTACCCAAAGTTCTTCACAAAATTGGCGGAAAAGCGCTTTTAGCGCATGTCCATGACCTAGCCATGCAATTGGGTGATAACTCAGTCAATGTGATCTACGGTCATGGAGGAGACCAAGTCAGGACAACTTTGGGCGAACTTAAAACTGAGTGGACCGAACAGAAGGAACAACTTGGGACCGGGCATGCCGTTATGCAAGTCTCTAACTGGATCGACAATGCAAGCACTGTCTTGATTCTCTATGGCGATGTGCCGTTGTTGAAACTGGAAACTGTCACAAAACTGATTGAATATGCTGACAAAGGTGGCATGGGGCTGCTGACAGTCTCCTTGGATGACCCAACGGGATATGGGCGCATCGAACGCAATGCAAACGGGGATGTCACCAGCATTGTTGAAGAAAAAGATGCCAACCTAGAGCAGCGTGAAATTCGTGAAGTCAATACCGGCATTCTTGCAGTCAATGGCAATCGCTTATTAGGCTGGCTAAACCAACTGACCAATCAAAACGCCCAAGGGGAATATTACTTAACGGATATCATAGCCCTAGCCGTGGCTGATAGTGTCACTATCGAAACCACCCAGCCTGCCGACCAAAACGAGGTGCTGGGCATCAATAACCGACTGCAACTCGCGCAACTTGAGCGGGTCTATCAGATGCGCCAAGCACTAACACTGATGGAGAGTGGCATAACTCTGCTGGACCCTTCCCGCTTTGATCTGCGGGGTGAGATTGTATCCCACGGACAAGATGTGGAGATAGATGTCAATGTATTGATCGAAGGTCAAGTCAAGTTAGGTGAAAGAGTAAAAATCGGCCCTAATGTAATAATTAAGGATAGTCATATCGGCGATGATGTGGAGATTTTCGCCAACTCTCTGATTGATAGAGCCAATATTGGCGCAGGTAGCCATATAGGGCCTTTCGCCCGCATCCGCCCAGAAAGCACCCTTGGTGAATATGTACATATTGGCAATTTCGTCGAAATCAAGAAGACCACGGTTGGAAATTCCACGAAAATCAATCACCTTAGCTATATCGGCGATTCCATTATCGGTTCTAATGTCAACGTAGGTGCCGGGACGATCACTTGTAACTACGATGGAGCCAACAAACACTTGACTATTATTGAAGACGGTGCGTTCATCGGATCTGACACCCAATTAGTTGCTCCTGTTAAAATAGGAAGGAATGCGACCATCGGAGCAGGATCAACTATCACCAAAAACGCACCCGATGGTCAGTTGACCTTAAGCCGGTCCAAGCAAGACTCCATTCCGGGTTGGCAACGTCCCGTAAAGAAAGAGGTTTAAAGCTATGTGTGGAATTGTCGGGGCTGTAGCCCATCGCATGATTGTGCCGGTGTTATTGGAAGGATTGCGTCGCCTTGAATACCGTGGCTACGATTCTGCCGGGATTGCGGTAATCAACGAAAATGACGGAATCAATCGCGCCAGAAGCATGGGCAAGATCAAAGAGTTGGAAGGCCTTTTGGCTAAAGAGCCTGTAGATGGGAAGGTAGGCATTGCCCATACCCGCTGGGCAACCCATGGTGTGCCTGCGGAGCGCAACGCCCACCCCCATTTATCACGCGATTCTGTTGCAGTGGTGCATAACGGCATCATTGAAAATCACGAAGAATTACGCAAATCCCTACAAGCCCAAGGATATGTGTTTACCTCAGAAACCGACACTGAGGTCATCGCCCATCAAATCCAGTATTTCATGGAACAAGGCGTGAGTATGCTGGAGGCATTACGTAAAACCACCCAATTATTAAAAGGCGCCTATGCGATCGGTGTCATTAGCGCACGAGAACCGAAAACTTTGGTTGCCGCCCGCGAGGGTAGCCCACTTGTTGTTGGGCTAGGAGACGGCGAAAATTTTATCGCCTCCGATATTTTTGCCTTAGTGGATGAAACCAAACGCTTTATTTTTCTCGAAGATGGAGATATTGCCACTCTTAACACGGAAGAAGTGGTCATTTATGACAAAAATGGGGTCCAGCGTACAGACCGTGCCATCAACGAGACTAAATTGTCATCGAATGCGGTAGATCGTGGAACTTACCGTCATTTTATGCAGAAGGAAATTCACGAGCAGCCGGTAGCCGTGGAAAAATGCCTAGACGGTCGGATTCAATCCGGCAGATTATTGGAAACAGCCTTTGGACATGAAGCTGAGCAAGCTTTCTCCGAAATAAAAGCTGTACAAATCGTTGCTTGTGGCACAAGTTACCATGCTGGCATGGTGGCGCGTTATTGGATGGAGGACATAGCGGGGATTCCGTGCAATGTGGAGGTGGCTAGTGAATTCCGTTATAGGAAACATGTCGTCGCACCCGGTACGCTTTTCGTGACAGTATCGCAGTCGGGAGAGACAGCCGATACCTTAGCCGCGCTGAAGGAAAGTGGGCGTTTAGGATATGCCCATACCCTAGCCATCTCCAACGTACCTGAAAGTTCGATAGTCAGGGAATCGGAATTTAGTATGATGACACGGGCAGGACCAGAAATTGGCGTTGCTTCAACTAAGGCGTTTACCACCCAATTGACAGTTTTACTTATGTTAGTGATAGCCTTGGGCCGGAACAACAAATTGTCCGGGGAAGATGAGGCGAAAATAGTGGAAGAACTGAGTCAACTCCCAAACCAAATCAGGCATGCGCTTGAATTGGAAGATGCGATCGAGGAATGGGCTGAGCTTTTCGGGGACAAGGAGCATGCACTTTTTCTCGGACGGGGAGCTCAATATCCGGTAGCTATGGAAGGCGCACTCAAACTTAAGGAAATATCTTACATACATGCCGAGGCCTATCCCGCTGGAGAACTAAAGCATGGGCCGTTAGCATTGATCGATAGTGAAATGCCAGTTATATCAGTAGCACCTAATAACGATCTTTTAGAAAAGCTTAAATCCAATCTGCAGGAAGTCCATGCCAGGGGCGGAGAACTATTCGTTTTTGCCGATGCCGAATCCCCCATGGAAAGTGTGCCAAACGTTAAAATACTGCGGGTGGCAGCAACTAACGAAGTGGTTGCTCCGATTGTCTATACCATACCCCTACAACTTCTCGCATATCATGTTGCCATTATTAAGGGAACAGATGTGGACCAGCCTAGAAATTTAGCTAAATCTGTGACAGTGGAATAAATTGTAAACAAAGTGTAAAGTTATCCTACTTGCTGGAGTTTGATTTTTAATCTTTGTCTTGCTGGCCTTGATCATCGTTCAGCCCGATGGATGAGTTTGTGGAGTGCGGCGACTCGTCGCCGCTGTTTCGGAAAGCGGCGACGAGTCGCTGCACTCCACATTTGGTGGGCTGAACGATGACCAAGGCCGTCTAGTTTGAGTGTATGTCGGAAGGAATGACCACCACAGTAACATACAGCGTTTTTAATATCGAATAGTTACTTGTTGGGTTATACCATTTTGCAAAGCACAGACACACAGGATAGTTTGAATGAGTGTCCTTTATTATTTTCCTTTGTTAAGAAAAAACGCTGTACATGA
>Ga0209083_1000755_pt1 | contig 43504 bp, 33 predicted proteins | sample AM7aDNAmetaG_FD_184132 | JGI IMG/M metagenome (GOLD analysis project Ga0209083, IMG submission 184132) | Freshwater microbial communities from Finland to study Microbial Dark Matter (Phase II) - AM7a DNA metaG (SPAdes) (version 3) | ecosystem: Environmental > Aquatic > Freshwater > Lake ... | reverse complement strand
GAAACAGTCGGAAAAACATTCGCATATCCGTGAAATCTGGGCCGTGGTCTTGGTCGGGCTATCGTTACTGCTGCTGTTGAGCCTGGTTTCGTATAACCCAAAGGACTGGCCCAACACCGTCAGCACGGTCAACCCACCCGTGACCAACTTTATCGGCCCCGTGGGCGCGTGGCTGGCCTTTACCACCTTTCAAGTCTTTGGCGTCGGCGCGTATGTCCTGATGCTCGTGCTCGCCGTCATTGGTGTGTTGCTGCTCCTCCAACAAGAGGTGCCCTGGCGCGGCAAGTTTGGCGCCGGGCTGCTGCTGTTGTTATCTGCGAGCTGCCTCTTCCACATTGCCGGACTGCGGGGCGTGGTGAAGTCGCTGAACCTGCCGGACAGTGCGGGCGGATACGTCGGCCTGTTTGTCGGCGATAGCTTTCAACATACCGTTGGCAAACCCGGCACGTTCATCATTTTTGGCGTCGGCTACATCATCAGCCTAATCCTGCTGATCAATTTCCGTCCCAGCTACTGGGTGGCTTTGACGGTGACCAGTTGCCAGGATTTATGGGCCGGCCTGCGGGGCAATCCAAAACGCGATGTGAGCCAGGAACTCACCGCCAAAGAACGCGATATCCGCGTCCAAGAATATGCGGTGGAACGCGAGCTGGCCAAAAAAGAAAAAGAAGCCAAAAAACTCGAAGCCGAACCCAAAGCCGACCCCAAACCAATCCTGCCAATACCCGAACCAAAGTTTTTCGATTCCACCGCGCCGCGGCCAACCCCCGAGCCGGTGATTAAAGAAGTCAAAGAAAAGAAACCGAAAGCCGAACCCGTTTCCGTTCCGCCCCCCACTCCGCCACCGGCCCCGGTCGCTGCGGCAATTCCGACCGCACCCCCGCCAGCTCCAAAGCCCAAACGTGAGAAGCCGGCTGAAATTGAAAAGGCGGTCTTGGGCGGCGCCACCGCCGCCGAAGGCGAACAGTTTGTTCTACCGCCGCTGGATCTACTGGAACAACCACCGGCGGAACCCGCCGCGCGGAACATTGTCGACGACCTCAAAGCCAGCTCGAAAATCTTGAAGGATACCGTCCGCGAGTTTGACATTGAGGTCGAGTCCGGCGATGTGACCAAAGGCCCGACGGTCACGCTGTTTGAATTGCATCCGGCGCCAGGCGTGCGCGTTGAAAAGATTTCCGCCTTGTCCAATAATATTGCCATGGCGATGCGCGCCGAAAAAGTCCGCATCCTCGCCCCCGTCCCCGGCAAGGGCACGGTCGGCGTCGAAGTGCCGAACATCTCGCGCACGACCGTCTACCTCCGCGACATGCTGGAGTCCGACGAATGGCGCAACCACAAAGGCGGAATTCCGATTGCGCTGGGCCGCGACGTCAAAGGGAAGGCGATTATCGGCGACCTGGCGCAGATGCCGCATTTGTTAATTGCCGGCGCGACCGGCTCCGGCAAGACCGTCTGCGTCAATGCCATTCTGGCCTCCATGCTGTACCGGTATACGGCCGAGGATTTGCGACTGGTGCTGATTGACCCCAAGCGGGTCGAGATGCAGCATTACAACACGCTGCCGCACCTCGTCGTGCCAGTCGTCACCGATTCGAAGAAAGTCCCGCTGGCACTGGGCTGGGTCATCCGGGAAATGGAAAAGCGGTTTGAAATTTTTGCCAAATCTGGCGTCCGCAACATTAACGGGTTCAACTCGCGCGACAAAAAGCCGCCGGCCCCTCCCCCCGCCGCCGGCCAGGCCGAACAAGAGGAACTCAAAATCGAAGTCCCGCGGGATTTTGAGATTATCATCCCGGATAAATTGCCGTTTATCGTCGTGGTCGTGGACGAGTTGGCCGATCTGATTATGACGGTCGGCAAGGATGTCGAACTGGCCATTGCGCGGCTGACCCAGCTGGGGCGCGCCGCCGGGATTCATCTGATCGTGGCCACCCAACGCCCCAGCGTCAACATCATCACCGGCGTCATCAAAGCCAACATCCCGTCGCGAATTGCCTTTCAGGTCGCTTCCATGCAGGATTCCCGCGTGATTCTGGACAGCCCCGGCGCTGAAAAACTACTCGGGAAAGGTGATATGCTGTACGAGGGCGGTTCCGGCAAGGTGTTGCGCGCCCAGGGCGTGCTGGTGCTCGATAAAGAAATCAACGACATTGTCGATTTCATCAGCGCGAAAGCCCGCCCCAAGTTTGAACCCGAGCTGGAACGGAAGCTGAAACACGGGACAACCAATTTACCGGAAGCGGAGGAAGACGACGCGGACGAAGAGCTGATCGAACAGTGCATTGAAGTCATCCGCCAGAGCAATCGTGCCAGCGTCTCCGTTTTGCAGCGCCGTTTGCGCATCGGCTACACCCGCGCGGCCCGGGTCATGGATGCGCTCGAAGAACGCGGCATCGTCGGCCCGAACCGCGGCGCTGAGCCGCGTGAAATCTTGATGGACCTGGGCACCAACGACGCCCCCTCTGACGAGGCGTAGGGTAGTCTCGCCCGACAATCTCGCCCTCCTCATACCGTTGCAGAACTGCACTAATCCACTGAACCGGAATTATGCAGTCACAACCGGACCATTTGCAAATCGCGGCCGTAGGGGGACAGGCGTCTCGCCTGTCTCCGCCCTGGCATTCTGACTCACCATTCGGCGAACCGGTCTGACTCGGTTCGTTGCCTCCAATGGAACTGCCCAACGGACAGGCGAGACGCCCTGTCCCACTAAACCCAAATGTGCGGCTAATATTTCCAACTTTGCCTTCCTCGCAAATCCTCGCAAATCCCATTGCGTTTTTAGTATTTTTAAAAAAGTTCTTGGCAGCGCCCGCCACCTGTGGTTAATAGTCATTCGGTCGCATGAATCTTGTCTCAGGTCTATTTGGTTCGTCGCTTGGACGGAAATTTTTGATGGCGTTGACTGGCGTGGGGTTGGTGGTATTTGTTGTCTTCCACATGGCCGGCAATCTGCAATTTTTTCTGGGCCGGGAAGCTATCAACCATTACGCGCATGTGCTGAAAAGCAATCCGGAATTTCTTTGGCCAGCGCGCGGAGGGTTGTTGGGTTGCGTCATTCTGCATCTCACGATGGCGATCTGGTTGACCCTTGAGAATCGCACAAAACGACTGGCGGGCTACGCCGTGACCGATACCGGTGCCGCCACCCTGGCTGCGCGCACCATGATTTACAGCGGCGCGATCATTGCCGCATTTATCATCTACCACCTCCTCCACTACTCGGTACTGGTGCAATCCATCAACCTGACCGGCCGAGACTTCAGCACCCTCCGCGATGCCCACGGCCAACCCGATGTCTACCAGATGATGATCATCGGATTCTCCAACCCGGCCGTGTGCGGGTTTTATTTGTTGGGCGTTGGCCTCCTCTGTTTTCACCTCAGTCATGGCATCTGGGCAATGCTCCAATCCCTGGGCTTGGTCAGCGATGCGTACCGGACCGTCATTGAACGCGGTTCGGGAATTGGCGCCCTGCTGATCTTCATCGGGTACGCCTCCATCCCGATCACCATTCTAACCGGCTGGGTCAAATAACATGCATCTCGATGCCCACATTCCCGACGGCCCGCTCGCCCAGAAATGGGATAAGTTCCGGCGCGACGCCAAGCTCGTCAACCCCGCCAACAAACGGAAATACGACATCATCGTCGTTGGCACCGGCCTGGCCGGGGCCTCGGCGGCAGCCACCTTTGGTGAGCTCGGCTACAACGTCAAATCGTTCTGTATTCAAGACAGTCCCCGACGGGCTCACAGCGTCGCCGCCCAGGGCGGAATCAATGCCGCCAAGAATTACCAGAACGATGGCGATAGTGTGTACCGCTTGTTCTATGACACGATCAAGGGCGGGGACTTTCGCGCGCGCGAAGGGAATGTGTACCGGCTCGCTCAGGTCAGCGTCAACATCATCGATCAGTGCGTCGCCCAAGGCGTGCCGTTTGCCCGTGAATATTCCGGCTATCTGACGAACCGGAGCTTCGGGGGCGCCCAGGTATCGCGAACTTTCTACGCGCGCGGCCAGACCGGCCAGCAACTTTTGCTGGGCGCCTATCAGTCGTTGATGCGCCAGGTCAGCCTCGGAACAGTGAAATTATTTCCCCGCACCGATATGCTGGATCTGGTCATCGTCAACGGCCAGGCCAAAGGCATCATCACCCGCAATCTGGTGACCGGCAAAATCGAGTCCCAGGCGGCCGATGCCGTGGTCCTTGCCACCGGCGGCTATGGCAATGCGTGGTATCTGTCGACCAACGCCCAGGGCTCAAACGCGACCGCCATTTGGCGCGCCCACAAAAAAGGCGCCTGTTTTGCCAATCCCTGCTACGCGCAGATTCATCCCACCTGTATCCCGGTCAGTGGGGATGCCCAAAGCAAGCTCACCTTGATGAGCGAATCGCTCCGCAATGACGGACGGGTTTGGGTGCCTAAGCAGGCCGGCGACAAGCGCGCACCCGGCGCGATCCCGGAGAGCGACCGCGACTACTATCTCGAACGGAAATATCCGAGCTACGGCAATCTCGCACCCCGCGATATATCTTCACGGGCCGCCAAGCAGGTCTGTGATGAAGGCCGCGGGGTCGGCGAAAGCGGCCTCGGCGTTTATCTGGATTTTTCGGCCGCGATTCAACGTCTGGGCGAAGCCAAGATCGCGGAACGCTACGGCAATCTGTTTGACATGTATCACGAAATTACCGGGGAGAGCGCCTACAAGGTTCCGATGCGCATCTTCCCGGCGATCCACTATACGATGGGCGGGTTGTGGGTGGACTACAGTTTGATGAGCAACGTGGCGGGGTTGTTTGTGGCCGGCGAAGCCAACTTCTCCGACCACGGCGCCAACCGGCTCGGCGCCAGCGCGTTGATGCAAGGTTTGGCGGATGGCTATTTCGTTCTCCCCTACACCATCGGCAATTATCTGGCCCAGCAAAAACCGGGCAGCCGGCCCACACCGGATGCCGCTGAATTTAAACAGGCCGAGCAGGCCGTCCAAGACCGGCTCGGAAAACTGCTGGCAATCCGCGGCCAGCGCACGGTCAACGACTTCCACAAACATCTGGGCAAGATCATGTGGGAATACTGCGGCATGGCGCGCAACGAAGCAGGCTTGCAGAAAGCCCTGCAATTAATCCCGGCGCTACGGGAAGAGTTCTGGAAGAATGTCAACGTGCCCGGATCCGGCGGCGATCTGAATCAATCGCTCGAACGGGCCGGCCGTGTGGCCGATTATTTTGAATTGGCAGAGTTAATCGTTTACGACGCACTCACCCGCGACGAGTCGTGCGGGGGCCATTTCCGGGAAGAACATCAGGAAGACGGCGAGTGCAAACGCAACGACGACCAGTTCGCCTACGTCGCCGCGTGGGAACATCAAGGCGTCGGCCAGACGCCCGTCTTGCACAAGGAACCACTCACGTACGAGGAGCTCCACCTCGCCACCCGGAGTTATAAGTGATGAATCGCCAGCACACGCATTCCACGCTGTGGGTAGGGACGGACCGCCGGGCCGTCCGTTATTTCGTTGCGGAATGCATCGGCTCGCCCGGCGGTCACGCCCTACCAATGGAGTTCACAACACTGTCATGAACGTCAAACTGAAAGTCTGGCGGCAGGCTGGACCGGAGACTCCCGGCCAGTTTGTAAAGTATGAAGCCCAGGGCGTGAGTCCCAACATGTCGTTCCTCGAGATGCTGGACAGCGTCAACGAGACCATCACAAAGAACGGGGCCGAACCGATCGCGTTCGATCATGATTGCCGCGAAGGCATCTGCGGGATGTGCTCCTGCGTCATCAACGGGGAACCGCATGGGCCGGAGAAAAAAGTCGCCACCTGCCAGACCTACATGCGCAGTTTTAAAGATGGCGAAACGATCACCGTCGAACCGTTCCGCGCCAAAGCGTTCCCACTCATCAAGGATCTGGTTGTCAACCGCAGCGCGTTCGACCGCATTATTCAGGCCGGCGGGTTTGTTTCCACCAGCACCGGCAGCGCCCCTGATGGCAACGCTGTTCCGGTCCCGAAACAGCAGTCCGACGCTGCCATGGATGCCGCGGCCTGCATCGGCTGCGGCGCGTGCGTTGCCGCCTGCAAAAACGCCAGCGCCATGCTTTTTGTTTCCGCCAAGGTTTCCCATCTCAACCTCTTGCCGCAAGGCCAACCGGAGAAAGAACGCCGGGTTCTCGGCATGGTCGAGCAAATGGACCAGGAAGGGTTCGGCGCCTGCACTGTAACTGGTTCATGCGAAGCGGTCTGCCCGAAAGGTATCAGCCTCAGCTTCATCGCCAAGATGAACCGGGATTACTTTGGCGCCCTGCTCCGTGGCAGCCCCAAAGCAGCCGCACCTTCCGAATAGTCGAACGGCGCCCTGGCCGGTAGTAGGACAGGCGTCTCGCCTGTCAACATAGTGGAATGGGCGTCTCGCCCGTTCGATTGATCTGAATGCCAAATCGACAGGCGAGACGCCTGTCCAACTATGCGAAGGCGGTGACTTCCACTTCACTGTGTTTCAGGCGTGCTTCGTTCACCACTTGTTCCAAACGACGCGCCGTCGCATCCGCAATCCACTCTTCGCCACATTGGGCGCAAACTGTTGCCTGCACCCGCCGCACGACCACGACTCCGCTCCCTAAATCCGCTGTGAACGTGGTCTCACCGCTCGATTTGTTCCCGCCACAGAGCGGGCATTGGTCATTGGTCGAGTTCATAATTTTCGTTTGGTTCGATCGTCGGCTTCAAATGTTTCCCGCGACGGCGCATAGGCCGTGATGACAAACGCCTGCCGGTTTGTTTCGTCACAGGCCGCCACCACGTGCAGCGGCTTGACAGCAACATAACCCAAAAAGAGCGCGCTGGGAAACGGTTTATCATCGGCATATTCCCGAATCCGCTCTCCTTGGAGCAACACATCGCGGACCGCTTGTTGCGCGATGCCATCCCCAGCACGCCCAGCGCACTGGCCACGCTGACGGCGTTCGGTTCAATGCGCCCCACCATCACGTAAATCGTCTTGGTGACCGTCGTTATTGTCACTCTTGAAACTTGAAATTCGACCACTGTCATTTGGGACAGGTGGAAAACATTGCGGACCAGGTGAACAGATACTGACGAAATTGTTCGTCGTCAACCGGCAAGCGGTCGAAATCTTCCGGCAACGTGTCCAGCACCGTTGGCGCGCTTCAGACGTTGACCAGCAGATGGCGGGTGACACCTTCGGCTTCGCGTGCGCCGCGCAACAGGCCATCAACGCTGAGATGATAGTCGAGGTCCGGCCAATGAATTCCAGTGCCGGCTCCACACAGTTGCCAGTGGCGCAGTTGTTTGGCCGTGGCTTGCACCAAGGTCGGGTACCACGTCAGCGGAACGCTGAGTGTGCGCGCATCGGACAGGCGCACCGTAAGCGTCTCACCCTGGAATGTCACCGTCTCAACTTTTGCGTTCGAAAAACTCATGCCATGCCTCCAACAACTTTGCTCGTTCGCGCGCGGCGATTTGCCGGGCCCGGCGAACTTCGACGAGCGTCAATCCGTCCACCCACACCAACCGCAGTGGATCGAGCCAGAACTTGGCCGTGCCGCCGCCTTTGTCCACGTGTACATGCGCCGGTTCATCGCGCTCTTCCGCGTAGAAGTAAAAACACGAAACCCGCTTCGCGATGAACTGTTGGCGCAGTCGCACTATACCAAAGGCCGCAGACGGAGGCAAGCGAAGCGGATTAGCGCGCGTACCGGGTAAGCAGATAGTCGACACAACAAAATTTGTAGGAGCGGTCGTTGGAGGGCGAGCCTCCCGGCGAGCCGCAGGGGACGGCGCGGCCGGAGCCTTGCCCTCCAATTAACTCGCCCGGAACAGCTGCCCCAACTTCTTGCCGAGCGTCTTGCTCGCGACCAACAGGCTGATCGTCAGCAACATCCCCAGAACCCCGAGCGCACTCGCCACGCTGACTGCGTTCGGCTCGATCCGCCCCACCAGCGCATAAATCGTCTTGGTGACCGGGTAAAACTTCTCGCGCATCGCCAGAATCAGGCTGTCACTCACCTCCAGCATCGCATAGCTGAACGTCAGGATCGTGCCCGCCACCAGATTCGCCATCACCAGCGGAATCGTGATCTTGCGCAAGGTCCGCCACTGCGAAGCACCCAGATTCAGTGAAGCCTCTTCCAGCGTCACGCTCGTCTGCTGGAAGCCGGCATACGCCGACCGCACAATGTACGGCAACCGGCGCACCGAGTACGCCACCACCAGCAACACCGTCGGATTCGTCAGCGGATTAAGCCAACTCAAATTCACCTTAAATCCCGGCAACCAACCGGCCTGCAAGTCCGTCACGTTAAATCCGCCGAGGTAGCCTGTCTGATTTTTCGGCGAATTGCCACTTTGACAGGGTGGAGGCAACGTGCTAAATCAAAACCGTGAAATTGGATGTCAATTATGAAAGTTTAGGTCGATTCTGCCATGAACATGGAATCGCCCGGCTGGAATTATTTGGCTCGACGTTGCGGGATGATTTTCGGGCGGAGAGTGACGTGGATTTGCTGGCCACACTGCGAGCGGACGCACATCCGACGTTGCTGGACTGGGCGGAGATGCAGGAGAAATTGACGGAATTGTTTGGTCGCCCGGTGGATTTGGTAAGCCGCCGTGCCATTGAGAGCAGCCGCAACCGTTACCGCAAACATTCCATTCTCACAACGGCAATCCCGTTTTATGCGGAAAGATAACGCTTAGAAGCTTATCTTGCCGCCAATCCTCCGCCGGAACTTTGACCCCGCGGAAATTGACGACATCCGGCTGCACCGGCCCCCGACGCAGCGCCGAATGTCGAACGCCGCCTAAGTTCTCCACGCGGAACATTCCGACCGGTATCAATAGCCAGAATTTCTAGGGATCTCGCCGTTCGCCTTACCGGACGTATTTTTCCCGACTCAGGACTTCGGACCCGGGACGCAGGACTTGCATTTGTTCACTTGACGCCGCCGCCAAAAAGCCGAACACTCGCCACAGCCTTGCCACGCTTGGAGCGTGGCGAGCGGGGCTGGCCACCGCCAGCGTCATGAATGCCCAGATATTGCCATATGCGACCACCGATCCTTACGAACAGCATAGATGCCATTGCAACGATTCACGACTTATCGCTCGATGGGTATCACTCGATGCTTCGAAATAGCGTCTCGCCAGCAATACGCTCAATGGAGAAAGAGTGCAGAATTATTTGGTATTCGTTTCTGCTTCACGACCGAGAGACTGCCGGTCGGACAGACCTGCCACCCGAAATCACGGCAGCATTTTTGCACGTGAGGTTTGGACTTCCGGATGGCTCAGACCAGTGCGATTTTATGCAGACGCTTCCGGCCCCGTTCATTCACCCGATAGCGAAGCCACTTGGACCAATCGCAGGGATAGACGTTTCCCTCATGGGGGGTGATTGGGCGATGGCGTGGTGGATGGTCGGGGAGTCATCTGATTGGGTTCTTAAGCTCGTGGAGGCACATCCGAGCCAAGCGTCAATCCCGCTACAACAGACGGCGCAGTTCCTTCACTACATCACAAATGCGCTTCTGATCGGAGGGCGATCACTGTTAATTCCCGGAGGATTCTTGCAGTTCTGATGAACATCACAGACGGACCAACAATCCGGTCGAGCCAACGAGCGCCCTGGTGTCAACGGGGTAAACACACCATACTTGACAGATGAACGGAGTTTCACCTGATTGGAATCACGCCCAGTGTCACCGGTGGTGACCCCTGTCCGCTGCCGCCGACTCGTCGAATACTTACCCCGCTCCCTGACACTCGCTTGGTGCGGGGCGAACGGGGCTGTTCGCCACCAGAGTCAATAACCGAAAAACGCACTGGTGAGTGCAATGTGCAAACAGGTCAAAGCCGGCAAAAGAAATTGCGTCAAGAGTCAGACGTTGACCCCACGATTGAGCTTGGTCCGGTGATTTATTCCTTAGCCCCGATTACCACTATAACTTTTTTTGGAGGGAGGTTTGGATTGATTTGTTGTTCATTGTGGAATCCAGCTTTTTTAAGTGCCTCTGCCAAAGCACCGGCGGGGGGTAATTGGAGCGAGTATCTATCCTTGCGTCCAGTTGGCCGAAATTCTTTTAGTAAATCTTTCGGTGGGGGCTTGGAAAAATCAAGGATAGGCGGTTTAACTTCAACCAAAACAATATCGTTGGTCCCATTCTCGCCATAAGTCTTATCCAGCGGCACAGATTGCCACCGGAGACGTGAAGCATCGGCATCGTCGTGGGACACAATTGCTATAGAGGCAAAAGATTCGGACACCATCAGTCTTTCTGACGACCAGATTGGTTCAAGGTCGGCTGGTTTTGGCCCAAAACCAGTCATTTTCCACCCAGCTTGGCTCAGTTCTTTGTATAGTTCGACTGCAAATCCTGCGGCTTCTCCGTTGTATGGTACATACAAAACTGTTATTTCTCCGCTAACCTTGACCTTTATGAAGTCTTTGAATCCGCTTTGGCGGAGCCGATCCGATCTGGGTTGCAGTTTCAGCGCGAGCACCAGATTTGTTGAGTGAAGCTGTTCGACTTGCTTTGCGAGTGCGAGATTATTTGATTCAGTGTTAGCGGCACGGTCATTTAACCTTGCGTTGTCACGATCTGCAATATGCGTTGCCTTATGGCTCCCTAGAAACTCTGTCGCCAGTCCAGCTACAAGCAGGCTGAAAAACAAGGTTTCAACTGCCAAAAGTCTAGGCCGAACAATCTTAACCAGACGCACAAAAAGTCGCCGAATGTATTTATTGAGCCACTTACGAAATTGCCTTTTCGTTCCCCATTTAACAAGTAATTCCGCGCTTTCTCCGATTACACCAAAAATTACAACGATGAAGCCCAATTCGGCCAATAACTCCCAAAATTTAAGTGATGATGAGTCAAGGGAAGTCATACATAATTACTTCAAGGCTTACCGGCAATTTCAACGATGCGTATCTCGTCTGCCGTCAGGGCGTAAAGCTCATAGACCAGCGCATCAATCTTGCGGTCGAGGGCGGCGCAGGTGTTGCCGTAAAATTCCTTGTCCGCGTCGTTCTGCGCACCGGCCAGTTTCTTCTTCGCCGCCAGCATTTGCTCCACCAGCGCAACCATCCGGTCATGCCGCGCTTTGTCGGCGGGTCTGGATAGATCAAGGGCAGGCATAGGAATGCGCCGTATCTGTGGCGGCTGGAAGCGAAGATAACCTCCCGACATTGCGAGAGCGTCATAAAGAAGACGGTAAAGAAACCGCATGAGCGATGAGTTAATGATAGCTGTCAAGGCGTGCAGAGACATGTTATGCGGGAAAACATACGTTGTATACGCACCGACGAACTCGCCTTTGTCATCGGGGAACGCTCTAGGCTCCAACGCAACTTTGCTGATGATGATCTTCGGCTGTTGTGCTTGCTCGGCGCGGCGTACCGGCATGGGAGATTGGAGGCGAATGAGTGGACGTGTGTACTTCTTGTGCATAAATTGCACCGGCTCAGATGCCCATGTGGTTTCATATCGGTCAATCGCACCTGTCACAACGAAACGAGCTGTGCCTCGCTTCAGGCTTACGCCGCCTTTGTCGATAAGTAAGTGAGGATACTCAGACCCCTCGGCAACCGTAGAAGCTCCCCAAACGTCGGCGACCTTCTCCAGAGGCAAGTAGCTTTCCATTACTTTCATAAGTACCTCTGCACCTTTTTGTGTGATGAAACTCCAGAGATTATCTGGGACTTCAGTTAACCTCCCGCATGGAACTGGCGCTAGCTTCTGTATGTCTTCCAGGCTTTTCTTCGTGGCGGCAAAGACAGCGATGGTTTGTTTGGGGTCAAATGCCGCTTTGCGGAAAACAGGGACGACAGGATACACGGACACCGGCCATACTTTTACGCGTGAGAAGTCCAATATACTAACGAACTGACAATTTTGGATAAGCCACTTGCGGAACTCAACGGCGTACTCAGCAGCAAGGAACTTGTTCGGCACAATATACGAAACAAAACCATTCTTGCGAACGAGACGAATGGCCATTTCTATAAACAAAACGTAGATGTCAAACGCCCCGGCTGCGGATTGGTATTTGCGCTTCCAATAATCTTTTGTGGCGACAGCCTGATTCTTGTCGAGAAGAAGCATGCTGATGTACGGCGGATTGCCGACAATGGCATCAAAACCGCCGCGTTTCACAATCTTCGGGAACATATCCATCGCGTTGACGCGCCGCCGTTCTTCCATGTCGAGTGAGAAATCGTTTTCGATCAGGGAATTACCGCAAACGATGTTGTCCTTAAGCGTCGGCAAAAGGGTTTCGTGGAACTCCAATTGATACTCCTGCGCCGTGGCGGTAGTTTCCTCCTCCAGCAGTTTCAGGTAGAGGGAGAGTTGGCAGACTTCGACAGCCTGGTGGTCAATGTCCACGCCGTAGATGTTGTTGACGAGGATTTCCCGCCGCTGTTGTAACGAGAGACGCCAGGCACCTTCATCGTCGGGCACGCAACCGGCTTTCTTGGCCTTGTCCGGATTGGCGTTGTACCAGTCGCGGTGGTACTGCAACAGCAGGTCATACGCGGCCAGCAAAATGGAGCCGCTGCCGCAGGAGATGTCGGCAAAGGCCATTTGGGCTATCTGCGCAGGCGTCTTGCCGGCAATCAGTTTGCCAACGGTGTTTGCGACGAGGTAATGCGCAATGTATTCTGGCGTGTAATGGACGCCGCCAGCCTTGCGGACTTCCGGCTTTTCCTCGACGCGGGCGCGTTTGTCCGTGGTGACGATGACCTTGCCGAGAAACTGCTCGTAAATACTGCCGAGAATATGGATCGGGATAATGTTGAACAGGTAAGGACTGTAGGGGTCGGAAAGCCATTGGCATACCTCCACGAAATCACCGTCATCCACTTGGAAGTTCGGGTCGTCGAGCCGGTTGTGGTGCCGGAAGACGATGCCGTTGTAAATGCCGTTGAGCCGGCCGGACGCTTTCACGAATGCGAGCCACGCGGTTGGGCTGTGCGCGAAGTTGGCGACGCTTTCCTTGGTTTCGATGAGTTTGTCTTCGAGGAAGCGCAGGAAAACGAGGCGGTCCAGGGTGCGCTGGGTGATCTCCGTCAGGGTGTCGCCGGTGAGGTCGGGATTGCGGTTCTTGAAGGCGCGGGCGAGAGTGCCCCGGTAGATGTCGAGTTCCTGCAAAAAGGCGTCGCCAATCGGTAGTTTACCGGGGCGGGGTTCGGCGAAGGCCGCCAGCGAACCGGCGGCGACCGCATCGCGGGACAGCAGGTCGAAGATTTCCCGGAACTTCGCCGCGTCTGCGTAGTCGGTGTAGGCATAGGATTGAATTACCCGCTTGGTCGCGGTTTTAATGTCCGGCTTGCTACGGCAGTCGAGGACGACCAGTTGCCGGAAGCTGGTCAGGACGGCGAGGGGCGTGTTGTCCGCATTCCATCCGTAGCGGATGGTTTGGAAACAGTGGTCCGGTGTGACGAGTTCGCCGGCCGGTTTCTTCGCTTCACCAAAGAAACGCACGTCGGTTTTCCGGAAGTGCGGCGCGACGTAAAAGGCGTAGTCGGCAAAGCGTTGGGACAGGCCGACGGTCACGTTGCGTTGAAGTTTCACCTCCTGCTGAGAGGGAGGCATTAGCAGTTTGTTCGAGGCGTCCCAGCCAAGCGCGTCGAAAAATTTATTGATGAGTGTGTTGCGAGCCTCTCCCTCGTTATAGGTTGGTGCCAGATATTCGGCTTTGCTGGCTTCAAAGTTTGAGACCAGTTTTTTGACATCGGCGAAGGCTTTCTCGAAAGTCGTTGGCATGGCGCGGAGTATGCCAACGCGAGTCGGTGAGGGCAAGTCCGCCGTTGACGACCGGCAATTCTGCCGGCACGAATCTGGCACAGCCGGCTGGACGCTCGGATTATCCGTGTGGTTAATTCCTGAAACCGGAAACTGTCTCAGTTGCGCATCCTAAATGCCGGGTCACCCCGCCCGGAACAGCTGACCCAGCCTCTTCCCCAGCGTCTTGCTCGCGACCAACAGGCTGATCGTCAGCAGCAGCATCCCCAACACACCGAGCGCGCTCGCCACGCTGACAGCGTTTGGCTCGATCCGTCCCACCAACGCATAGATCGTTTTGGTGACCGGGTAAAACTTCTCGCGCATTGCCAGAATCAAACTATCGCTCACCTCCAGCATCGCGTAGCTGAACGTCAGGATCGTGCCCGCCACCAGATTCGCCATCACCAGCGGAATCGTGATCTTGCGCAAGGTCCGCCACTGCGAGGCACCGAGATTTAACGACGCTTCTTCCAGCGTTACACTCGTCTGCTGAAAACCAGCATACGCCGACCGCACAATGTACGGCAACCGGCGCACCGAGTACGCCACAACAAGCAAGACCGTCGGGTTGGTGCGCGGGTTCAACCATGCCACATTCCAGTTAAATCCTGCCAGATACCCAAACGCCAACACCAACCCCGGCAACGCCAGCGGCAGCATCGCCAACACATCGAGAACCGACGCGCCGGGAATCTGTTTCCGAACCACCAGGTACGCAATCGCTACGCCCAAGATCAGGTCCACTCCGGCACTGAGCGATGAGTAGAACAAACTATTCCGCATGCCTGATAACGTCAGTGGATGTGTGAAAACATCCGCGTAATGTCGTCCCGTGACCGACTCCGGCAATACCGAGAAAAACCACTTGCCGGCTACCGATTCCAGGACCACGCTCAAATGTGGCAATAGCGCCACGCCAATCAGCGCGACCAGCCCGGCTTGCAACAGCCAGGCTTGGCGACCGGTCAATACTTTCTCCGCCGCACCGCCCGTGTGACCACGCGCCAGCATCTCATACCGGCGCGTCGCCAGCAGCCGCTTGGAAACGAGAAATAGCACCACCGTCAACACCAACACCACACACACCAGGACGTAGCCCATTGGATTGGTCCCCACATCCGTGACCCGCTCAAAAATTTGGACTGCCACGACCCGGTTAAACCCGAACATCAAGGGCGTCCCCAAATCAGTAAAAGCCCAAACAAACACAATAATCGCCCCGGCAAAATATCCGGGCGCAACCAGGGGCAGTGTGACCGTGCGGAAGACCCGCCAGGCGCTGGCGCCGAGATTTTCGGCGGACTCGCGCAACGTCGGATCCACGTTGGCCATGGCAGCTGAGAGATTGAGAAACATGATCGGATATAAGTTCAGCGTTTGGAGAATCATCACGCCCCAAAATCCGCCTGCACCCAGCCAGTCCACGTGCAAACCAAATAGCAGATTCACCGAGCCATACCGGGCCAGGAACTGCCGCATCCCGATGGCGCCAACAAACGGCGGCATGATCATTGGCACCAGCAACAGGGCGCTGAGGACAGTTTTCCCACGAAACGCGTACCGGGTGAAAATATGTGCCAACGGCAATGCCAGCAATGTCGTCAACGCCGTCACCGCAACTGCCAGCAGGAAGCTATTGACCAGTGCACCGCGGATCAAGGGGCTCTGCAACGCCAGCCGGAAGAAATCGAACGTCCAGTGACCTTCGACCAACAAGGCGCCGCGCAAGATGTAAGTGGCCGGATAGACGAGAAATAACCCAAGAAACGCTGTCAGCCCAACCAGCAGCGCCACAGTTCCCGGCGTTAACGCGCGACGGTTCATCAGTCGAGTTGCGCCGGATCAAGCAGTCGCGCGCCATGCTGGATCGTCAGGATTTCAGCCACATCAGCGCGCCGCCGGTAGACAATCCGGTAATTGCCAAGGATGATTTCACGAACTTTTGGATCGTTCTTCTCCGGAACAATTCTTCCAGATTCCGGGAAACGCACCAGCCGTTCCACTGCGTCCAACACGTCGATCACAAACAGGCTGGCGTAGTGGGTTGAATCATGTGCGATAAACTCCGCGATCAACTCCAGATCGGCGGCAGCTTGCGGGGTCCATCTTACCTCAGCCACTTCGCCATCTGCTCCCGCACTTGCACGTGCGAAATGGTCTGGCCAGCCTCGGCTTGTTTAATCCCCCGGTCAATCTTGGCGAGAAACAATAACCGCTGCATCGCGTCTTCAATCGATGCATTGTCCGGTAGATCACGAACCGCTTCGATCACCTTTTGTTTGGTTGTCACGCTGGCAAATTACCACACCGCAACACCACTACGCAACCACAGGCACCGTCCTCGCCTTCCCAATTGTCATCCTGGCCAGTCGAGCCACCAAAGGCGCGGGACTCGAATGCCAAAAGCCAACCGCTATTTCGCAAGCCAATGGATTTTGATCTCGCCTTCGACTGCTTTGAATTCCTGATCGCCGGTGACCAGTTCAGCTTTCTTCACCTTCGCCAGCGCGGCGGCAAAAGCGTCGGCAAGACTGAGCCGACACCGCGCCTTGTAATTGGCGGCGATGTCAGCCAGTTCGCGGGTGATGGGATGGAATTCGATGGGCAGCGTGGGCAACTCGCGGGCAATCGCGTCCCAATGCGCAACCCCGTCCTTGCGAATAATCATGTACTTGACTTCGGCATAGTTCACTTCGGTCATGTGCATCGGCGCATCCCGCTCGCTGGCACGTTCGAGCAGCGTCGCTACGATGTCGTGGCCGGCCTCGGCGCGAAAGAACGCGATCAGAGCGAAGCTATCCAGAACCGTGGCGGACAAGCTTGGCCTCCTCCAGTTCCCGCTCCTCGCGCTTGTGCTCCGCCCATTCCTCAACGAACGGCTTGGCACCGGGCTTGCGCTTGAGGATGCCATGCAAACGGTTGATCGCATGGCGCGTCACCGGTTTCAGCAGGATCCCCTCCTCCGTCGCGGTCACGATGGCACGGGTGCCGTTCTCAATGTGAAACTGACGGCGCAATCTGGCGGGAATTACCACCTGCCCTTTGACAGTGAAGTAGATGGTGTCAGCGGCCTGTGTCGTCTTCATGGTTAGATATCATACATTATGTAATAAGTAAGTCAATACAATTGTTGTAGGAATATATTGATACCAACGAAACTTGAATGAAATGGGGATCCGGCAGTCACTCCACCCACGGGACGCCAGCTTTACTCCACATACCGCTGCGCGATCGGCACCCGCCGACCGATTCCGAAGGCTTTGGTCGTCACCCGCAAACAGGGCGGCGCTTGCTTGCGTTTGTATTCGTTGAGATCAATCTTCCGAACAATATCGCGGACCAGCTTGGCGGCGTATCCGGTTTCGGTAACGATCTCAGCGGCGGACTTGGATTCCTCCACGTAACGCTTGAGAATCGCATCCAACACCTCGTAGGGGGGCAAACTATCCTGGTCTGTTTGATTCGGCCGCAACTCTGCCGACGGCGGCTTGGTGATGCTCGCGGTGGGGATTGGAAACCCGCTTTCCTCTTCACTCTGGCCGCTGACTGCTGACCGCTGACCGCTCCTGTTAAGATACCGCGCCACTTCATAAACCATCGTCTTCGGCACATCGGCAATGACACCAAGACCGCCGTTCATATCGCCATAGAGCGTGCAATAGCCGACAGCCAATTCACTTTTATTGCCCGTTGTCAGCAGCATGTGGCCAAACTTATTGGAAATCGCCATGAGGATCGTCCCGCGGATCCGGGCCTGCATGTTTTCCTCGGTCGTATCTTCCGGCAAACCGCGGAACAGTTCCTGACAACTGCCCTTGAGCGTCTCAAACACCGCGCCGATCGGGATCACCTCGTAGCGAATCCCGAGGTTATCTGCCAGTTGCTTGGCATCCGCGAGACTGCCGGCTGACGAGAATTCCGACGGCAGCGAAAGGCCCATCACATTTTCACGGCCCAAAGCTTGCACGGCCAGACACGCTGTTACTGCCGAATCAATGCCACCGCTCAAACCGAGGACCACCGACTTAAAGCCGCATTTGCGAACGTAATCGCGGAGGCCGAGCACGAGCGCATCGTGTACCGAACGAACCGGATCGACCGATACGGACGGAACCGGCGGCGCTGTATCAAGATCGACGAGGAGCAGGTCTTCCTGAAAAGCCGCCCCCTGCGCGAGGAGATTGCCGTTGGCATCGAATACCAGACTTTGACCATCAAAAACTAATTCGTCGTTCCCACCGACCAGATTGCAGTACACCAAGGGCACCCGGTGTTTGCGCGCCACGGCGCGCAGCACGTCCTGACGGAGGTCGGCCTTGCCGAGGTGAAACGGCGAGGCGGAAATGTTTAAGAGAAGGGTCGGCCGGCCAGTTGCCACGAGCTCTTCGACAGGATCACGCCGGTAAAGTCGGTTCGGCCAATAGCCTTGCGTGTTCCAGATATCCTCGCAAATGGTGATCGCCAACCTTGCTCCGGCCAATTCCACAACAGCACTCGACTCGGCCGGCTGAAAATACCGGTCTTCGTCGAAAACATCATAGGTCGGCAACAAGGTCTTATAACGCCGGGCCACGATCTGGCCGCGGTGGAGCAGCGCTGCGGCATTGAGATAATCCCGGCCCGGCCGGTGCGGGTTGACGTCCACATAGCCGACCAGAACAGCCGTATCGCCAATCTGGGCTGCCAGTTCAGCAAGGATCCGCAGGTTGTCCTGGACGAATCGGCGTTTGGCCAATAGATCCCGTGGTGGATAGCCGGTCAGCGCCAGCTCCGGGGTAAGCATCAGGGTGGCGCCAGCGGCCTCGGCCCGCCGGTAGCTATCGAGAATGCGCGCGGCGTTGCCGGGCAAATCGCCAATGGTCGTGTTGAGTTGAGCTAACGCCAGACGCATGGGGGATTACTTTAGGCGGTTGCAGCCCGAGCGGCAACCGAAAAGGCAGCTGTGAAGGTAATGCGTCATGACGGCTGGATATCGTTACGTAGCCGCGCTCGTCAGAGCGTGGTTCGCGCCGCAGCTCCCAGCACAGTGCCACCGCCTTACGGCGGCGGCGACAAAACCGCCCCGTCGTCACTGACGCATTACCTGCGAAGTAATGCGGAGCACTTCTGGACGCCGCCGCCGTTCATTTGCCGCAAAAAGGGTCCCTTGCGTTTTGGATAAAACCGGTCTAGTTTGCGATAATTGAAGGGGAGCTGCGATGCCGAAGAATCTAGCTGATCATGTCACCCAAGGCCTGACGTATTTAAGCCTGACTGACACGACCAGTCATAGTGCCTGGACCCCGAATACCGACGTCTACGAGACCGCGGAACATTTGGTGGTCAAAATGGAATTGGCCGGGATTGAGCGGACCGACTTGGAAATCACATTGGACGATCGGTTGCTGTTGGTGCGCGGGTACCGGAAAGATCCGTGCCGGCAACGGCACCACCGGTGTTCGTTCCGGCAAATGGAAATCGATTACGGATTTTTTGAACGGCGAATTCTCATCCCGCGCACGGTGGATGGCACCTGCGTGCGCGCCACCTTCCACAATGGTTTTCTTCACATCGAATTACCCAAAGCGGAATCCTCCGCGCACACGACCGTGACCGTCATTATCCAACAGCCGGCCTGACGAGCGAAAATCTGCTTGCAACCGGCGGGGCGGGCAGCGCATCGTCAAGCTGGACTGAATTCATGAGCGATCCGCAACATCCAATGCCGGCTTCAACCGACGGCAAGCAGTCCGCTGCTCCGGAAATTCCCGGCCAACTGCCCATCCTGCCGCTCAGTGACGTGGTAATTTTCCCGTACATGGTTGCGCCCCTGCTGGTCGCCAGCCAGAATTCGATCCGCCTGATCGATGATGTAGTGGCGGGGGACCGGTTGATCGGGGTCACGCTCCAGAAGAATCCGGAGGAGGAACACCCCCCACTCGATCAACTCCAACAGACCGGCTGCATCGTGCGCGTGGTCCGCATGATCAAACTCCCGGACGAAAGCGTCCGCGTGCTGATCCAAGGGCTGAAACGGATGCGGATTACCAGCCTCGTCTCCGACAAGCCCTACTTGGTGGCAAAAATCACCCCGTTGGAAGATGAAATCCAGACCGGGATCGAGCTGGCGGCTTTACAGCGCAACGCCGGCAGTCAATTTCAACAAATCGTCAGCCTCACCCCCGCGTTGCCGGACGAACTCAAGGTCACCGTGCTCAACATTGACGAGCCGAGCAAACTGGCGGACGTCATCTCCGCCAATTTGAATTTTTCGCTCGCAGAAAAACAACGCCTGCTCGAACTCACGGACGTCCGGCTCCGCTTGAATGGACTGGGCGGGTTGCTCACCCGGGAATTGGAAGTCTTGCATCTGGGCAGTGAAATTCAAAGCAAGGTCAGTTCCGCCTTGAGCAAAAGCCAGCGCGAGTACTTCCTCCGCGAGCAACTCAAACAAATCCAAAAAGAGCTCGGTGAAGGCGCCGAGGGCGGCACGGAAATCACGGAACTCCGGACCAAAATCGACCAAGCCAAGCTGCCGGCCGAAGCCAGGAAAATCGCGATCAAGGAACTCGACCGCTTGGCGACGATTCCGGCCGCGTCCGCAGAGTACACGGTCGCCCGCACCTATCTCGACTGGCTGATCACCATGCCGTGGAATGCGAGCACCCCGGACAAGCTCGACATCGCCCGCGCCAAACGGGTGCTGGACGAAGATCATTACGATCTGACCCACGTTAAGAAACGAATTTTGGAATACCTGAGCGTGCTCAAGCTGAAGAGTGGGAACGGGGACGGGGCCGGCGTCGGCAAAGGGCCGATTCTCTGTTTCGTCGGACCGCCCGGGGTTGGCAAGACCTCCCTCGGCATGAGCATTGCCCGCGCTCTGGGACGTAAATTTGTCCGTTTGTCGGTGGGCGGGGTCCGTGATGAAGCCGAGATTCGCGGGCACCGGCGCACGTACATCGGCGCCTTACCGGGCCGAATCCTCCAAGGCTTGCGCCGCGTCGAAAGTAACAACCCGGTTTTTATGCTCGATGAGATTGACAAGGTCGGCGCCGATTTCCGCGGGGATCCGAGCTCGGCCCTGCTCGAAGTGCTCGACCCGCAACAGAACAATGCCTTCTCCGACCACTACCTCGAATTACCCTTCGATTTGTCGCACGTCATGTTCATTACCACCGCCAATCTGCTGGAGCCAATTTTACCAGCGTTACGGGATCGGATGGAAGTGATCGAATTGCCGGGCTATACGGAAGAAGACAAGCTCCACATCACCAGCAAATACCTGATCCCCCGCCAACTCGCCGAACACGGCCTCAAAGAATCACAGTTAACCATCCAGCCGGGCGCGCTCGCCGACATCATTCGCACCCATACCCGGGAAGCCGGCGTGCGCAATTTGGAACGGTGTATTGCCACCATTTGCCGGCGCACGGCCCGCAAAATTGTCGAAGCCCGCGCCAAGTCGGTGACGGTCAATAAAACCAACCTGAAAGATTTTCTCGGCGCGCCGGAGTTTTTCCACGACCGGGTCGAGCGCTCCACCGAACCCGGCGTGGCCATCGGCTTGGCCTGGACCAGCGTGGGCGGGGACATCTTATTCATCGAAGCGACCCAAATGTCTGGCAAAGGCCAGCTCATCCTGACCGGCTCGCTCGGTGAAGTCATGCGCGAGAGCGTGCAGGCCGCCTTGAGTTACATCCGCTCCCACGCCAAGCAGCTCAAGCTGGACACCACCGCCTTTGAAAAATCTGATTTCCATGTCCACGTCCCAGCCGGTGCCATCCCGAAGGACGGGCCATCCGCCGGCATCACCATGGCTGTGGCCCTGGTCTCGCTTTTAACCCGCCAGCCGGTCCGACCCGCCCTGGCCATGACCGGCGAGATTACCTTGCGCGGCAAAATTCTCCCGGTCGGTGGCATCAAGGAAAAAGTTCTGGCCGCCAGCCGATCCGGGGTAAAAGAAATTCTGTTGCCGGAGCAAAATCGGAAAGACCTCGCCGACATTCCCACTGAAGTCCGCCGCAAAACAAAGTTCCACTTCGTCAAGACGATCGAAGACGCGCTCCGGCTCGCCTTGAGCAAAGCCGGTTAGAGCGTGTTTTGAAATAGTGGAACGGGCGTCTCGCCCGTTGATTGGTAGGACAGGCGTCCCGCCTGTCAATCCTTTGAATAGACAGGCGAGACGCCTGTCCTACTATCGGGAAACGGGCGAGACGCCCGTTCCACTTTAAAATCCCTGTCGGAGTGGCGACGTGACGCCCGTTCATTCAGAGGTGCCGCCGCAACGTTGCGTACATTTCGTCCAAGGCCTGGGGAACCACGCGCAGGTCATCCGCCACGGTCATAAAATTCGTATCGCCAGCCCAGCGCGGCACGATGTGCATGTGCATATGATCTTCCACGCCCGCGCCAGCCGCCCGGCCGAGATTCATTCCGATATTAAATCCATCCGGCTGCAACGCCCGGGTCAACACTTGCTTACAGCGGCGGGTTAACGCCAGCAGATCGGCCAGCTCGTTTTCCGCCAGATCATCCAATTCGGCAGTATGCTTGTACGGGGCGATCATCAGGTGACCGGCATTATAGGGATAGGCGTTGAGAATGGCGAAGCAGGTCCGGTCCCGGATCAGGATATAATTCTTCGCGTCGTCGGCTGCCTGGGGGTTCCGGCACAGGAAACAACCGGGTTCTTTCGCTCCCAGAATGTAACGAATCCGCCAGGGTGCCCATAAGTGTTTCATGCGGGCATGATACGCATCCCCCACCCCGCGGGTCAATCTTACCGGTAGAAAAATCGTGAATTCCAGCGCCCACCCCGTTACTCTGCCAACATGACGGCGTCCAAATCCATTTACCTGCTGGCCGGCACGGACGAATTTTCGGTCAAGGCGGCGGCAGTCCAATTGGCCGAAAAACTCGCCCCGAAATCAGCGGGCGAATTTGGCAGCGAAACCATTGATGGCACGGCTGGCAATCAGGACGAAGCACTGAAGGTGCTGGCCCGACTGCACGAGGCGTTAAACACGGTCGGTTTTTTTGGCGCCGCCAAGCTGGTCTGGCTGAAAAGCACAAATCTGCTCGCGGACGACAAAGCCGTGACCGCCGAAGCCGTCAAAGAGGCGCTGGGGGAGCTCGGCGAATCACTCAAACGGGGATTGCCCGACGGGGTAACGCTGTTGATCAGCGCCATCGGTTTTGATAAACGACGATCGCTCGCCAAGACTCTGGAGAAGTTGGCGGAAGTTCGTCTTTTTGACACACCCGACGAATCCAAACAGGCCGGCGACGAGGACATAGCCGAGTTCATCGAGAAAAAATTGCGGACGGAAAGCAAAACGATGACCGGCGATGCGGTCGCGGCGTTTCGGGAACTGGTCGCGCCCAACCTCCGTGAAATTGCCAACGAACTCGAGAAACTCGTCTGCTATGTCGGCCCGCGCCCGGTGATTACCGGTGCGGATGTGCTCGCCATCTGCTCTGTTTCCCGCCAAGCCGTGATTTGGGAATTAACCGACGCGCTTGGCGCCCGGCGCCTGCCGCAGGCCATTGCCGCGCTCGAACGCCTCTTGGATGGCGGCGAGGCAGCGTTGGGCATCGCGGCCATGCTCGTGAACCAGGTCCGGCTGATGCTGCTCGCGCGCGATTTGCTGGACCGCCGACTGATCACTGTCAGCGGCGACCGGAACGGAAAATTTGATTTTGTCCGAGCCTTTGAGGGGTTACCGGAGGCGGCCACCGCGCATTTCCCGCGCACCAAGGAAGGAGCCCTGCCCAACGCCTGGCGGTTCTACCGGTGCGCACTCGCCGCAAAAAATTTCTCCTGTGCTGAACTCATTCACGCACTGGATTTGCTCATGGAAGCCAATCGACAACTGGTTTCGACCCAACTCGATGAGCACCTTGTGTTGGCTGAAGTCGCCACCAAAATCGCCCGGCAGTAGCTGGTGCCAAGCGTCGCCCAACTCCCCTTCGCAAAGCCAATTCAGCCCTTGGAACCCCAGCGCATGCCGGCCGCAAAAGTGTTGCGCTTGCCGAAACACGTTCAAATCTGATATTCTGTCGAATGTCGTCATCGAGCAGTCAGAGGATAGCGTTTTCATGCCGCGCATATTCGACAACATCGAGCAAGAACTACTTCCCGCACTGGTCAAGACGTTGGAGACCTCCAAGCGGGCGGATTTCTGCGTTGGCTATTTCAACCTGCGGGGCTGGCGACAGCTTGACGATACCATCGAGAAGTGGAGCGGCGAACAAAACTCCTGCTGTCGCCTGTTGGTTGGGATGCAGCGACCGCCGCAAGAATTGCTCCGCGATGCAATGCGGCTGTCCGAGCATGAGTTCTCACTCGACAATCCCACTGTCATTCGGCTGAAAAAGAAAATCGCCGAGGAGTTTCGAGAGCAGTTGATGTTCGGTGCGCCGAAGGACGACGACGAACGCGGGTTGCGCCGCCTCTCCCGCCAGATCAAGGAAAAGAAAGTTGTCGTAAAACTGCATCTCCGGTATTCGCTTCACGCAAAACTTTACCTGATGTTTCGAGACGACTTTAACAATCCCGTCTCCGGCTACCTTGGCAGCAGCAACCTGACGCTTTCCGGTTTGCGAGTGCAAGGGGAGTTGAACGTCGATGTTTTGGAGCATGACGCCTGCAAGAAATTGGAGAAATGGTTCAACGACCGTTGGGACGACCGCTGGTGCGTTGACATTTCTGAGGAATTGGCTGCCGTCATCGACGAGAGTTGGGCGCGGGAAAAACCGATCCCGCCCTATCACATTTACCTCAAGATGGCATACCATCTGGCGCAAGAAGCCAGAGCGGGATTGACCGAGTTCAAATTGCCACCGGATCTCCCCGACCAATTGTTTGAGTATCAGGCGGCGGCGGTCAAGGTAGCCGCCCACCATCTTAACAAGCGGGACGGCGTTCTGCTGGGCGATGTTGTCGGTCTTGGCAAAACCGTCATGGCGGCGACACTCGTTCGGATTTTTCAGGACGACTACAACTGGCAAACGCTGATCCTCTGCCCCAAGAACCTTGCCCCAATGTGGCAGGACTACGTGTATCGCTACAAGTTAACCGCAGTGGTCTTGCCGACGAGTCGGGCGATCAAAGAATTGCCGGATACGAAGCGGTATCGGTTAGTGGTTTTGGATGAAAGCCAGAACATCCGCAACCGCGAGTCCAAGACGTTCAAAGCGGTGCGCGACTACATCGAGGGCAACGACAGCAAGTGCATCCTCCTGTCCGCGACCCCCTACAACAAAAGCTACCTCGACCTGTCATCGCAGTTGAGCTTGTTCATCGCCGATGACAAGGACTTGGGGTTGCGCCCCGAAAATTTGCTTCGGGAGTTAGGGGGCGAGGTGGAGTTTTTACGGCGGCATCAGTGCGCCGTTCGGACGCTCGCCGCGTTTGAAAAGAGCCTGCATACCGACGATTGGCGGGAGTTAATGCGGCTGTTCTTGGTTCGGCGCACTCGCAGTTTCATCGAGGAGAATTACGCCGAAACCGATCCGACCAGTAATCGTAAATATCTGACATTCGGCGATGGCACTCGCTCGTATTTTCCCATCCGCCTGCCCGCAACACTCAAGTTCAAGTTGAACGACGACGACCCCACCGATCAATACGCCCGCCTGTATAGCAGCGAGGTTGTTGAGATCATCAATCATTTGAACCTTGCCCGCTACGGCTTGGGCAACCATGTTGACAAAAACGCCGCCAAGAAATCCAGTCCTACCGAACAGCGTCAACTTGAGGGTTTGTCCCGGGCAGGCAAACGACTCATGGGATTTTGTCGCACCAATCTTTTCAAACGTCTCGAAAGCGGCGGTTTTACCTTCGTGCTTTCGGTTGACCGCCATATCCTGCGAAACTTCGTTTACCTCCATGCCATCGAAAAAGGATTGGAGTTGCCGATTGGAACGCAGGGGGCCGAAGTGCTGCTCAATCCGATCTCGGATGAAGACCCCGACAAGCGGCAAGCGGATTTGGATTACGAGGACGAGAACGACGAAACCGAGCCGAAGGAAATCGTCACGGAAAGTGTCCACCATCATCCCTACACGGAGCAGTGGTATCGGGAACAAGCCAAAATCATTTACGACAGTTACCGGCGTGCTGGCGGTAGTCGCTTCCGGTGGATTAGTTCTTCATTGTTCCAGCCCAGTCTCAAGGAGACGTTAGCTAACGACGCCGCCGATTTGCTGGGGTTGTTGCAAAAGCACGGCGATTGGAAACCGGACGACGATACGAAGTTGGTCAAACTGCATGACCTCCTGACGAAAAAGCATCCGAAGGACAAGGTGCTCATCTTTACGCAGTATGCCGACACCGCCAATTACCTCGCCCGTCAACTCAAGAAAATGGGCGTCAAATCAGTCGAAGCGGCATCGGGTGACTCGGACAATCCGACAGACTTGGCATGGCGGTTCAGCCCCGTCAGCAACCGGAAAGAAGTTGCCGAAGTGCAACAACTCCGCGTCTTAATTGCAACCGATGTCCTCTCCGAAGGTCAAAACCTCCAAGATTGCTCCATCGTCGTAAACTATGACATTCCGTGGGCAATCATCCGGTTGGTGCAACGGGCGGGGCGCGTTGATCGTATCGGGCAAACTGCCGAAAACATCCACTGCTACTCCTTCATGCCAGCGGACGGCGTGAATGTAATCATCAGGTTGCGCGAACGCATCAAGCAACGTCTGAAAGAAAACGGCGAGGTCATCGGCTCGGACGAACTGTTTTTCGAGGACGATCCCAAGCATAGCTTTATCAAAGACCTGTTCACTGAGAAATCCGGCATCCTTGACGGCGGGACGGACAACGAAGTTGACCTCGCCTCTTACGCTTACCAAATCTGGCATAACGCCACGAAGTCTAATGCCGACTTGCGGAAGAAAATCGAGGAAATGCCCAATGTCGTTTACTCAACCCGCGCCCATGTCGGATCGGCGGAATCCCCAGCGGGCGTTTTGGTTTACGTCAAATCGGCGGACAGCAACGACATGCTTGGCTGGGTGGACAAAGACGGCAACAATTTTACGCAGTCCCAACTGAAAATTCTCGAAGCCGCCAAATGCGCCCCTGATACGCCTGCCATCGCCCGCAATCCCCAGCATCACGATCTCGTCAAGAATGGCGTTGTCCACATGATGAAGGAGGAGCAAAGCGTCGGCGGACAACTGGGGCGTCCCTTGGGTGCTCGGTTCCGCACGTATGACCGGCTCAAGAAGTATCAGGACGGATTGAAGGCGGACAACAGCTTGTTTCTGACCGAAGACCACTTGAAAGTCGTCGATGCTATTTACCGTAACCCGCTCCGCACCGTGGCAACCGATACCCTGAACCGGCAGTTGAAAATGAGCATCTCGGATGAAGCCCTTGCCGAGCTTTGCATCACGCTTTACAAAGAGGATCGGCTCTGCGTCATCCATGACGATACCCACGAACACGAAGAACCGCGCATCATCTGCTCAATGGGGCTTTTCCCTGAATCCACATGAAACTCGACCTCAACCGCGCCCGCGCCCGCCTGCAAGCCTTCGACTTCCGTCAGCTCTTCATTGAGGAACTCGGCTGGGCCACGCCGCCCAATCCCAAGCCGGTCACACTAACCATCTCCGATCAGACGTTTCAGCGAACACAGGTGGCGCAATTGGGTGGTGTCGTTGTTTTCGAGATCATGGCGCTCGCCGAGAAAATGCCGGAGGCCAAGACCCGTCTCACGGCCTACAAGGAAACGGCCAAACTCCATCACGAAAACCTCATTATCTTCGTGGACGCCCAGCGCACGCAAAGCCTTTGGTATTGGGTCAAGCGCGACGGCGCCAAACTCTATCCCCGCGACCACTTCTTTCTCCGCGGGCAACCCGGCGACCTGTTCCTGACCAAACTCGCGGCGATGGTTGTGGACATCACCGAACTCGATGCCGCAGGCAACATTCCGGTCACCGAAGTCGCCGGTCGCCTCAAAACCGCCCTCGACATCGAGCGCGTCACCAAGAAATTCTACGGTGAGTTTGACACCCAGCGGCTGGAGTTCATCGAACTCATTGACGGCATCGCTGACGACCACCAGCGCCACTGGTATGCCTCAGTGGTGATGAACCGCCTGATGTTTATCTACTTTCTCCAGAAGAAATTCTTCCTCGATAACCGGAACGTCAACTACCTGTCCGACAAACTCGATTTTAGCCGCAAGAAGCTCGGCGCGGACAAATTCTATCCCGTGTTCCTCAACGCGCTCTTTTTCGAGGGGTTCGCCAAACCCGAACCGGCTCGCAGCGCCGAGGTTTGCGCCATGCTCGGCAAAATCCGATATCTCAATGGCGGCTTGTTCCTGCCGCACCGTGTCGAACTCAACCACGGCTTCCCGGACAATCCGCGCATCATCATTCCCGACCGCGCCTTTGACAACCTGTTAAACCTCTTTGGCCGGTACTCTTGGAATCTCAACGACACGCCCGGTGGCGCGGCCAACGAGATCAACCCCGACGTCCTCGGCTACATTTTCGAGAAATACATCAACCAAAAGGAATTTGGCGCGTACTACACCCGCCCGGAGATGACCGGCTACCTCTGCGAACGCACGATCTACAAACTCATCCTCCGCCGCGTGAATCAGGCACTCAACCTCAAGTTCCATACCATCTCCGAGTTGCTCCTGAACCTCGACGCAAAAATCTGCCGGCTGCTCGTGTTTGAAATCCTGCCCTCCCTCCGCCTGCTGGACCCGGCCTGCGGTTCCGGAGCGTTCCTCGTCGCCGCAATGAAAGTGCTCATCGAAATCTACTCCGCCATTCTCGGCAAGGTGGAACTGCAATTCCTCGGCGACCCGGACCTGAAACGCTGGCATGCCGAAGTCCACGGCGAACACCGCGCCTCGGCCTACTACATCAAAAAGCGCATCATCACCGATAACCTCTTCGGCGTGGACATCATGGAGGAAGCTACCGAAATCGCCCGGCTCCGCCTCTTCCTTGCCCTCGTTGCGTCCGCCCAGACCGAAGATCAGCTCGAACCGCTGCCGAACATTGATTTCAACATTTTAGCCGGCAACTCCCTCATCGGCTTGCTCCGGGTTGACCCGAACAAGTTCGATGAGCCCGCCGCTGTCCAAGATCGGCTCACGCTCCAACATGCCAGCGATCTCGGCTTTGCCGTCGAATCCAAAACCGCGCCGACGAAACAAGAAAAAACTACTGCGTTCGTCGCCGAACAAAATGCCGCGCGATTCGCCGCGATTCTGGAGGACAAGAACAAGTCTATCGAACTCTATCGCAAGCACGCCTTCCAGCCCGGCGAGAAAGATGGACTGGATCAAGAAGAACGGATCTTCCGCCTGCGCGAACACATTGAAAAAGTTCGCGAAGAATCCTATGGCCGGCTCAATCAAATGCTCCTCGATGAGTTCCGCGCTCTCGGCATCCAGTTCGAGCAGGCGACGTGGGACGACAAGAAGAACGATACCGGCAAGTCAGAGAAGCGCCAACTCAAACCGGCCGACATCGAAGCTCTACACCCATTCCACTGGGGCTACGAGTTCGACCGCGTACTCGCCGACGGCGGGTTCGACGGCATCATCACCAATCCGCCGTGGGAAATCTTCAAGCCCAATTCCAAGGAGTTCTTCGAGACGTTCTCTGAACTCGTCACAAAAAAGAAGATGACCATCCACGAGTTCGAGAAAGCGCAGGCCAAGCTTCTCAAGGATCCAGAAATCCGGAAGGCGTGGTTCGAATATCTAGGCGGCTACCCCCACCTCAACGCCTTCTTCCGCACCTCACAGCAATACAAGAACCAAACCAGTTTTGTGGACGGCAAGAAAGCCGGCACCGACATCAACCTCTACAAACTCTTCACCGAGCAATGCTACAACCTGCTCCGCGACGGCGGCTATTGCGGCATCGTCATCCCCAGCGGCATCTACACCGACCTCGGCACTAAACAACTCCGCGAAATGCTGTTCTCCAAAACCGAAGTTACCGGCCTTTTCTGCTTCGAGAATCGCCGGCAAATTTTTGAGAACGTGGACAGCCGCTTTAAGTTCCTTGTTTTGACGTTCGAGCGGGGCGGCATTACCAAGAGTGTCCCGGCAGCTTTCATGCGCCATGACGTGTCCGAACTAGAACGCTTCCCGCAGGAAGGCGCAATCCCTATCTCTGTTGACCTCATTCGCCGCCTCTCGCGTGATTCACTTTCGATAATGGAATTCAAAAGTCTCTTGGATGTGACTATTGTGGAAAAGATGATCATCCATCCTTTGCTCGATGACGCGTCTAAATGGAGGCCAGACTTCCATCGCGAATTCCACATGACGGACGATGCGCCACTTTTCCAAACCGAAGCGGAGGGGAAATCTTTGCCTTTGTTTGAAGGGAAGATGATTCATCAATTTACGTATACACTTGCCAAACCACGGTTCTGGATTGTTGAAAAGAAAGGAAGACGCGCGCTTCTTGGAAATAAGCCCGATATGGGACAAGAGCTTGGATACCAGAAATACCGGTGCGCCTACCGGGCGGTTGCACGAAGTAACGACGAGCGCAGTATGATCGCCACAACTATACCACCTTGCTTCACAGGGAATTCGGTCAATGTTAGCGAGAATCTTGATTGCGGAACTCAGTTGTTTTGCGTCTCTATATTGAATTCGTTCGTCGTCGACTGGTTTCTCCGCCAGAAAGTATCTGCGAACATCAATATGTTCTACGTTTACCAGCTTCCCGTCCCCCGCTTGACGGAGAAGGACACGGCGTTCGGGCCAATCGTGGAGCGGGCGGCGCGGTTGACTTGCACGACGGCGGAGTTCGACGACCTGGCGAAGGAATTCGGCCTGAAGAGCCACCGCGACGGCGCGACCGAGCCGACCGAGCGGGCGAAGTTGCGCGCCGAGTTGGACGGTCTGATCGCCCATCTCTACGGCCTGACCGAGGAAGAATTCGCCTACATCCTGACGACTTTCCCCCTCGTTCCCGACCCCGTCAAAACCGCCGCCCACAACGCCTACCGCAATGCTGCGAAAGGATTGATCCGATGAAAGCGATAACACATTTGCGCGGATTTCGCGCCAAGAACTTCAAGGCGATTCAAGACAGCAAGATGGTCACCTTCACGCCACTGACCGTGCTCATCGGCAACAACGGCTCCGGCAAGAGCAGCTTGATCGAGGCCATGGAGACTTATCGTAGTATCGTCGTTGACGGTCTGGATAAAGCCATGGAGCGATGGTTTGGTTTCGAGCATATCCTGAACAAAGGCACGCGCCGCCGCACGAGATTTTCGGATGCCTCGGAGATGTTGCGTCACCCCATGTACTTTGGATGGAGCGGCCGGTTCCCCGTCAACTCAGGCACTGGTGAGATGCTGATCACAGCGCGGTCTGGTTTCAGTAGCATCCTGATTGAAAAGGAAGTCATCAGACAGAAGGACAAACTAGTGACGCGGAGAGCGGACGGACAGTGCGTGACAGATTGGTTTGGCAAAGCGGTCCATCAGATTGACACGTTCGAAACGGGACGGAGCGTCTTGTCACGGGGAGCACGGGACATGGTTGCTGGCTGGCAGTTCCTCTCGCTTTCACCTGACCCGATGGGGCGGCCCACTCCGACGAAACTGGCAGTGGATGGCCGACTCATGTTGAATCGTGATGGGTCGAATATCGCCCAGTACCTGCTTGAGATTCGCAAAAAAGACCCCTCGGCTTTCGAGGTAATCGTGGAAAAGATGCAGTTCATTCTGGACTACGCCAAGAATTTCGAGCCGGTGGAATCTCAGGAAATCCATCGGACCATGTACCTGCAAATGCGGGAGGAAGGTTTCGAGATTCCCGGTTGGTTGATTTCCACCGGTACTATCCGGGCGCTCGCGTTGCTCGCTGTGCTGAACAATCCCGATCCGCCGCGATTGCTCGTGATTGAGGAAATCGAAGATGGCCTCGACCCGCGCACGCTGAATCTGTTGGTGGCAGAAATCCGCAATGCCATCGAGGATGGTCGGACGCAGGTGATCGCGACAACCCATTCACCGTATCTGTTGGACCTGCTCGATCTCTCGCACCTGATCTTCGTCGAGCGTGTGGATGGCGCGCCAGTCTTCCGCAGGCCGGATAGCCAAGCGATCGTCCGGCAATGGGCGGCCACGTTTGCGCCCGGACAGTTGTACACGATGGGCAAGATTAACAGTCAGAAGGCCGCTGCGATCACCATACCGGAAGTGAAGCCCGGACAACTGGTCACGGTGCCGCCCATGCCGGAAGTGAAGCCCAGACAGCTGGTCACGATGGGCAAGATTCACGGTCAGGGCCGGGAATGAAGATTGGCATGATCTTCGAAAGCGGCCCACAAGGCGCGGAGAAGCAAGTTTGTGAAGATCTAGCCCGCCGCATCAAGCCCGGTAGGCAACTCGTGTCGGTCACGCACCGCAACAAGCCGGAGATGATTGCGGATTGTGGCAAGGATGTCGTGAACCTGCTCAAGGAAGGCTGCAAGCGCATCTTGATCGTCTGGGACTTGTTCCCGCCGTGGCGTGAAGGCAAGCGACCATGCCGGAAGGAGGATCGGGAAGCAATCTTGGAATCACTGAAGAATGCCGGTGTTGCGAAGGCACCGGTATTTCTGATTTGTATTCGCGAGGAACTGGAAGCTTGGCTTTTGGCCGACGAACATGCGTTGAGTGCATTTCTTTCGACGCCCGCCCATCCGGCGAAAGAAGTCCCCGTCACGAAGCACCCCGATGACGTGCAGAATCCCAAAGGCCGGTTAAAAAAGATCTTCCAACTGAATCGTCGCGGGGCATACAACGATCTGGTTCATGCCATCAAGATCATCGAAAAAGCCGACGTGAGACGGCTTGCGAAATCGGACTCGTTCCGTCGCTTTGCGGAGAAGCTGCAATGATTTTATTGATGGGCACTATGCGTTCACGGACGAGGAGTTGGATTTCATCATCAACTACGATATCAAATACCGCCTGGGCCAAAGCGACGAGGAGGAATAAATTATGCCCGAGGAAGCCTCCTCATTGATAATCCCGGCCGAATCAGATTTTATTGTTGCTCGATGGAGTTGTTCCGCTGAATCGCAATGAAACTGAATCTTGACCGTGCCCGTTCCTGCTTGAAGTCCTTCGACTTCCGTAAACTGTTTGTTGAAGAACTCGATTGGGCAACCTGCACGATTGCACCGTTTCAAATTGTCATTGATGACCATGTTGTCTTATTGAGTGGCATTGCGGAGCAAGGCGGCATGGTTATTTACGAAGCCAAGCTGCTCAATGAGACCAAGATTCCGCCATCACACATCTGTAAGTTCATTGACCGGGAAGTGACCAAACGGACATTTGAGCACGTCATAATCTTTTGCAACACCAACCGCAACAAATCTGTTTGGCTTTGGGTAAAGCGGGAACAGGGCAAAGCAACCGCCCCTCGGGAGCATGGCTACTACGCCTATCAGGCCGGGGCCGGGGACGCCTTGCTCCAGAAACTCAATGGCTTGTTCTTTGACCTCGACGATCTTGACGCCGAAGGACGGGTTCATGGAATCGCAATGAAACTGAATCCTGATCGTGCCCGTTCCTGCTTGAAGTCCTTCGACTTTCGCAAACTGTTTGTTGAAGAACTTGGTTGGGCAAACTGCAAGATTGCACCATTTCAAATTGTCATTGATGACCATGTCGTCCTGTTGAGCGGCATTGCCGAACAGGGCGGTATGGTTATTTACGAAGCCAAGCCGCTCAGTGATACCAAGCTTCTGCCATCACACGTTCGCCAGTTCATTGACCGGGAAGTGACCAAACGGACATTTGAACATATTATCATTTTCACTAGCACCGACCGAAATTTATCCATCTGGCTGTGGGGCAAACGAGAGCAGGGAAAAGCGGCTACTTACACGGAACATTACTACCATGCTCCCTACTCGGGCAACGCTATGCTCCTGAAACTTGATAAGTTGTTCATCGACCTTGACGAACTCGACAGCGAAGGGCGTGTTCCGATTCTCATTCCCACGCAACGTGCTTCCGAAGCATTCGATAAGAAAACGGCTGCCCAGCATAATACCGTTCCTGAGCCATTTTCGGTCAACCAAAACGGTGTCCAACTCCCCTCGGTTCGGTTGGCTAAAGGCATTGCGGCGATGGCAGACTCAATGACGGGAAGGGGGATGGTAGTCTCGAAAAAGGTTTACGCCAACATCATTAGAATCTTAGATGCTATTTCCAACTTCAAATTACACTTGAAAGAGCTGGAGAATCCTGAGCCGTTTACGAAAAACCAGAACGGTATCGAAATCCCGTCGATTTGGGTGGCTAGAGGTGGACCCCATTCTTTGGACCACGAACCGCAGAATTTAAGTTAGCTTTCCAAGTTCTGTCGGGACTTGGTTTTGTTTGTTGTTCCTCTGTCTCTGACTCATTACACCATGAGTCGCCTCAGCGTCCAGTCCGTAGTGAACCCTTTGCCCCGTCAGGGGCAATGGGTGAACGTAGGACTGGACGCTGAGGTTTGCGGGTTTCTATTTCCACCGCCACGCGGCGGGCTTGGCTCCGTAAGATTCCGGCGCATGATACCAGTCCCCCGGCGTCGCATAGCCCAAGGCCTGATGCGGCCGCTGGCAGTTGTAGTCCGCGAACCAGCGCGCCAGTCCCCGCTGCGCCGTCAGCCCATCCGCGTAATCCTGCAGGTAGATGTCTTCCTGTTTCACACTGCGCCATAACCGCTCGATGAACCGATTGTCGATCCAGCGCCCGCGGCCATCCATGCTCACATCCACCCCGACCGATTCCACTGCCTCCAGATACTCCTCGCTGGTGAACTGACAGCCTTGATCGGTGTTGGCGATCAGCGGGATTCCGCCGCCCTCCAGCGCCCGGGTCCAGGCCCGAATGCAGAACTCGCTGTCCAGACTGTTGGACAACTCCCACGCCAGCACATAGCGACTCCACCAGTCCATCACGGCCACCAAATACATGAACCCAGCCGCCATCGGCACATACGTGATGTCGCTGCACCACACCTGATTCGGACCGCTGATTTCCAGCCCGTTTAACAGGTAGGGGTAAATCCGATGCCCCTCCGCCGGACGACTCAAGGACCGGTGCGGATAGAGCGCTTCCACTCCCATCACCTGGAGCAAGCGCACCACCCGCTTGCGGTTGACCGCCCGACCTTCCCGTTGCAATAACACCCGCAACCGCCGGCTCCCATACACCGGATGCGCCAGGTGCAACTCGTCCAAACGCCGCATCAACGCCAGATTCTCCGCCGTCTCCGCCACCGGTTCGTAATAGTACCCACTGCGCGCGATGCCCACCAACTCGCACTGCCGACGCAAACTCAATTCCGCACAAGGTGCCACCAAGTCTGGCCATCGGCTTACACCCCCAACTGTCTGCACTTTTTTTTAAGCCAATCCACCTCCACGCTCAGTTGCCCAATCTTTTCGTGGAGTTGGCCGATCAGCTCCGGATCGGGGACCTCGTCCGGACGCGCCGCCTCAAACAGCTCCGGCAGCCGGTCCCGTAGCGTGCGCTTCCATTGCGTGACCTGCACCGGATGGACCTGATATTCCCGGGCAATCTGACCCACCGTTTTGAGGCCGATCAAGGCGTCCAGCCCGACCTTGGCCTTGAAGGCTCCTGTGTACCGCTTCCGTTTGGTTTTGCTCATAGTCCTGTCCTTCTCGCATGCCCGACAGAACCTGAAAAGTCTAACTTAGCTGCTGGTCCGAATTTTGGGGTCCATTACTGCTAAAGGAATTAAGGCGATGGTGGCAAATCTGACAGGACAAGGTGCAGTCACGATGGAGGATTACGCCAGCATTCTCCGCATCATGCGAGCTTTATCCAACGGCAAAATGGAATTAAATGAGGTGCGGAAGATCGCCTTTGCTAACAAGATCAATGGGAATAACAAGTCCGCCCCTACCTCAATCCCGCAGGTGGGACAACCGCAGTCCGAGCGTTGACGCCCGCAATCCAAAAGTCTACGATTTCGTTATGAGTGACAAGTTGATACAAATAAACGTGGTCAATTTGGAAGGGCTTCCAGGTTCAGCCAACCTCCTCATTAACAAAATTTCTGATGCGATTGGTGGCTGTGCTAAGCCCTTCCAGATTCGCAGAGTTGCTGAAGCCGAAGCCGACGCTGCAAAGATTCAAGCAGTTGCGCAGATTGAAATTAAGGGGCTACAACTGCGAGCGATGCAACGATTCATTGCAGAAGAAGCCCAGAAACAGTCGAATATAGAGCAGATTACGGAAAAGGCGTTACCCGAACTTAAAACTGATTCAAAACCGCAAGACATTGAGAATGACTGGATCGTAAATTTCTTTGATAAATGCCGTCTAATATCCGACGACCAAATGCAATCACTCTGGGCAAAAGTCTTGGCGGGACAGGCAAACTCACCGGGTCGATTTTCAAAACGAACAGTCAACTTTCTCCTAACACTCAACAAAAGCGATGCTGACCTGTTCGCAACTTTATGCAGATTTATTTGGGACTTTGGAGATGATCGCGACGTATTTATGTTTGGTACGGGGCATCCCGATCTAGGTCTCAATTCAGCAGTGTTGAATCATTTAGATCAAATCGGATTGATTGCGTATTATCCTCAAGGATACAACCCCAAAAGAATTGATGCGCCAATACAATGCGCCTATTTTGGACGAAAGATATTTGTAAAGCCGAAATTTTCAACCCAGCGTACTGCCGACAATGTCTTAATTAAGTCCCCTACAAGTTTACTTTCGAGCAACGTTAATTTGACGAAAATCGGTCATGAACTTGCTCCGCTATGTGAAGCGAAGCCGGTCGATGGTGTTTACGATCAAGTCGCTCAATCGTGGGCAAGATTTCTTGATGTGGAGGAGTCACCCGACTAATCGCCGTATCGGTCAACCTAGCGATCGCGCCCGGAAGGGCGCTCCTACCGGAACCGCGGCTGACCAGTGGCGAATCCTTTGGGCTATTCTTCCAGCGTCGACAGATCGCCCTCATCCATGCCGCGCGCCCGCGCCTTGAGGACGCGCCGCATAATTTTTCCGCTGCGTGTTTTGGGCAAGGACGGGACAAAGTTGATCTTTTCAGGCTTGGCAATCGGGCCGATTTCGTGGCCGATATATTGTCGGAGTTCTTCGACCAGGGCCTCGTTGGCATCGTGCCCGGTTTTGAGAATTACATAGGCGTGAATAGCGGTGCCTTTGATTTCGTGCGGCAAGCCAATCACGGCGGCTTCCGCGACGGCCGGATGACTGATGAAGGCGGATTCAAGCTCGGCCGTACCCAGCCGGTAGCCACTCACCTTGATGACATCGTCCACCCGGCCGATGATCCAGAAATAGCCATCCTTATCGCGCCGCGCCGAGTCACCGGCAAAATAAACACCCGGAAATTTGGTCCAGTAGGTTTTGACGTACCGGTCCGGATCTTTGTAAATCGTCCGCATCATCGCCGGCCAGGGTTTGCGCAGCACCAAGAAACCTTCTTCGCCGGTTTTAACCAGGTGGCCGTCTTCACTGAGAATGTCGGCATCGACACCGGGATACGGCAAGGTGGCGGACCCGGGCTTGAGCGGCGTCGCCGGCAATGGCGTCAGCATGAACATTCCGGTTTCGGTTTGCCACCAGGTATCCATGATCGGACACTTTTCGCGGCCGATATATTTATGAAACCACCGCCAGGCTTCTGGATTGATCGGCTCCCCCACGGACCCGAGCAGGCGCAGCGTCGAGAGGTCATGCCGGTTGGGCCACGCCGGACCGAAACGCATCAGGCCGCGAATGGCGGTCGGGGTCGAATAGAAAACCGTGATCCCGTATTTTTCGATCATCGTCCACCAGCGGTCGGGATACGGGTAGGTCGGCGCCCCTTCATACATAAACGACGTGGCACCGCACAGCAAGGGTCCGTAAACGATATAGGAGTGGCCGGTAATCCAGCCGGGATCCGCGGTACACCACCAGCGATCTTCTTCCTTCAAATCAAACACGTCCTTGATGGTGGAATACACGCCCACTTGATAGCCGCCGTGGGTATGCAAAATCGCCTTTGGGGTCCCGGTCGTGCCGGAGGTGTAGAGAATGAACAGCGGATCCTCGGCGTCCATGACCTCCGTCTCGCATTTCATGGCCGTGCGCGCCATCGGCAACGTCATCAGCTCGTGATACCAAAAATCGCGTCCCTGCTCCATCGTGACATCAATGCCCAAATGCCGGACCACGACCACATTTTCTGGTGCCGCCGTGCGGGTCAACGCTTCGTCCACAATTTTTTTCAATTGGACCGTCTTGCCATTCATCCGGCCGCCATCTGCCGTGACGATGACCTTGGACTCGCTATCCTCAATGCGGCCGTGCAGGGCTTCGACCGAAAAACCGCCATAGACGACTGAGTGGATTGCGCCGAGTTTGGCCGTTGCCAACATGGCAATGACGGTCTCGGGAATCCGCGGCATATAAATGGTGACCCGGTCGCCCTTGGTCACACCCATCGATTTGAGAACATTGGCAAACTTGCAAACTTCCCGGTTGAGCGCGTGATAGGAGTAGGTTCGGACGTCCCCGGTCTCCCCTTCCCAGACCAGCGCCAGCTTGTTGCGCCGCCAGGTCTTGACGTGCCGGTCGAGGGCGTTGAGCACGATGTTGGTCTTACCGCCGACAAACCACTTGAAGAAGGGCTTGGCCGATTCATCGAGAACCTTGTCCCATTTCCGGTACCACTCCAATTCACCCGCGCGCCGCTCCCAATATCCTTCGAGATTTTCGGCGGCATCGCGCCGGACCTGCTCCAGATTTTGCACATTGGCATTGGCAACGATCTCAGGGGCGGGGCGGAAAACTTCAGCATCTTGATTGGGAATGGGAACATTCGTCTCTTGCATGGCGATTGACCTTTCAGAGCATGGTTCTGCTGTTGCTGTTCATCCGAAAAACTGCGACGGCAGCCAACATGACAAAAAATCCTCAGCTTTCAACTAAAAACTTCGCCCGAATAACTTTATTCGCACCGAAAATAAACCTTAGCCGCACATTTGGGGCACGTTCCCGGGCTTGCATTGCGATTGGCTGTCTGGCACAATTGTGTCAGACATGAAAACGACCTTACGCAAGTTCCAGCGGCAGTTCGCCGCAATCCGCGCCCAGGCCGACGCGGGTGAGACCGTTGAAATCGAAGTGGCCTGACGCTCGTCACGCGCGACACGGGTGACATTGCCCCCGGAGTGCGCGTGTTCAATCCCTTCGCTTAACGGCGTAATCTACCCGGCGCGCCAGAGGTTTCATTGTCCCAGTGGAGGGCGACCACGGCGCTGCCTCTCTTCGTCATGTTTCGAGTCACACCCACCGGCCCACTTGCTACCGGACCAGAGGGCGCGTTTACCGGTGCGACGCGCCTTTGATCTTCACCGTATCCAACCGATTGGTGGTGCCATCCTTCGCCTTGCTGTTTTTCGCAGCATCGGTGCCGGTAATGACAATGTTCGTAAACGTCTCCGAGTAGTCGCCAATCGTAATGGTCGCAGTGACCGTGTTGGTGACAGCCACCGTTTTACCGATGTTGGCATTACCAACAAATGTATCGGCGTCCACAAAACTCTGAATGGGATTTTGTTGAGCGTCTTGACCGGCTTTGCACGTGATCGCAAGCGTCGTGCTCTTCTTGCCAAAACCGAGGGTTGCGGTACCGGCGGAATTGGTCTTGCCGTTACTGACTGGATACGTCAGTGGCAATGTGGCGCTGGCGGCCTTGGCTTTGTATCTGGGCGCGTCACGCAATGTGCCAGTGGTGCCGTGGTACGTCCACTGGCCGATCCGGATTTCGACCGGTGTGTTCTGATTGAGATTGGTGGCGGCCAGTCCGGCACCGGTAAACAGAACCGCTTGGATCGTGAATGAGCCAGTCGGGTAGGTGAAAGATTTTTTGGCAGAATCGTAACCAATCTTGTCCTGGTAAGTCTCCGCCGCGACTTTCAAGTAATCCAACTGCGACGCCCAACCGAAACTCGCCGTATATGACGCGCCCCCGGCCGGAATGGTGATTGTGTAGGGATTGTTGGTGCTGCCATCGCTCCAGCCGGTGAACATCCACCCGCTCTTCGCACTCGCCGCAATCTGCACATTGGCGCCGACCGGATACGTGCCGCCACCGCCGACCGTGCCGCCGTTGCCCAGATTCGCAACGACACTAATTGTCGCCGTCGCCGCCGCTTGGTTCACCGTGAACGTCTGGCCGTTGACCGTGATCGTCCCGCTGCGCGCCGTGCCAGCCGAATTCACGTCAAAGGTGTAGCTGACCGTTCCATTTCCAATCCCGCTACTGGTCGTTTGGATCCAATTGGTGCTACTGGTCGCGCCCCACGGACACCCGGCAAGTGTGGTAACTACGACGACACCGCTGCCGGCACCCGCCGCCACATTCGTGCTGGCCGTTGACAATGCGTACGTGCAATTTGCCGCTGCCTGATTCACGGTGAAGGTCTGCCCTCCCACCGTAATCGTGCCACTGCGGGAGCTATTGCTGAGATCAGCATCGAAGGTGTAGCTGACCGTTCCATTTCCAATCCCGCTGCTGGTCGTCTGAATCCAGTTCGTGCTGCTGACCGCTGTCCAACTGCAACCCGCTCCAGCCGTCAACCCCACACTCCCACTGCCGGCACTTGCCGCCACATTCGCGCTGGCCGCTACCAAGGCATAACTGCCACTGCCGGCCGCCTGGTTCACAGTGAACGTTTGCCCGCCCACCGTGATCGTGCCGCTCCGACTACTGCAATTGCCCGTGTTGTCGCCCACCGTGTAACTGACTGTCCCATTGCCAGCCCCGCTGCTGGTCGTCTGAATCCAGTTCGCGCTGCTGGTCGCGCCCCATGGACACCCGTCAAGAGTGGTGACCACGACGGCACCGCTGCCGGCACCCGCGGCCACATTTGTGCTGGCCGCTGACAATGCGAAGGTGCAGTTCGCCGCCGCTTGGTTCACGGTAAACGTCTGGCCGTTGACCGTAATCGTCCCGCTGCGGGAGCTGTTACCGAGATTGGCATCGAAGGTGTAGCTGACCGTTCCATTTCCAATCCCACTACTGGTCGTCTGAATCCAGTTCGTGCTGCTAACCGCCGTCCAACCGCAACCCGCCCCGGCCGTCAACCCCACACTCCCACTGCCGGCACCCGCCGCCACATTCGCGCTCGCAACCGCCAACGCATACGTGCACGTCGCCGCAGCCTGAGACACGGTGAACGTCTGCCCGCCCACTGTGAGCGTGCCGCTACGGGCGGTGCCCGCCGGATTGGCGTCAAAGGTGTAGCTGACCGGACCGCTGCCCGTCCCGCTGCTGATCGTGTGCAACCAACTGTTGTTCGCCGTCGCACCCCACGGACACCCGGCAAGTGTGGTGACCACGACAGCACCGCTACCGGCGCCCGCCGCCACATTCGTGCTGGCCGTTGACAATGCGTACGTGCAATTTGCCGCCGCCTGATTCACCGTGAACGTCTGTCCGCCGGCCGTGATCGTCCCGCTGCGGGAGCTACCCGGATTCACGTCAAATGTATAGCTGACCGGGCCGCTACCGGGGCCGGTGCTGGTGGTCTGTATCCAGTTCGTGCTGCTGACTGCCGTCCACGTGCACCCGGCCAGCGTCGTCAACCCGACGCTGCCACTGCCGGCGCTCGCCGCGACATTCGTGCTCGCGACCGCCAACGCGTACGTGCAGGTCGCTGCCGCCTGATTCACCGTAAACGTCTGGCCACCGGCCGTGATCGTGCCACTGCGCGCCGTGCCGGCCGGATTCGCGTCAAAGGTGTAACTGACCGTTCCATTTCCAATCCCGCTGCTGGTCGTCTGTATCCAGTTCGTGCTGCTGACCGCCGTCCACGTGCATCCGGCCAACGTCGTCAACCCGACGCTGCCACTGCCGGCGCTCGCCGCCACGTTCGTGCTCGCAACTGCCAACGCGTACGTGCAGGTCGCCGCCGCTTGATTCACTGTAAACGTCTGGCCGCCTGCCGTGATTGTGCCGCTTCGAGCGAGACCCGCCGGATTCACGTCAAAGGTGTAGCTGACCGTTCCATTTCCAATCCCGCTGCTGGTCGTCTGTATCCAGTTCGTGCTGCTGACCGCCGTCCACGTGCATCCGGCCAACGTCGTCAACCCGACGCTGCCGCTGCCGGCACTCGCCGCCACGTTCGTGCTCGCCACCGCCAACGCGTACGTGCAAGTCGCCGCCGCTTGATTCACCGTGAACGTCTGGCCGCCGGCCGTGATCGTGCCACTGCGCGCCGTGCCTGCCGGATTCACGTCAAAGGTGTAGCTGACCGGGCCACTGCCGGGACCGGTGCTGGTGGTCTGAATCCAGTTCGTGCTGCTGACTGCCGTCCACGTGCACCCGGCCAACGTCGTCAACCCAACACTGCCGCTGCCGGCGCTCGCTGCCACGTTCGTGCTCGCGACTGCCAACGCGTACGTGCAGGTTGCCGCCGCTTGGTTCACTGTGAACGTCTGGCCGCCCGCCGTGATCGTCCCGCTCCGGGCAAGACCCGCCGGATTCACATCAAATGTATAGCTGACCGGGCCGCTGCCGGGACCGGTGCTGGTCGTCTGAATCCAGTTCGTGCTGCTGACCGCCGTCCACGTGCACCCGGCCAACGTCGTCAACCCAACACTGCCGCTACCGGCACTCGCCGCCACGTTCGTGCTCGCCACCGCCAACGCATACGTGCAGGTCGCTGCCGCTTGGTTCACTGTAAACGTCTGGCTGCCAGCCGTAATCGTCCCGCTGCGCGCCGTGCCTGCCGGATTCACGTCAAATGTATAGCTGACCGGGCCACTGCCGGGACCAGTGCTGGTCGTGTGAATCCAGTTGGTGCTGCTGACTGCCGTCCACGCGCACCCGGCCAACGTCGTCAACCCGACACTACCGCTGCCGGCACTCGCTGCCACGTTCGTGCTGGCAACCGCCAACGCGTACGTGCAAGTCGCCGCCGCCTGGTTCACCGTGAACGTCTGGCCGCCTGCCGTGATCGTCCCGCTCCGGGCAAGACCCGCCGGATTCACATCAAATGTATAGCTGACCGGGCCGCTGCCGGGACCGGTGCTGGTGGTCTGTATCCAATTCGTGCTGCTAACTGCCGTCCACGTGCACCCGGCCAACGTCGTCAACCCAACACTGCCGCTGCCGGCACTCGCCGCCACATTCGTGCTCGCAACTGCCAACGCATACGTGCACGTCGCCGCCGCTTGGTTCACTGTGAACGTCTGGCCGCCCGCCGTGATCGTGCCGCTCCGGGCAAGACCCGCCGGATTCACGTCGAAGGTATAGCTGACCGGGCCACTACCGGGGCCGGTACTGGTGGTCTGAATCCAGTTCGTGCTGCTAACTGCCGTCCACGTGCACCCGGCCAACGTCGTCAACCCGACGCTGCCGCTGCCGGCACTGGCCGCCACGTTCGTGCTCGCCACCGCCAACGCGTACGTGCAGGTCGCTGCCGCTTGATTCACTGTAAACGTCTGGCCACCTGCCGTGATCGTCCCGCTCCGGGCTGTGCCGGCCGGATTCACGTCAAACGTGTAGCTGACCGGGCCGCTACCGGGGCCGGTGCTGGTGGTCTGTATCCAGTTCGTGCTGCTGACCGCCGTCCACGTGCACCCGGCCAACGTCGTCAACCCAACACTGCCACTGCCGGCACTCGCTGCCACGTTCGTGCTCGCAAC